>Ga0209671_1000742_pt1 | contig 23715 bp, 15 predicted proteins | sample WorMetHERISLAND2_2_FD_187401 | JGI IMG/M metagenome (GOLD analysis project Ga0209671, IMG submission 187401) | Marine gutless worms symbiont microbial communities from Max Planck institute for Marine Microbiology, Germany - Olavius geniculatus... | ecosystem: Host-associated > Annelida >... | reverse complement strand
ACAGACTAGAGTAGAATTTCCTATAGAAGTCTTCGACAGCAGCAATTTCACTCGACTGAGGCGGCTTAGCGGTTGATGCAATCCACAGGATGCCACGGTGAGCCGAATACCAAGATCGACCTTCATGACTGCACACAAGTGACACCAACATTGAATTATCAAGTCTCAGCTATCAACGTCTTAATTCGTTTAACATTACACCAAACAGAACAGGTCTGAATTCACATATATTGTAAACAACATGGATAGTTCACAGGAAAAAAAACATCTCTAAAAACAACAAGAAATCTGAGCTAAGGCTCATGAGACACACGAGAGCCTATGGCAGTTCCTGTTTGCAGGTCATCTTGGTCTATCTCCATCCATTTCGTCACAATTCACTCTACTGCAGCCAAGAATTGCCAAAAATCGCAAAATCAATATTTTTAGAGTTCAAGGTGTTGACAGTCCTAAGAAGCTCGTCGCCAGTGCTTATTATGATAAGCAGCATGTCTATGCCTATCTGCAACCATTTTTATGTTAGACAAGACAACAGCGGATAAATAACCACTTTTTAGAAAGGTACCCCTTTTTGACACTCACGTGCACAGGCCTCTTTGAATCTAGGGGGTCGGGACTTGGACTGCTAAAATCTACATTCAATGCTAAAAATTTTATATGCAGGTTGTCTTGGTCTATCTCCAGCCATTGGTCTATCTCCAGCCATTTGGGGGAAATTCACTGTTGAAATGCGTGTTGCAGCCCAAAATCGCGAAAAAATCACTAAAACCCCTATTTTGGAAGTTCAAGATCATTCAAGGTCATCAATGTCGACATTTCTAAGAAGCTCGTTGCCAGTACTTGTTATGATAAGCAGCATGTCCGTACCTATCTGCAACCATTTTCACGTCAGACGAGCCAATACCGGTAGTATAATGTTTTTTAGGAGCAATGCCCCTCTTTCGCCACCTCATTCGTGAAGACCCCATTCATCCAGTGTCATGAAATTTTGTCACAAAATACTACAGACACTGAGCTATCATATGGTGAAAACCTAAAGTCTCTGTCTCAACTGGTCTTGAAACGGTACTGGGTCGTGACGAACAAACGGACGGATGGACAGAATTACTGTAGCTAATATGCACTATACCTATGCACTTGCACTTGCACGTAAAAACCAATGATACAACTAGCACAATCAAACAGTTAGTTCTCTTTAGATGACAAAAACATAAAAATTATACAAATATAGATCATATAAGCAACAATATATAATTTAACAAAAATCTATAAAACACAGTCACGTTAAACAAAACAATCTTATTTTTAACGAAGTTCTTTCTCACAGTCTCTTGAAATAGTGCTTTAACAGGAAAAGAAACTACCAAAAGTACCAATGGCATAACTGAAAATCAGGTGAAATAAGCAAGTTTTCTAAACAATTTGCTAGAGTGAAATTCTCCGCGAACAAACATATGAAATAAAACATAAGCTGCAAATAAAAACTCACCATTTAATACCAGCAACAAGCAGTGACGCCCAGGGCTGATGCATGCTGAGTGCATAACCATCATCAGACATCAGTTGAAGCTCGGAGTTCTGTAGTCGCAAGTTTCTTAATGCCAATGACACACCATCAGCACTTCTGTACTCATGAGCGTTTTGTGCAGCAGATGACCAACTCCTGCTCTGAACAAACTACAAACGCACTTTGTCTGTCACGGACATGAACTGCGCTGATTAAAAGCAGTGCAACACAAACAGAATCTCTTTATCAAATCAAGAGTTGTTAACGGTGAAAAATTGTTTTCCGATCTGCACAAACTGGAAACATACAGTGTCTGTCATTGCCCTGACACTGCAAACTTAAAGCAATGTTAGACCAATGTTGGTATATCCACCTTAGTGTGGAACTGGAATAGCAGACAAACAACTTCAGGACTTGACTTCAATCGAAAGTAACTGGGTTTTAATTGTCAAAGTTTTGTAACAATTAATCAGTAATCACACGTTTGATTATTAATTTTCGTGGCCCTGTAACAAACCTGCGGTTTTGCTGGAAGACTGATGTTTGGATTGACAAGGTCAACAGTGAAATCATCAGGATTAAACTCAGCAACCACGTCTTCAAAATCATCACATTCCGCTACAGCCACAACGTCCTGGTCTTCCTCAACGACACATCGTCCAGCAAAGTCCAGAGTCACCTGTTGGCTTCGGTCGCGCCGAGATGCGTGACGTTTTGCTCGTATCTCGGCGTCTTTACTGCGCAAAGTCGCACGCTGTTTGGACGTCAGCCACTGGTTGCTGTCTGTAGCAAAGTAATCTGACTCGTCATCAATCACTTGAGTTCTCTTTGCACTGCACACACCATCATCAGTGTCACCATGTGCAGCTGATAATCTGATCAAATAATAACTGGCTGAGTTTTTGTTTGCGGTTACAAACTGCACAATAAATACAGAAATGAGTGAACATAACAGGATTTCACTTTCGCTCTTTTTCCTAACAGATGATCAAGAATCTATGAGAAATCCCTGGACTGTCACCAGAGTCTACTTTCCTTAAAATCCACTCAGAACCTTTTACATTGTTTTGCATGCAACTGGACAAACACAAAAACAACCTTCTTGATAGACGTGGTAAAACAACTTTTTTGACATCGAAACAAGGCGAGACATTAAAATGCCCTAAACTGCAAAAAATAATAAAAAGTTTTACCCAACAAATTTTTTTTCCCAGACATTTTCCTGACTTTTTATCAATTCCCTACCTTTTCCCTGATAGACATTTCCAGGTTTGCCAGACAACTGGTCACCCTGTTTGTACCGACCACTACCACCAATCCCACCATCCACCATCAATTTATCATCAACACAATCCTCACTACAGAAGAACTATCGTACCTGGTCTTGTCATACTCCAGCAGTCTGTCTCTGTGTTCCAATGCTCGGCACAGTCCAGTGTCTGAACTGTCAGCATCAACAGACTGAGACTGAGGCACCGCAGTCACCGCAGTCTCTGATGGAGTTTGCTTCATCAGATAGTCGTGAAGTCGACCACTCTTCTTAGAACCTCGATCTAGCACCTCCTGCTCCGCTTTGCTGCACACCTGACAACAGCAATACAAATCACACGGCTACCATCAACTTGAAGGTTAAAGGTCGAAGAGTGGGTATACTAAAGGGGATGTCAGACGAATGACAAAATCGGCCGATTTTATCTGCCGACAAAATCGCCCGACAAAAATCTGCCGTGTCATGGGCGATTTTGTCGGCCAAGATAGAGCATGTTCTGTTTCAACGATTTTGTCGGCCGACTTTTTGTATATCGGGCAACAAATTTTCTTCATGTTGCCATGGTGATTGTTTACAATGGAAGATGAATATTTATTTTAGTTACTTATTGTGTTCGTTATTTATTTTCGTTCATTAGATGCAGGTAAAAATGATGCAAGTATTATTTTGCAATCTGCATTTGGCTGTTGTGCTAGCTGATATCGTGCGAAGTAGTAGATGAAAATATCGGCCGTGTGTCATGGTTCACCAATTTTGTCGGCAGATTTTGTCAGGCAACTAAACCACGCCCACAAAAGTCGGCCAACTTTGTCGTTCGTCTGACATCCCCTTAAGTCTTCATGAAAACCTATCTAAGGAAGTTACAGAGTTTCATTTGCCATAGTTTATCGTAATCACACAGTGTTACCTGCCAAGTGGAAATAAACGAGCTAGCTACCTTAATCCTAGCTTAGCAAGCCAGTACTCTGAAAAAAATGACCCGAGTGGCTAGTTATATACCGAGATGGTTTACCTGTCCACAGACAATTACCCATCCAAGTAGTAGCCACCACTCGATAGCAAGCCAACCAAGTCAAACCCATAACCTCTAGATCATAAGTCGAACGTCCTAACTGTTACACCACAAAAACGTAGTATGTAAGTAAGATTCTCAATAACAAAACAAACTGACAGCTATATGTAGAAAAAAGCCGGCATCTTCCTTGCCCAGTGTTTGCAGCAGGTTTTAAGCAAGGACTGCAAGGTTAGTAGTATAACTTAGATGCTAAAACACAAGGAGCAACAAAAAAACATAAAATATGACTTATAATATTATAATAAAGCATCGAAAGTAAAATAAAAACTGACACACACAGAACAGCATTTTTGCATATTGATATTATTACATAAATGCCATGACATAACCACAAATTAATAATATTAAAACTGTGTACTGCAGAAAAAGCACAGTAATGCCTAGCAGCAATCAACAAGACCACCGTTAAAACAGTACTGTGTGAATAAATAATAACAACCAGTGAATTGCAGAAGAAACAGGGGCCAGAACCTTCCTGTTCACAGACGACTCGGCCGCAGTTATGACAGTTGTTGACTAGCTTGTGTTTAGACGCCTGACACTCACACTGGTACCGACCTACATCACATCACACATACAAATCACAAAATTAAGAGCGGACATATTTAAATCTGCATCATGCATGCTTCATCACAGCATCGCATAATTGATAAAATGATATCTACTACAGCAATTAAAATTATGAATAATTAAATGACAGAATAATTGTTTTAATTTGCAAACCTAATGACCACAACAGTAGAATATATTTTGCCAATATAGCAAGCAATAGCTACATAAATGTACAGATCAATACCATTACTATAATTACCTGGAATAACGGCCACCGTGCGATCATGCCCTTCTGGACTGAACAGTGGCACAAATTTTGTTTTTGATGGACGACCATCAGCTGCAGGCAAAAATTTTGTGCTCTGTAGACAACATGTAAATGCAAGCAAACAAGACTTAAACAGAAATAACACATTTAACTCCATACATAAGTTGATATAATTGCTGACAACATTATGTTATCAATTAATCTATTAAGATTATTTAAAAACAAATTCTGTCACATAATGGCCACTAAGTTCACGGTGTTTCATAAAAAAACCAACCCCCTTTTCTTTCTTTCATAATTCACACAAACGATGATCAATTTACATGAAATTTTTACCAGTTGTAGCTGAAGGAATACTAATTCGAAATATTTCAACAAAATATGGCAGTTAATTAAATATTCTTTGCTAGTCGTGATGTAACGCTAACGTCATGTGTCACGGGTACAAGCTTGCAAGTCTCAACTGGTGCGGTCAGTTGCTACTCTGCTCTGATGGTGAAAAAACCCTGGTTCACTGATGACAAATTCTTGAAGTTTTACAGTTGCAGCCACAAAAAATGCACAAAGCAATCACATTTACATGCCTCTGAGGATAGCTGGACTTTCATGTGTTCGAGCAAGACAGTGCACTACTCACCGAGCTTGCGAGAAGGTTAAATTTTTGGATTGCGAGATGCCTGATTTCATGTCCCCACGTTGCTTAGTGCTGACATGATTAACATTTTTCATCAGCGAACCAGAGTAAGTTCACCATCAAAGCAGAGTAGCAACTGACAGCACCAGTTAAGACTAGCAAGCTTGTACCCGTGACACATTATGACATCAGCGATACGTAACGACTAGCAAAAAATATTTAATGAACTGTCGTATTTTGTTAAACTAGTTTGAATTAGTATTTCTTCAGCTACAACCCATGGTAAAAATTTCATATATATTGATCATCATTTCAGGGATGTGCACGAGACCTTCTGAGCTGAGACCGAGACAAGACCCGAAACCCATCTCTCCGAGACCGAGACAAAACCGGGACGTTCAAAATTTTTTTCGAGATGAAACCGAGACGATACGTTTAAATCTAAGATGAGACCGAGACGAGACGTTGCAGCTTCCGAGATGCTGGCCGAGGCCTTGAAGCTTCCGAGACTCTCGAGAGTCTCGGGAGCTTCAACGTCTCGCCGAGACGTTTTTCGTGACGTATGGTGAAACACATTGACAATGAAAACAAATTATACAGGTTAATTAACTCATACCATGGTAAGCACTTCCTATTTGATATTGTGGGTTTTTGCACTTTATTTTGATAATTATCACGGAATAATTAACGGCTTGCACCATAAAGAATTAAAACTGGAGTGCTGTAGACATATGCCATTATGTTTATTGCAATTTGCAAGCAACTGAAATTAGTAAACTACCGCTGATTATAACCTTATATGTCATCTTGGCTGATAGTATTCATTCTGACATCATACACTGTCTTCATTGCGACTAGGTTATTTTATGACGAAAAAAGACTCACATGACATAATTCTGCTTTATGATAAGTAAGTAAATGAAAGAGTAAAAACACTGTAAACGAATATGTTTAAGCCACAAATGTCATACTGGTTAGTATCACTCTAACTGCAGCTACAGTATGCAAGGCGCCCGCCTGCACAAAACGTCTTGAAGAGACGCAATGGCCGAGACCCAAGACGAGACCTACTGGGCCGAGACCAAGACATATTGCTCCAAGACCGAGATGAAACCTAAGACGCATCGGTCCGAGACCGAGACGAGACCGAGACGTTGAGGATTTTGTCTGAGATGCAACCGAGACGTTAGTACGTCTCGAGACTGAGATGTCTCGACCGAGACCACATCCCTGCATCGTATGAAAGAAAGAAAATGGGTTGTTTTTTACGAAACACTGTGTATATACTGGATAATTAATAACCACTGAAACAAACAGCTCTGAACACGTTTGACAAAGCAATCAATGTGGGTCTGGACATGCACAGCACTGTAATTTAAGATTTTCAAATATATCGAACATAATGGTAACAAGACATTGTATATACATTTTGTCCGGTAAAAATCTGATCCGCTAGACATCATGCAATGAAAATGTCAAATCTGAATGAACTTCAATAAAGTTTCATACACTTAATCACCAATCACTTCAGGAATTAATTGGGGATGAGGTGAACAAAACTTCATTCAAATTCGTTCAGATTTGACATTTTTATTGCGCATATTCTAGGGGGTCAGTTTTTTCACCGAACACAGTGTACAATGACCATTTTAAAGTAACACAGTAAATTCTAAGTACAAATACAATTTTCGTGATCTGAGTTATATACAGTGCTGGTTAATCACTGATTATAGCTCTATTATTACCCTCAAATTTATTAGTGTAGTATGTATATATGTAATACAATTTACATATAAAAATGTTTAAATCACAAAGATGGCATGATATCTACAGTAAACTATTCTGCATAATTCTGGCCACATGAGAACACTTTAATATTAAACAAACCTTAGCAGAGTTAGTCACAGGTTCACACGATTTTTTTCCATTCTGCTGCCGCCATCTCACAAACAACTCTTGCATGAAGTTCTTGTTGCTGGGGACAGTTATGTCTAGCAGTTCAGTGAGGTATTCCTCCAGTTCAGCAGCAGTATCAATTGATAGCAAATAGCTGTTAACATACCATCACAAAAAAATATCAAACAGACCTGCACACTGGCTAGACAGCAAAACACACCAGTGGAACAATTTAATTTTGCAGATATATTTACAGCATGGTTTTCATAAATTTTGATATTGCTGAGCCTCGCCTTTGCCTTCAATGTCGACACCAGGATACCTCGATTTCAGCAAGTTTACATACCTCAGCAGACTTGTGACAATGTGTTTTCATTCTTTCTGACATTTTTTACGGGAATAATTTGGTACTTACTGAAAAAGTAATTGATTTTCACTATTTATAATCGTAAATCGAACTTACATTACAGCTACCGAATGAATGAAAGTAATCGCTGTAAACTTACTTCATCAATCTTCCAATGACTATTTTAGGTATGTTTGTGTTTAAAATAAGACAATTTTTCACTCGTTAAACCACTAATTAACTAACAAAAACACACATTTCAACATCAATTAGCATCATTTTGCAATTTTACAAACGTCACTAAACATCATAAGCAAACAGTCACATGCGCTGAACATAACATAGTGTCAGTCAGTTGTTAAAGTCAATGTGAATGTTTCAAGTTAAGTTTAGAGTTAAGGATAGGGTTAGGGTCAGGCTTGGGGTTACGGCTAGCCTTAGTAATTGAGTGAAGAAGAAACTAGTGATTAAGTCCTTCTCTAGGACGCGTGTAAAACCATTTATGTGTTATACACTGTGTCCCAAAAAACATCCCCAACATTTTTGACTGCAACTTGAAAAACAACTACCACATTTTGATAATTTTTGATATAAATATTCCTGACACAACTTGCCATCAAATGACCATTCAGATTCCCACCTCACCTAAAGTATGCTTCTGCACTACCTAGGGAAACAGATCAAGTGAAATATGGGTTGAAATAAAGAGAAAACCTGAAAAAAACATCTCCGACATTATTGATCGTAACTTGAAGAAAAATTAGCAAATTTTAATAATTTTTGGCTAAAATATTTCTGGCACAACTGTCTATTAAATAAGTCTTTTAGTTTCCACCTCACCCAACGTCTGCTTTTGCACTACGTGGGGAAAGCAGACCAAGCATAATACATGTTAAAATGAATGAAAAAACATCGATAAATTCCATGTGTCCTAATCTGTGGACTGGTCTATTACAAGGTTTGACTGTCATGCAGCAGTGTGTCTACCAGATAAGTTTAGAAATGTTTGTGAAGTCAAGAAGTGACTGGTACAGCCTAGATTGGTCTGGAGCAGAACTTTATCTCAATGAATGGAGAAAGCTTCTTCTTGCCTGTGTTCGAATAGTGGACCAACACTTCAAGCAATTTTGCTGCAAGCAGTTAAAAAATAGACAACTGAGTGAACTGTCAGCCACAATGTCAGAAATGTGAACAAAATGTGTTTTTATGCGTTATGTTAATTAAGCAATCATATCGCATTGGACAAAAAAAGTGATATTTCGCTGGTTGTGTTTTCCCCAGGTAGTGCAGAAACAAACATTGGGTGAGGTGGGAAAGTGAATGGTCATTTGATGGCAAGTTGTGTCTGAAATATTCGTACCAAAAATTATCAAAATCTGATAATTGATTCTCAAGTTACAGTCAAAAATGTCAGGGATGTTTTTTTGAGACACAGTGTATATATGTCAGCCAGATTGTTTTGGGTGTTCGAGTGATATATTTCTAGTGCTGTTACCGTTACTGAAATCGGCACCGGAACCACGTTTTTTAGCAATATCGAACCCTATTGAAACCGCAGTTTTGTGCTCTCTATTGATGGTTTTGGTTTTTCGATTTCCAAACAGCGCAGCTCTAGCGTCGACTGTCGACTGCCATGAACGTTAAACAGCATGCTGCGGCGAAACGACCGTGGTGCAGTGACTCATCTCGCCTGCTTCTCTGGCTGCCGGCGTTATCGCCCAGATCAAACTGAGATCGCCTGCGGTGCTGCGTTTAGTATATGAGAGGGAGAGGGAGGCTTAAAACAAAGGAGTGTAGGAAAGCAGTCAAGCGTCCATGAGTTTCAGACAGTGAAGTGGCGTTTTACAGCTGCAGAGTTGCTGGTGATGCGGGAGAGACGGCGTGACCAGTTATGTAATATTTATTGCAACGGAGATCATATGATGATTTGTACTAAGATGCAGGGTGGGAGTGGATAGTGGGCCATGTGTGACACGTCATGAAGGAGTATATCATGTTTAAAGCTGCAGTTTCTTCTTATCACTCAGATGATAACAAAATGGAAGAGATAGACAGTAAATGTCCATCTTTGTATTTTATGTCGTTACATTGGAGACTGAGTTAGAAATTCTATCTTGTGCAATTACTTGCATTTGCACTTTGCAGTAATTATTCTTTTATCCTCATTATTGCAACAGTTCACTATTCTTTACAATGTTGGCTGTTGTTGCAGCACGTGCAAATGCTTGTGTACGATGAGCAGGCTGCATTTGATGCCACCATTCAAACACTGGAGGCATACTATGCCCGCACTGATAATGCAGCCCACACTGACAATAGCCTAGAAATCAGTCATTTGTCAGTGCAAATCTACACTGACAATAACACCCAGCCTTCACACTGTCAACTACCCGACATGGTCTGGAGTCTTCAACAAGTTGACAATCGTCTCAAACATGGCAGCAGGTTTCCAAACTGATGTATGTATCCTAGACTTTGCGAAAGCTTTTGATAAAGTGGGGCACAAGCGATTAGTGGAAAAGCTGAAATAATATGGAATCGACGGTTCGGTCAACAGATGGATACAGAGCTTCTTGGCTGATCGGAAGCAGAGAGTGGTAGTCGAAGGCACGTCATCAGCTGAGCTGGATGTTACATCTGGGGTTCCACAAGGTTCAGTGCTCGGGCCCTGCCTTTTCCTACACTACATCAATGATATAGCACATGGTCACATGGATACATGGTCAGCATCTGAAACACTGCGATTATGCCAAGTACCTGGGTATCAACATCAGCAAGGACATGTGCTGGACTAGACACATTGATACAATCACAGCTAAAGCAAATAGTAAATTGGGATTTGTTAAAAGAAACATCAACATCAATAACAGAGCAGTCAAGGCACATGCTTATAAATCACTAGTGAGAAATGTTCTTGAATATAGCCAAGCAGTATGGGACCCATACACAGCATCTGATACTCAGCAACTGGAATCGGTTCAGCGCCGGGCAGCTCGCTTTACCATGAACAGGTACCGCAGAACGTCCAGTGTTGGGGCCATGTTGGCAGAACTTAACTGCGAGTCCCTTGCATTACATTGCTGTACTGCACGCCTAGTGTTGTTTCACAAAATCCACTACGGTTTGATAGCCGTCAATATGCCACTCGAATTAAAGTACAACTCACGACCAACTCGAACAGAAAACTCACTGGCATATCACATTCCTGCGTCATCAGCTGACTATCAGAAGAACTCTTTTTTCTACCGCACAGTCAAAGACTGAAACTGTCTTCCTGAAGAAGCTGTTTATACATCGATCCCTGAGCATTTCAGGGATTACATTCTACCATAAACTACGGCTGCGGTACTCCATCGATTTTGGTGAAAGGGAGTCGCGACCCTTCCGTGAGGAGCCAGAGACACTCTCTATTTTAATTAGCACCTAGTTTTGCACCAGGACATCGTTCATGATTTTTCTTTACGCACTCAGCACTGCCGGCATGTCCACAACCACTACTGGTCAGGAGTCTTCAACTTGTTGAAGTCTGACCATATGCCGAAGAAGAAGAAGAAGAAGAGTTGAAGTTTGACCATTGAAAAAGAAGAAAAGACTCGCGTTCATTCACTGCCACCGTGTGCTACTGTGCTATGTACTATCAAAAGACGGCAAATCAACAAAACGAAAAACTAAAAACAAAAGCTTTCTGCCTTGCTACGGCGTCATCCGCATCAGTTCCAAGAAGTTTCGATAATTCGCTACTAATCCATTTCACAACTTCCGACGACATGTTTGTTTACATAGAATAGATAAACTGACTGTTTGTTTACATATCGACCACCGACTCTCAAGCTGTGCAAATTAAAGAATTTTGTTACTTAAATATTTGCCCAATAGGCGTGTTGCGTTTATAATACATTTATGCATGCGCATGCGCGCGAGCATTTTCGGTTGGCAGAAGAAAGTAAACAGTGTCAGTCGAAGGTAAACAATGAAGTTATGCTATAAACGGAACGATTTACGCCGTCTTAACAAAAAGAGCGTAATCGATTTAGCAAAAACTGAAACCGGTTTCCTTGGGTAGCAATTTTCTGCGATCCATTAAGAAAACCGAAACCGGTTTCGTGAAACTGGGGTTAACTGGCGAAACCGTCTCTGGACCAAGTACTTACTTGTACTTGTACTTGTATGTTGATGAGCGGAGAAGCGATTGCTTTAAATGCTCATATCTTGTTGTTAAAGTTTGTCGAGTCTGTTCTTCATAGCGTTGGTGGACGGTGCTGCAATGACATGCTGGAGAAGTTGATTCCAGTCCGTCACGACTCTTTGGCTGAAGAGCATTCTACGGATACGACTTGTGTTCCTTGCCTGAGACAGTTATACAGACTCTTAGCTAGGTCATGACCAGTTTCTGCGAATTGGAAGAACTGAATTGGATTAATGTTCTCTTTGTTGGTGATTATCTTGTACGTTTCGATTAGGTCCCCTCTCAGGCGTCTTTTCTCAAGTGTGGTAAGCTTTAAAACTCTCAGTCTCTCTTCATACGGCTTCTTTCTCAAAGTTCTTACCAATTTCGTAGCTCTCCTTTGGACTAGTTCGAGACACTCGATATCTTTCTTCAGGTATGGCGACCAGACTCGTATGCCATATTCGAGGTGAGGTCGTATGAACGCTTTATACAATAATTTAAATTCTTCGACAGTATCAACACTTTTGACATTTCTTTTTATGAGCCTTCGCTGGCTGAAACCGGGTTATCGTTTGTTTACTTGTGCAAGTGTAGGAAACTACATCTGTTCTCCGGCTAAATCAGCCACTGTGGGAAGCTGACTACGGGTAATATTACAGCTAGCGATAGGTGCACTTAGAGTAGAAACTGGAACGACCGGAAATGTATTGGGTCGCTGACGTAAGTTGGCCTAATATGGATGGTCGTCCATTGGACCTGTTTGGAAGATCCCTCCGAGGTTTTTCCAGTTTACCTACGCCTCGGGGCTCGTCCACAGATAGGCCTAGTGGATTAGGGACTGGTTTACTTCCTAGACCTGTACTAGCAACGACCGACCAGGAATAGATGTACGCTAAAGTGAACTAAGGTTAAAAACTGAAACAAGACTTAGGGGACCTTGGGAAAGATGCATAAATTTGGCATGAAGAGAAAAACAGTAAAGTCCTTAGCACAAATCTACGTTATTCCATTTTAAACATAGGAACTTAACTTATTTGAATCAATTAGGTCTTGTAAAACAAAGTGTCAGCATAATTATTACGAATGTCATGCTGGTAGTCATGATGACATTAATGAGCAACGAATTTTCAATGGTTTTTGTTAAGTATAACAAAAACGATCGCGCGCTGATAAGGGATTTACATCAAACGAAATACGAAACTCTTTACATTTGTTACGAAATTTCCGGAAAGAATTGGGTCATGCAAGGGCGGCGCCACCATAGGAGCTGGGAGGGACATGTCCCCACCACTTATGCGGGATGTACCACGCAGGGGGTACAACCCAATTTACGTTGTACACCTGCTGGGTACTACAGCCGGCCGCTAAAGTTACGCAATTCACATTCGGCTTTAGCACTTGGAAACTCTGCTTTCTGTTCCTGTACAGTTTGCTACTTGTCATGCAGTCTAGGAAGCTAGGATCTTAAATTTTGCACTGTTGGAGAACCCGATAAGCACCAAGGTAAAATTTTGTTACTTATTTATTTCCAAAAAGAGCAACGTCAGAAAACATCTCTTGTTCTTTGCTGCCTGTTCAATCAGTACACAAACACAGTTGTCGCTTACATTACACAGCATGACTAAAATTATTTTCGTCGACTATGACTAAAATTAAAACACTGGCTAAAAACACTGGTAATGACTCACTGCCAGTGTTTTAGCCAGTGTTTTAATTTTAGTCACACTAGTGACTCGCACGGAAAACGTAAGTCGTAGACTAGCAAAATTATAATACTAGTGTAAGCTTACAAAACTACACATGCATGACGACATCATCAGTCATCACTATCACTTTAACAAAATTTTTTTCGCTCTTCTTGAGAATCATTATCCCATTCCTATGAGCAAATTTAGTACAACCATAATCATTTTTGTACCCCCCAGGTAGTCTTAAGGTGGGGGGGTCACAAAAATTTTTTCGCTTGCTCCGCTCGCGAAATTGTCCCTCCCACCTTTAAAACCGTGGCGCCGCCCCTGGGGCCATGCCAAGACAAGTGTGGACGGTGTCCATGGCTTTTTCGCCCCATTGTCGTTTCGTCAAATGGCTGATTTGCCTCCTGCGCGTGGCTGCGTAGGCTGACTGCAAAAAATTAATTCTACTAGCATGACACAACGTCCAAAAAGCAGTGAACAGCTAGCAGTGGAACTGACGCTCGTCGCAGCTGACTATCCGAAGAATGTCGCCGTATGCTGTCCGCAGTTAATACCCACAAATTGGAGACAGTAGCTATGGGTTGAGTACTTGGTTAAAGTGACAACTTGCGCTTCACTGGTTCCGACAGATCGCCCAAGTCCCACGACAATATTCTTACCCAGAACCGCCCCACCCCCCGTTCTATTGAGTCGTTAACAAATAGCATCTGATTGAGCGACGCTGCAATAACAGCGTGCCGTCAGACCGATCTGCAGTCAACCGACTTAAAACGCACTCGACGCCGACGACTTAATGGTCGGTAATGGTAAGCCCTACAGTACGCGCTAGCTCCTCGCACGTCGTCGACGTCGATAATAATTCTCCATTTTGCAAATTAAAGCGAAAACTGGCGACGCAGCACGCAACTCGCGGTCGGTTGTCTTCTTGCGTGTGCAGTCAAGCGCGATAATTCACCGTGCAGCGGCAGTTGTCGCCAAATTAAATGTGTGTGAGACAATTACACGGTACTCGTCGCGACTGCTGACCAATGGCGTGCGACGCATCTTAACCACGTGACGCGTGACGTCATCGGCGAGAAGTATGAAACGTTGCACTAGTCTTGGCATAGGCTTGTAGTTGTACGGACCGACCTTACAACTGTTAGTCTGTCTCTGGTCTATGCAGCAGCACGGGGAAAACGCAATGACGTCACTAATGACGTCATCAGGACGCGAGATTATGAGGTCACGCGACGTCAGGAATCCACACAGCATTGAACGTATCTTAGCTGACAGCGACGACAGCTGTTTGTATCGCCATAGAGATCGTCGTCATCAAGGTGAGAAACGACGTGTTTGTTACTTGCTGGCTGGTAAGGACAGCGCTCAAAAGGTTGAAAGGGATATAGCCGAGCTCTTCGTGAAAACCCACCTCGAAGATATGTGTTACCTATAGTTGCCACTTGTCTTAATCGCAGCCATGCACTCCGGTATAGTACGTCTCTCCTTGATTTACCCCAAAGGGATGAAAGGCTGAGTTGACTTGGTGATGGTTATATACCGAGATGGTGTACTTGTCTGCTGGCAATCATCCATCCTAAATTCCTAGTAGTAACTCAAGCCCGGCGTAAAACAACTTTTTCGATCAAAACAAAATGATGACCGATAGGCCTAGATTAAGAATAGGCCTACTGACGATGTTCCAGTCTTAGATAGTAGCTACAGGTATAATAGGCATGGGCCTATGTAGACGCCTAACTGAAAACTTTCGCTTTCAAGAACTTTTGCTCCGAGGCGTATGGGACATCTGTCCCAAGAGCAAACGTGTCGTGAAACTTTCACTCCCAGTCTAGACCTACAATAGTATTAGCAACGCTAAAGCCGAAACTGCATTTGATTCTACTGTAAAGCCAACGCTATGTCACGTGTAATTGTTGCAGACGACGGGGATATGTATGCAGAGAATGTTCTTGCGGTGAAATACGCAGCGACACGCTACTCGGAGAGAAAGCGTTCATCAGACACGGCCGAGGAGCTTGTACAAGCGGACAACGATCAGACGCGGAAAATTCGACGAAGCAGAACGACTTTCACAACGCGACAATTGCACGAGCTCGAGCTCGCCTTCGCTACGTCGCAGTACCCGGATGTAGACCTACGAGAACGACTCGCAACGTCGCTGCAGCTTAGCGAAGCCAGAGTACAGGTAGCCTGCGCACCACTATACACATGCAGAACTAAAATAAAAATCATTTGCAAAACATGTACAAAATACTTTTGGCGTCTTCAACGCAGTGTTGGAGATAGGACTCAGTTCTACATAAAATATAACATCAGTTTAAAATTAGAGTAAAACACATGAGAAACGTTTGCAAAAATGTTACACAACATTTTTACAATCTGAACAAATGCTCGTAAAATTAAGACATGGTTTTGAGCAACAAGCAAATGGCTTGGTGGTACAACGATAGCGTGTCGAACTAAGATCACAGGTTCGATTCCAACCCGGTGCACTTCCAGGTAACGATTTTGAGCAAGTTGTTCACACACATCTGCCTTTGTCACCAACAGTATAATTTGGTCAAAGGGCGGTGGCGCTCTTTGGCTGCAAAAGTATCCGCAGGCCTGGTGGAAAGTACTGGCAGCCTACCACCAGGTTTATGTCTACAATGTATGTCACCTGCGGGCTGACTGCTGTTGACTGTGATCAGCTCCGGGCCTAACGCTCGTTTCGAGTGGGTTAACGTTTACCTGTTTTAAGCAACATAAATATTTATTTTTTGTTCATATTGCGTACTATCTCTAACACGTGTTCCCTATGCTAATACGTTTTGCAACAAATTTGCAAATGTTTTATTTTCAATCTTTATACATTTTATTCTGCATGGGATGAAATGTTGGGAATAAGAATTATTCCTTTGCACTGTATGCACAATTCAGTCCGTGCAAATCTATAGGCCTGCAGTGTTTCTTTCGGTCTTGTCATCTCTTTCGGTGTCGCTGTCTGTCTGTGTCCGGATCGACGTCTTGCTGCGACTGCGTACGTGTCAGCATGAAGGACTAGTTCAGTGTTGTTGCCGTCTTAAGACGGAATTATTTCAAATCAGTTTGTCACACAGTGTCAGCAGTTAGTCCTGCTGTTAGCGAGTTTCGACTCTATTTGCTTTCCTTCTTTGTTTGTGTCTGTGCGTGGATTTAGTGTGTCACGCTGAGGCCTTCAGGCTTCGCCATGATAGTCTGCTTGTTTTTCTGATTGTGATTTGTAAGTCATGTTACGGCCAATCCCCCATTATCCAGACTGTTGTAATCCTATGTGTATAGGCTTAGTTGAATAGTGGAGTATACACTTAACTGTAGTTTAATACTTTGGTAGACTGCTTAATTAGGATGCTGAGAAATTACGTGAGCACGCACACGCGGGTCTTACTAGACGCACAGACTGCAAACAGACAGGCAAACCGTTGTACTTTTGTCGCTATTTCCCTCTCTTGCTTCATGGGCTCAACGTCTGTTGGTGTCCATGACATAAAATTCACAAAATGAGTTTATTTCATTCTGTCTATCGCCAATCCGTAGAAATTGCCAATATCCATGCACCATATGTCGTCCGTCCATTTCAGGTCTTCCTCTCAGATCTAAGGCACCGACAAGAGAGCATTTAATTTCACTGTCGGAAGCCAAATAATTAATTAAACAGGGATGTGCACGAGACCTTTTGAGCCGAGATCGAGACCGAGACATTCAAAATTTTGTCCGAGACCGAGACCGAGACCGAGACGAGACGTTGCAGCTTCCGAGACGCTGACCGAGACCTTGAAGCTCCCGAGACTCTCGTGAGTCTCGGGAGCTTTAACGTCTCTTCGAGACGTTTTCCGTGACGTATAATGAAACACATTGACAATGAAAAAGAATCTACAGATTAATTAACTCGCATCATGGTAAGGGCTTTCTGTTTTTGACATTGTGGGATTTTGCACTATATTTTGACAATTATCACTGAATAATTAACGGCTTGCACCATAAAGAATTGCACCTGCAGTGCTGTAGACATGAACCATTATGTTTATCGCAATTTGCAATCAACTGAAATTAGTAAACTACATGCAGATAATTATAGCCTTGTACGTCGTCCACATTTGGCTGATAGTAAAGCCTATTCATTCTGACATCATACACTTTATCTTCATTGCGACTAGGTCACTGTCATTTTATGACGAAAAAAGACTCACATGACATAATTCTGCTTTATAATAAATAAGTAAATGAAAGAGTAAAAACACTGTAAACGAATATGTTTAAGCCACAAATGTCATGCTGGTTAGTATCGCTCTAATTGCAGCTACACTATGCACGGCGCGCGCCTGCACAAAACGTCTCGACGAGACGCAATGGCCCGAGACCCGAGACGAGACCTACTGGGCCGAGACCGAGACATATTGCTTCGAGACCGAGACGAGACCCGAGACGCATACGTCTCGAGACCGTCTCGAGACCGAGACGTCTCGATCGATACCACATCCCTGTAATTAAATCAGCAAATCACGGGGTGTAGTCTAGATAAAAAGCAACGACAGGCTTCTTCAGTAATCGATTTATATCAGGCCTGCCTATAATAGACCACACAATGCGCCGAGCTTTTATAACAAAGATTGCAAGTATAATGATTCGTATATTTTAGGTCTATGGGCCCATAAAGCTCGGATACCGTTATATCACGATGTCTGTTTATCATAATCGGTTTAAGATAAGCTTACTGACATGCTGTTCGTTGTGTTTGGCTGCAGGTTTGGTTTCAGAACAGGCGCGCTAAATGGCGCAAAAACAGCGAGCGTTTACAGCGAAGTTTCTCGTCGGACATTGACACCGTCAGCTACCTGCAGAGCGGTCTTGCGCGCCCTGGAACGACCGACACGGCCGACATCAGCTTCTGCTGGGCCGAGAAGTCGCTTGCTTCGCTGTTTTCATCAACCCGATGTGACCGCTCGGTGGCGATCAAACACGGTGCTGACCTCTGCCGAGTGAATTTTGATAACGGGCGAGACAAACTGCTGACGCTGGCTGGAGAAGACTTGTGCAGTTTGCAGAATCAAACACGCTCACCTCAAGTCTACATTCCGCTGTACAATACAGCGCTGTCTGTCGCTTCGACTATAGCTGGAAGTACGCACAAGTCGAGTCTCTTATTGAACTCGTCTAGCTGAAGCTGCGTTGTTGCGTTGATGCACAATGATAATGACAATCATATCCGATTCACATGATTTCTTCTTCCGTCAACGTATTCCGTGAACAGCTGCTTGCCGCATCGTGAGTGCATGACGTCGATGACCACTACGCACAGTTTACATACCAAGTCTACAAAATGTCTGACAAAATCTTTCATGCTAAAGTTCGACTTTTCTGAAATAAATTTCTGAAAAAAAGTTCCGGTGTTTTTGCAACACAAAACCGCTTTGTTGTCGATAAAATGACCTCGACCCATTTTACAGAAATAACTCTGACCATTGCTTGATCGCATTTCATGGATTTAGCAAAATTTTATTATTACCGGTAATTTGCAATAGCGTAGCACTGGAGCGGTCGTTGAGAGATATGGTGATCGCTGTTAATTCATTGTATGCCAAATGCCAATAAACGACGTACTTGCATGGAGTCTTTAACCTTATCATTCAAGAAATAGGTAGAGTACTGGTAGTTGCAATGATATCGAAAAGACTTCGTTTTAGCCTTTTTGGTTGCAACACTATTTAATATTTCTGTTAAAAAATAAACAAACATGCGGTTTTAATCGAACGCTAAACTGACGTTTGATAGGCTAAGTTAATGTATGCTAACGTGATGTCATGACGAATTCATTCAAAGCGCATGTTAGGCCTGTATTTTTGCTAGTGTTAAGGCGTACACAAAGCGACGTAACTGAACTGAAATAAACTTTCACGGTTTAGTTTTTGACGAACTGACTAATTGGCGAACGTTGGTTGATATGTACATGCGCGAAGTCACGTAGTCACCGAAGCCGTTAGACGGTACCTACTGTAATGCATCAGCATCATTAATGTTTGCTCATCGGTCAGTTTGCCAAAAACTAAACGATGTCAGTTCAGTTCAGTTGAATTGCGTCGCTTTGTACACGACAAGTTTGCACATTTAACTTAAATACAAATTAACCATAAGCATACTGTAGACAGTTACATAATGCTTTGAATAATAAGATACAACATACGATTGACATAAATTTATTTTTTCCGCAAGGTTCGTCGTGCGTAGGCCTAAGTAACCGTTGAGTGTTAGACACACGCGGACTCCGCAATCTTATCAAAGCCAATGACGTATGTAGAGTAGGCGTACAGTAACTACATCGGTATAGATAATCAGTTTTGTTGATGCAATGTCAGAAACCAGTTTACCGGCACCGCTACCGCTTTTGCTGCTGCTGCTGCTGCTGATGATGATGATGATGGACATTACCTGTAGCGTAATTACGTAGTCACTAATGACGTATGCGCAATGATGCAATTCAGCGTGTCCACTAAATTTGAACGATTGAATTTCGCTCGTTGAGATAACTACATTGTGCAACTAACTACACTGAACTTAATATGGAGTAGACGACCATCGCTGGCGTGTTGAAGCTATCACTCAGAAAAAATGTTTCGCTGAGTCTGAACACTAAATAAGCTGCAAATTCTAGATAACATACATAAATTTCCAGAACCAAAATTTCGTGATTAACAAAGTTCTATTGACGATTCTAACAAAATATTTTCACAGCCTTAAAAATTGCAAATTAATACATTACTCTATTCCGTATTTTTAAATAACGTCAAAAAATGGACAACACTTGTAATACAAGTAATTTTGGCATGACGCCGTTCGCAAACCAGCGACGATGAGCTACAGATTTTGTGTTATTATAGGCTCATAAATGATTAATATCGATTCTCAGAAAAAAGTTTGTATGCACTTAAGTTGTTCCATAAAATTTTCAATGAACTGTTTTTGAATGTTTTAATGACAGTCTGAGGCCATAAAATATTATAAACAAATTCATGTTTAAACGATTTCAAAATTAATATGAGAATGCGATTTTTCTTTTAAACTTTCGTGAACGTTTCAATAGCCTAATAGAGTTATCAACAAAACATTTCTGACAAAAAATTACGAAATTGTTTATTATGTCTGGATACGTTGTGTAGCTTACTGACGAATGGCAGACAGCGGCGTGTCGTGAATAGCAAAACACGCTGAGGCGATATGTCAGATTTCAATATTTTGTCGACATGCGCGTACATTCCTGTAATAACCCCGAGCAACAGTCGCTCAGTCGTAACTCTGCGACCCCGCGGCGCGCGCGGAGCTTGCTTTTTTGCTACTACGAGCAGACGGAAATGAAATCGTTGGACAGGGAAAATGAATTATGAAGAGCGGAAGCATAGTCTGAGCATGCCAGACAACGAAACGGGAAGAGATTGCTGCTGAGACGAGACTTCTCGACCGACAATGTCGCGAGCTGCCTGCTCATCAAATACTCAAACGACCCAACGTTGATATAGACCTACACGGTGATCCGTAAAAAGTAAATCGCAGAGTTTCAAAACTCCATAATAACTCCATAAAATTTGCTGACTTCTTAAATCCTTTCATTGGCACGCTCAATAACGAAATTGAAGTACAGTGATCGCTGTAGTTTCAATACCACCACACCTGAAATGCGCTTCTATTTTACCTTGTGAGCATTAGCAGCCGTCGATTTAGCAGCTGTTAATGTATATGGTGATCAGTGAAAAGTAAGCCACCGAGTTTCGTGGGCCTAATTCAGCAATGTCATCAAATTTATTGATTTTTAAAATCCAGTCACTGACACGGTTAGCAATAAATTTCAAATACAGCGATCGTTGTAGGCCTACTTCCCACCACACTTCAAATATGTCGCTACATTTTCTTGCAAATATTAGCGTTTAAAGGCTGACATAATAACAACATTTCATTACCAGTTATAGTGAAGCGACCGGTTTCACCTGCAATTTTTGCATCTTAATTAATCGCCTTATTGCAAATTTGCTGATAAATGCATTGCTCACAAAATTTTGAATATGTCAGCCGCAACTTATTGCGACAGTACAGTAGCCTACTGTTGTGTGAGAATGCTCATGAAATGAAAGGCTGTTGCAGACAGTGCTGGACTGCTGGTCTATCTTTATTACAATTTGGCATGTTAGGAGCAAAAACTCGTGTCTGAAAAATTACTGGTTAATTAATCGTGCCGTTTAAGAAACCCAACATAATCATGATATATCAGCGTTACAAACTGACGAACAAATGGACGAATAGACAACTGTATACGGCGTCAATATCGCTATTTGCACGATAAAACGGTCAAGGCCTACTTAATGTATTTATCTACGACAATAACCTGCTGGCTATTTTTTTGATACACTCTATATGAGCCTGCAATATTAGATGGGGCACGATGTTGCTAATGCTACTATGGTAATTAAAAAACAAAATTGTGTAAATGAACTAAATTCAATTTGTTGTCAATTAATTTGCCGACAGCTGATATGCTACCATCTCAATTAGTCCCAATGTTTTTTTCTAAACGCGAAATTCGTAACTGAGAACCTGAAAATACGTCGTCTAATTTAACAAAATAAATTCTGTATATAGCGCCTTTTTAATAAGCTCTCGTTCACTTTCTTTTTACTGTTATCTGGTGTATTTTTTGCGTTCTGATTATACAGATGTGGCTGTCAGAAACTTAATATGTTTTTACTACTATTACTACGACTACTAACTACTAAGCTTACGGCCACCACACTACCACCATCACCACTGCTACACAATAGTGCCAGCTCCGTTTACGTGATCCGGTTAAGTTATTCCCAATCATGACTAAATCTAGCTAATTTATGAATGACAACAGAACGCGGTGCGGACTGCAGACATCGGGGCAGCATTAGCTTCGTTAGTCGGTGTTATAACGGCGATATATCCGCAGTCCGTATGACCAGTCTTCGTTGGGGCACAAAGTTTATAACCGAGAGAGAGAGGGAGAGAGCAGTAGCAGGAGCGCCTCTGCAGCGAGGCAATTGTGCTTCATGCCAACTGCGCTACATCGTCAGCAGCAGCAGTAGCAGCAGCAGCATCAGCAGCAGGGGTACAGAAACAGAAGCGTGTGAGTGGTAGCGTTGATGCAACGTCTCGTCTCGTTCCATTTGCTCGGCGACAAAGAATTGTTGTACACGACGCACAGTTGTTCATCAAGTTGTTCACGCCAAACTGTAAACGTTCTGCGACTTACGTCAGAACAGGCAAGTACTGGCAGTTAATAGGCCAAGATCTATAATACGAATGTTTACGTATTTTTAATGAAAAAAAAATCCGTGTAATTTTTACTGTGTTTTTAATATAAAGTAAACCTACGTTAATTAAAACAACGAAAATGTGTGTAATGATTTACACGGGAGGCACTTTGTACGGTTTTTTTCCCAAATTTGCGTTTAGTTATTCTTGTGCTGAGTGGACTTCGAATAGGTGACATGCCACATAAAGACGCCGCTAAAGACGACGTTTTTGCTACTGGTTTTTAATGGCTTCATATCGTAAACATAATTAGCGTAATTTTACTTTGCGTATTTTAGTCAACGTATCTCAACTAATTTTATCCTGGTGTAAAACTGTAAACTTATTTTGTATTAATTCTGCAAAAATGTGACTGTTCTAGACTTATACATTGACTTATTCACTGTGACGTCTGACTAGGTTCTGTTTTCTGATGACAATAATTTGTACTTTTGTTAACCGTTTTTCGTGTTTTCTTATTTCTCACTTTTTACATTAATTTCAATTTGATTCTTCACGAGGCTGTTTCTTAGTCATGGGGTTTAGTACAAGCTACATTTTCATTTATTTTTACTTAAATTCAAACATCAAAGCAAAAATTAATGCAACAGTATCACATCATAACGGAGATGAAAAGTACCGTACAACTAACTGTTCAGTTGTGTGGCTGCAAATAAGAGGGTTGGAATTTCCAATTTTTTTTGCTTTTAAAAGTTAATCCCCTCTTTTGTTTACGTAAAATAAATGGCTTAATAATACTTCTGTTGTATGTTTCTAATTGATTTAACAACTCGAAACTGCGACGTGGCCACTTTTTGTGGTTTACGCGATTTTTTATCTTTTTTTTATTTCAAAGTACTGTCAATCTCAATTTGCCATATGCTGTAAATTGACAAAATTGGACATTAGGGCCTAAATAACAGGTATTTTAAAAATATACTAATGCACCATTAGTTTACCAAGTAATAATTAACTACAGTGTAGTAT
>Ga0209671_1000741_pt1 | contig 23718 bp, 12 predicted proteins | sample WorMetHERISLAND2_2_FD_187401 | JGI IMG/M metagenome (GOLD analysis project Ga0209671, IMG submission 187401) | Marine gutless worms symbiont microbial communities from Max Planck institute for Marine Microbiology, Germany - Olavius geniculatus... | ecosystem: Host-associated > Annelida >... | reverse complement strand
TCTTGTATGCACGGCAGCGTCCAAATCTCGCGTCGCCATCATTTGCATTTGACTTCTTGTCATTAGCATCTAGCTGCGCCGCCATGCAGCACATTGCTCTATCTAATGGGCTTATGATGCTGAATTCTCTTGGTTTTTATGCCGCTCAACGCTCAGTGCCGATCTACTGCAATACTGTTGGTCGGTCTGTCTGTCTGTTTGTCTGTCCGTCACACTGATGCATCATGTCATGTCATCTGACTTTTTATGATCTAACTGCCCACCACTTTTGAGTTTTCGTACTGAATATTATATAGACATTTTAACGTCATCACTTTGAACGGAAACTCAAATGAAGCCTAAGACTTGATAAAGATAAATCCTGATCTTTGACACGTGTTTCGCTGTAACTGCATTTTGTAGACGATATATATACGCTAAACTCTACTTGCATCTATAAAAAATTTCTTGCGCAATGAGATGGCATTGTGCAATTGAACCCTATCTGCCCGCAGATAGATTTCAAAGGAGACATAGCTTCTTCATATTTCTCTGTCAACCGACTCAATTTGTATTTAATTATTTTTTTTACTTTTATACGACAATTTCCAACAGTATAAACACAAAAAACTTATTTATTTATGCTCTTCTGCAATCTACATGTAAAAACGAATATCAAACTACAACAAATTAATGCAGAGTTGCTTTTTTTAAATATAAAAAAAACGTAACAACAGAAACACATATCGTATATACAAATAAAACAAAGAACCAGCGTCTCCGAGTATTTAGGCCTATGTCTGAGCACAAGCCAGAGCGTCATTTAGAGTGAGAAGGCTGAGGGCGTTTAGACATTCAAGATTTTGTGATTTTAATTTTTTCCTGTAAATTGTAGGCTACCTCTAAAACAGTGTTATTGCTAAAAAAAACAATACGTTATACGTAGACTAAGACCCCCTCCCAATGATTTACTGAAATGACGCCATTGACACAAGCTTTGCTGAAGATCTGACATTGACTCAGTGCATGGACATTACAAAAACACAATGAAAACTTATGACCTGCCACATCTCACGCGAACGATATTTCAACGAAAATTTTTGATCATAAATAATAGACGTAACTTTTTACCACACTGTACACACTGCGCATAATTACGTGCGACAGCAATTCTGTTTGTTCGTTTGTCTGTCCGTCGATCTGTCTGCCAAACTTGCGAGCCTTTGCCAGTTGTCGTAATGGCTAAACAAGCTATCAAACGCAAACGTCTTGACCTCACCTGAGTGACTGACTTGTCCATGCATGCAGTTGTAGTTTTATCGCAAGAACCAAACATTTTGTACGAAAAAAATGTCATTTAAGCTACACTGTAGTCTGTAGGCCTAACACCTAACTGTTTCTGGAAAAGTTTGTGAAAGCGCCCACGCTAACCGTGTTTTTTTTCTTGTACGCGTGTAAGCTTATGATAATAATTCTGACTCTGATATAGATTATGTTCTGCTTTGTTTCTATAAGCCTACTTGTTAAAACGCGTTTTATAAAAACATAATCTGCACTGAAAACCAAGGAGCTTAATAATTATGGATGGATGAGATAACAAAAATAAAATTCTTATGACAGGCACACTAAACATGCACTTCGCCTGTCAAGCATAACATTCGCGTTTGTGTGTCTAAGCATAAGTAAAAAAGTGAAATAATACAAAAAGATGTACGAAACATTTGTTCAACTATTTTTAAATTATATGTAAAATCTTATAAATAGGCTACTGAGAAAGAAAGATATGTTGCTCTGATCAGCTTAAGTGGGGTAAGCTTTTCTCTTTCTCAAATTCTACCCTCCATAGACATCTGGCACCATCCTCGAACTGATTTTTACTGTTATCGGGACTCGCTTAGCGGTTCTTTATTTTTTTTATAATTTTTAGTTTCATACCAGTTTTAGTTACGGTTTTTTTATTTCTTTTTTTAGTCGCTTAAATTTTACTCAGATTCTTTGTTGATTATGTTTTATGTCATAACTGTACTCCTATTTCTATTTCTCTCGTGTTATTTTTTTAATTTTATTTCATACATTTCAGTTTTTTTTAGTTTAGGCTATGTGCTAGATTAAACTGACAGCCTGTCTGTCAGTTTTCGAGTGCAAATTCAACATCAGGCCTATCATATCATATCATTCCGGTCCGTTACTAAAGCCAATAGTGCAGCAACTGTTTTGAGATGCATAGACGGTAATGCAGCGGTTTCGCATGACTGGAGCATTTGTTTCGCGTGCAGGATGATATGTGCTCAAAACCACGCCCTTCACAGCTAACAATATTAACATAGCTCCGCCTGATGTGAACGAATGAATGGTTGAATGAAAGCGGCATCATTGCGCGCACCGCTATAGACTAGTGGCAGGCACGTATTGCGCCGTCTGCACTATACGACGTCGCTGGCAACGCGCCGATGTAATAGGACAATAATAAGTTTTGCATACATGCGGTATTGCCGAAGATTACATGTTTTAGGTCTTCTAGCTCGGTTGCACCTGAAGGTTTACTGGTAACGTCAGTTTTTGTACTATATATGAGTAACTGCAGCGAAATATTTATGCATCTTTTCATGTTTGCACTTTGCGACAACAGCAGACCAGGATGGGTCGTAATTTTCCTATAGTAAAAGCGTAATTTTTTTTAAAAAATTGATTTTTATAGTGCATTTTGAGTCGTACTTCGATAGATTTAAAGCAGTGACATCGTCAGATTGTATCAAATACTGCTTGAAAAAAATATGCCGCATGCTGAGAAAAATGTAACTAATTTTAATCGATTTTTATTTGTCACAAAATAGAGGTATCAAACGTAGACGCAAGCTTAAATATTTAAGACAACGTCAATTTAGCGAATAAAACTGCAGTAAACATACTGTGTATAGATTTGAAAACGCAAACAATTTAGTAAATAAAATGCATGAAAAACAGTGCACAGTCAGATTCATGTCTGCACGGTGCTTATTTCATAAAATGTTCACACATTCGCGACATACGGCGCTAAATGCGTTTTGATTGATCTGTTGATTGACGATGATGATATTATTAATGATGCTGCTGCTGATGATGCTGATGATGATGATAACGAAGACAAGCTGCTGATGCAGGTGCTGCTGTGGTTGTCGTGATGCATCGTAGTCTGTCGTCGGGCGTTGAGTCGGGGTCCAGTTTCCGCATGACGCAATTGTTGTTACCGACGGCACCAGGCGACACGGTAGCAGAACATCATCACAGTAACGCGAGTCTACGTCAGCCATCAGCACTCAGCAGCCGCATCCACGCTGCAGACCTGCTGCCGCAGCTGCTGGCGTACACGTCAGACGACGCACCACCACAACGACCAGCGTGCAGTTCAACTGACGACTTCAATCCTGCCTGGCAGAATTCGCTGAGATTGCACGACACCATCGACTACCGGCGACTGCCGCCGCCAAGCCACTGCAACTCAGTCGATGCCGACACCAGCGGTCAGTCAGTCGCTCGCCGCTCGTCAACTTTGACCGATCTTGTTCGTTTTTGTCACGCTGCTGTATGCACGTCCGTCATGTAAAACTAAAGCGTAAAACTGAAACTGAACTAAAAAAAACTGAAACTGTCATATTATTTTGTTCTTTAGGCAGTTTGGGGCACTATTGCCAGCGTCAACATCTTTCCCGTGATATTTACCGATTCCCAAATTTCTTTCACTGTTAAACACCGCAGAATTAAACGTGTATTATAAAACTTTTTATTGTTTTATCATTTTATTTCTATGATCTATTCTGTTTTATTGTTTAGTGCATTATGCAACAAAAACGCATTTTCATCGACAATAAAGTTAAGCGTGACGGAATTCTGTTGTGCACTGCTGCAGATATGTGCCCGGAGTCGACACAAGTTGACGACACGCGGTCAACGACACGCGTTGACGACATTGACGCCTATGAGTCAGACAGCGATAGCGAACAGTTACCTATCAGCTCCGTCGACTCCCATCGTCATCATCATCATCATCAGCAGCAGCAGCAACAACAACAACAGCAACAGCAGCAGCCGTCGTCGTCGTCGTCGTCGTCAGTTCGTCGACGCAAGAAGAAGAGACGTGTTCTGTTCAGTCGAGCGCAAACGTACGAGCTTGAACGAAGGTTTCGTGAACAAAGATACGTCTCGGCCGCCGAGCGTGAGCATCTTGCGACTGTGCTACGACTCACGCCTACACAGGTATGTACAAAGTGGGCCAAAATTGGCATCATGTTTATACGTCTTTAGTGATAGCGTTATTACAATTTTTTTTGTTTTTGACAATGAAATGATTTCGAAAATCGGTTAATATTTGACGAAGTTGAGGTGTATGAAACAGTGGTGCCATTTTTGGCCTACCTTGTATTTTGATTCTATGCACCGTCCGTCTATAGAGCTGCGTAACCTTAACCCTAACCCTAATCCCGACATTTGACATTTTGACCTGAAAACTGGCATACCAGTTACATCTGTAACGGTGAAAGTTTACACTAATTTTGGGTCTTAACGCCTTTGTATTTTTGGAAACCCGCTATAGGACGGACAAACGACAGAGAGACAGACGGGGAAGACCCGCAATATGGCTTATTGGTACAGCCGCGTATAACCTACAAAAACCTATAGCTGTTTGCTGAACATGACAATTCTGCGAGTCTAACTCTATATTGTTGTGTTTTTTTTTGTTTTTTTTTTGCTTAATTTTTGTCTACCAGTGTTTGTTTGGTGAAATAACGATTATCAAATGTTACGACACAGCCAGCCAACGTGAAAGTTATTGCAAAAATAAAACAGGCAAAGTGCAAAGACGTCGCCATGCACACTGCCGACCGAGGGCTGACATGAGAAGCGGCCATCCTCATAAAGCTCAAATTTTATTACGCCAATTATGCGACAAGGTTCGCGGCGGATTCTGTTGTTGATCTTTCCCGTATTTTGTGACGGACTAAATTTCATTAGAGCGACACAAACGACAAGCTTTTGTCGCAACCATCTCGACATGTCGAAATGGTCTGAAAGTTTGAAAGTTTCCCGTGACATCCCCGTTGCATGGTTTGTCACTGTTTGTGTCAACGATTTTTACGGAAACTTCCTCGTGGTTTTCAACTAAAAATTCACTAGCATCGCGGTAAATTACTTCAAGCGGTGTTTATATAAGGCCGCGTTTACGTGAAATATGCACCACTGTTTACGTCCGGTGATTTTGATCTTTGACTTTTTAAACTGAAAATTGGCAAACCGGTTATTTTAACATGGAAAACATTAACACTATTTTCTGTTTTTACGACCTTTGTTCTCTACTTTGTTACGTAGTACGGGACAGAAAGATGCGGCCTATCATAAAAATGGCATTTTTGTAGTCCACGAGAGCGTCATCCAAGCTTGACCAGCGCTTTTCAAAGAGATAAAAAGTTATAAGTATTACAACGCACGTGTGAATAGTCTAGCGCTCGATCGCTGGTATAGGCTAGTATAGGACACACGACATTTTATGGGCAATGTTTTTAAAGCAGCGACAAAATTATTAGCAATAGCCAGTGCATAATAACAGGTCCTCACCAACTGGGTCGAGTGTGACGAGTGTGCATAGCATATACTGGTAACATCCTCGCGTAAACGTAACATTGTACAAATACGCCTACTGTTAATTATTTTGTAAAGATTAACTAATTAGATCCGTCACGCAAGCTTTTTCGACAGCGTAAAGAAGTAAAGGTAAAAAATTTATAAAATTTGTTGGGACTAATTTTTAAAGGTTTCATCAGTTTTATCACTCCAAAAACGTTTAACGGTACGCCAAAATTTACCCCCAAAATAACTTGTTAAAAATTTCAAACTTTTCGTAAAATTTTTCATAGTTTCAAACGTGAAGTTTTTACTTATCGTTTTCGTGATAAAGTAAACCCCGTAAAATGCAAATAAAATGTTATGTTTTTCACGATCCACAAAGCTTTGATCTTTTTCTTATAACTAGCTTATGTAGTTTAGGCCTACACTGCGAAACTACGGATACGAGGCAAGTTCAAGTATGCCTGTTTACGTCCCGGCTTTCGCTGGTAGCCTACTTATTGCGCTGTACCCACGGCTTGATGGTCAGGCTGAGTGGACCTGAGTTAAACCCAGTTACTTTTAATCATGGCATACATATCGCCCGCTTTTTATCAGCTAACGCCTTTAAACAACTATAGGCCTTTCTAAGTTACAGTTTGATCTTCCATTTCGTGTTGTCAGTCGTTGTCAGAATCTTTTTTTGAAAAAAAAATCCTGCATTTGCCTTTGTAATTTCGACGCTGTTTGTGTCAGTTAGACCTAGATAGAAGTATTTTCGGTTTGTGGAGTCATATCGCGCTTATCGTTTTGTGATGCTTTTCCAGACTTACTCCAGCTCTCTATTATCGTATAGGCCTGCGTAAAATTTCATCGCAGTCCTTAAGTTACGGACGTCATGATAGATGTAATGCTCAGACAGTGCAGTGTACGATATTTCGTTGAAATCCATGAACTACAGGATGGTCCAAAAAACGGCACAAAGTTTATGGCACCATAACTTCGCAACCGTGCATCACAGAGTCATGCGGTTTTCAGCATAATAATATTTGTCATTTGTGGGTGTAGGTGAAGATTTGGTTTCAGAATCATCGTTACAAGCTGAAGAAGTCGAGGCAGGAGGGTGTCGACGCATTCGGCTCGTCAGCGCGTCGAGTCTCAGTGCCGGTGCTCGTGCGTGATGGACTCCCGTGCCTCACACATCATCCGAGCTACCACAACGGCGTCACCGCTGACGCGTTCCACCACCGGTCACCCTCGACGCCCTACATCCCGCCACCCGCCGCCGCGGCGTACCAGCAGCCGCTTGCGATGGATCCACCACCATCCGCCGCGTCACCGCGACACCATCTCCTGCTGGCGTGTGGAACACCAAACCGACATCACCGAACACTACCACCCGGCCTCACGTCCGCAGTGATGTGCGGACCAACCGAACCACCGGGCGCCGGATACACTTTGCGAGAAGCGGGAGGAAGCGTCGTTGACGGCCCAGCACTAGGTTACAGCCGCGGGTTGTCCTACGACCACCACGTTCCATTCAACCTGCCGCCGAACTATGGAGAAGTGTTCGCCAGTCACTCGGCCGTGCCTCCCCCACCCTGGTGGTGAAACACGCCATGTTTGACCTATCAAGCGCAAAACTCCACTTGCTTTGATTTGTATGCAGCGATAAGTGCAGTCCACTTAGTCGAAGTTTGAGACCAGTGAGTTCAACGGGACAGAATTTTCGTAAAATTTCGTATTCACAACTTGAGCATGTGGTGAGAAACTACAACGCAAAAAGGAGAATGTAAAAAAATTACTCATCGTCAATTAATGCTATGGTATTAAGGCGTTTCGCCCTCAGGACGTTTCTCCCCAGCTAAAAAAATCGGAGGACGGCGAAAACAGATGGACGGCGAAAACACGGGCGGAGAAGACTTGCCGTCTGTCCGTCTTCGACTTTTGTCTGACTTCGCCGTTTATTCGTTTTTCCGTTTTCTTCGCACGTCATCTTTACCATCCATTCGTTTTCGCCGTCAACAGCAATTTTTAATGGATGAAACGTAATTCGTCCGTAATTCGATGCTAATGTCGGCAAAACAGTTATTAGTCAAAATGCAAAAAAATACGGAACATTTACTTCCAAGCCACTGACTGCAGTACTGAGTCCGAGTTCTGCAGTGGATCTAAGTCAATGTCACAAAAATACAGACTCCAATCCGACTACAGTCCATTGCCAAACACCCCTGTTTGTATGTGCATTGTGCAGCATGCTGTACAACAGTCGTACAACAAATTTAGAACAACATGTACAACAAGTCCACGGAAAACAAAGGTCTACAACAAATTTCTTCAATTCGTTCGCGACATATTATGGCCTAGGTGTGTTGTGATTGATTGACTGAGTGACTGATTGTTCCGCAACATCATAGCTTGCTGTACGACTTGTTGTCTAACAAGTAAGTCCAAAACAAATCAAAGCAAGTGAACTTCTTTAGCCAACAGTATTCGCGATAATTTGCTCATTGCTTGTTCTATGCAAATGTGTCAAATAGATCAATATGGAAGACATCGGATTGGGTAAAAATTAAACTGTAAGACGTTGATAGTACAAAAACACGCGAGTGTGCAAAAAACACTACCATTGGCAATTTTTGTCATACGTCTGCATGTGAGAAAATGATTTATGTGCTTTGTATCACTTTTACATCCATTGTGCTGTAACTTATTTTTCACGCACGACATGTGCATAGTCTCCGCGGCTGTACACTGCTGTCTGTTACCTTGTTGACTGTCCGTTTGCACATTAAAATGAACAAAAATAAAAGTACGAAGATCGCAAGATCGGCGTCTCGGCATTTATGGTAAGTCGAACTTCTTCGTTGTCTGGTATAACTGATTAAGCTGCTAATTCAAAGAAACTAGTTTGCAAGAAATTAAGGAAGAAGAATGACATTATATCCATAAAACATGATAAATTTTTCAGTTAAAAGTATTAACCTTGCACATGCAGCACAGTTAAAATTTTGTATGACTGACAGCCTAACAGGTTTATTGTGTAATTCAACGGCACTTCAGCTACTAAGAATAAGCTCATTTTAATGATACAATAGACGTGCATCAGTAAAAAAACATTACATGCCCCGTTAATAAAATACAAAATATGACCATAGAATAAGTTTAATATACGAACTAAAAGAAATACCTGTCTAAAAACCTGAACAAGTTATTCTGATACTGTAAAAGAACAAAATGTGTGTCCATGCAATGTATGAATAAGGTGAGTTAAAACACGAAGAATAATTTACCGGTAGTCAATGTTGACAAGTTTGCATTTTATGAAACACATACTTATTATAATATATCGTAACATCCATGGGTCAGTTTCTTTAAGAAAGTCTTTATAGCGACGATATCTTGTCAAGAAAGCCTCAGTTCTATTTTTTATCTGCGAGATGGACATGACTGACCAGCAGCTATAGGAGAGAAGAATGGGTCCGTCCACAACACCTCATAGCATGGCGCGCCACGTCGCAGATGTGCAAGTTATTCACGGTTCTTCCAGACGTCGTTTCGTCAGCTCATCGTCGACACTGTTCGTGCCGCCGCTTGGTATACGCCAGTTCGACGTCGACACAGCCGGTAAAACCTTTTATTCGTCGCCGCGGCGCGCCTGTGAAGTTGAACTGAAGACTATTAGGCTGCAATGGCACGTAGTGCTATCGGTTAAAATGGCCCGCATTATACAGTTGCTGCAGTTGGTCAGCTCGCGGCTCCTCGCTGACCCTGCCTGTTTCATGCTACTTTGGATTCTTTTTGCTTGCCAGCTCATTCGATAGGCGACTATTTACATCTCAATCATGGTGCCATTTTGCTTTATTTTAAGCCGAATCGCCCTCGAAGTGCAGGCGCTTCTGTTATTTCTGCACATTTCTCCGTCCCCACTCCACGTACATTTGTGTCCCCACTCCAGTGATTAAACCGTACGACGGATTTAGATGTCATTTGGCGGGTACACTTGTACGACGAATTGTGTTAAATCAGGTCCCTGACCGCCAAGGGAAGAAAATATTTGGGAGATCGAAATCCCATTTAGATCATGCAATTACACACTGCAGCCAAACCGTCAGTCTTATGCTGCCATCTAGCGAATGCAAACGAGAAGTTGGGTGAACTTTGCGATTCCGCCTTTTGCCAAAGTACGTAATTGTCCTTGTTGAGAACTAAAGGCGAAAAATTACTAATTTTTACATAGGCTAGTCCGCTCTCACTTGAAACTTTGTCTGCTTTGGCTGAATCATGACTGTCCGAATTGCTGGATGAGCTTTGCAAAGCAAAAACAACTAGCCCTAGCTAGGCGTATTTGCCCCGGCAGCGAAGACATCGTTCCTCGTTTGGGTCGTACGTCTATTGACACACAATAGGACTTATCATGCAGCGTGTGAGGACGGACGTAGAACATGCCGACGATAGCAGCGCGCTTGCACAACAGCTTGACGTGCTGACGAGCCGTAAAAATTACTTGGGACGCTAACGATGATGATGACAATGATGATAATGATAACTAAGAATAACCATAACATTGAAAATTGTCGACGCTGATATTATTATTACCTCCGCCGAAAAAGGAGATTAGATTTTCGAGACTGTATTTGTTTGTGACAGTTTGCCAATCAAAGATTTGATGAAATTGTTCTGAATGGGCGAGGTGTGGCGGCGGTGATGGCGGCGGTGACCCAAGTACCAAATGGTTAGATTGTGATGGCGATTCGACGACCCCTGTGCCTATTTTGGCCCAATTTTCCACGCTGTGTGTTATTTTGTCAGCCGGTGAGCGAAAATCACACAGCAGTTAGATGCGGCTGCTGTGCCGCGGGCGATGCTGCGCACAGATGGAACCCGCAACGTGCGCCGCTCACTCTCAGGCCTGGAGTAGACTGCGCACTCGGCTGGCAGGGACTAGCACCGCCACAGCGAGCATCCTATGGCTACGCTTAGTTGAGTTAACTTGAAATAATAGGATGAGTTATATACGGAATTCGCTATGAACGATTCTACAGTCTCTACGTTATCCACCTGACGTCAGTTGCTGCAGGTAAGAATAATTAACATAACAATTATTAACATAACGAATGCCTGTATAATATTTGTGAGTGTACGAATCGTTTGTTCGTGCAGTGCAGCGCGGTGCGTGTATACCTACCTGCATGCTTTGAGCTGCTCGCTGTAGGCCTACTGGCGTTTGTCCACTGCCAAACTATTTCCAGGAACTAACTCAGTTGTCTGTTTCAGTGTTTATGTCGGTTGCTGCCTTATGGCGAATGAGGATTATTATGCTAATTGTAAGCGTGAAAGTTAAACAACGCGCAGACACTTAATATCGCTATTTTCGTGAGTGAGTGAAAATTGTTGTATCGAAATTCTATCAAAAAAGTCTTACGTATATTCGAACGTGCTTGAAATGAAAACTGATGTAAGTTTTGTAACATAGTTTTGGTTCTTTAAGTTAACAAGAATTTGTGGGTTGTCAGCATGAACGATTGAGGGCCTTGCCATTCGTAACAGATCAAAAATAGACAACTATAGAACCATTTGTTCCACATTATCAACGAGAAAATCACCGAGATGGCCATGAAATTCTCGTCATCTTCTAAAATCATGACCGTCTTAAAATAAAAATCCATTATCAGCGTTAGTGCGCAGAGCGTCGTTTCTGCCAGATGATGCCAGATCGGTCAATCAGTCAAAAAACACAGTGGCTCAAGTAATGCATAGCGCGCGTGTGTCAATAGGCCTACATCCGATTTCGTTGAGACGTCACAGAATGATGAAATAGAATAGACTGGAACTGGCAGAGAGAGTTGTTGCTTTATCGCGTTGCCCGCAGCGTTAGAACTTGGTTAGAAGCAGCAGCACACGCAGCCGATCATCAATCTGCAAAGTTTATCTCTCGCGGCGCTGGCAGCAGGCGCCCCATCAACGTACTCAATAGCTTAGCGCCCCGAGGCTTTGCGCGTCTTGATCTCCTCCCGTGCAGTCCAATCATAGGCGCGATGAGTTTTCTGTGCCTTTCTGGGTGCAAAATTAAGCCTGGTATACGCTACTATCATGTCATAGGCTATGTGTCCATGCAATGCGAGGAGCCGTGCACTATCGCTGGCGATCGCAATCCCAGTATCCCAAATCCTGGAATTGGCGGCATCCCATCCTGATAGAATTTCGGGATTTCGAAAATTTGGTTAAATAGTAGGGCCTACTTTTTCGACTGTTATAGATGATAGAATAGCAATCTAACCATGCATGTGATGAAATATTTTATGCACGCAAGAGTCCTTGCTGTGAACCGTAAGTTGTATTTCGACAGTCACGTTCACTCCCAGATTTCTGACGACTTACGATACTTAGCTTTCGTGTCGTGCATTTTGTACATGCAATAAGCCTAGTGGGGCTACTAAATAACGACCAGTTTGTAGGCTTAAGCGTAATCCCAGAGACGAGATCCCGGGATCGCGGCATTGCAATTTTCCGGAGTTTTGGTACATTTTGAGGCCGAAACTGTGCACTTTTTGTCATGTTTAGCCGACCGTATTTAACCAACGGTCGAGCTATTGGCATGATTGTCGTCCGTCTGTCTGTCACGGATGTATTATGGCTAAGCGGTAAGTCGCAGGGGGTCGGCGATGGTACTATCGGATAGGGCACTGAAGACGAATTTTTATAGGCTGTCAATAATAACAATATTTCCATCTGCAGCAGTTTGGCCGCAATTTTCAACGGAAAGTTTCAAGCTATAAGGGGTCGTGTCTGTTAAACGGGGAGAGAGAAGCAAGGTTACTATCAATCATAAATAAGAAGTGACATACGCCCTTTCAGATTACATGAGAATCATTGACCTTGGATGACCTTGAAGGTTGCTGACAACAAGTACGGTCGGCTATTCTAGCTATAGCTGGGCTTCTTGTTTTAGTGACACACACTTGGCTGTAAAAGCTTACAGCAATCACCCAGCCCAGACCCCTGAAGCTGGATCCCAGGATCCCGGCCGTTTTCGCCAATCTAGAATCCAGGGATTGGCGATGTCCCAATCCCGGGATTTTGGGATTACAAAAATTCGTTAAAGTTGTACTTTTTCGCATGTCAGATAATAAAAATAAGAATTTTAGCCGTTTGATAAATAAAGTATTTTATGAGCGCCAGAGTAGGCCTACTACTCCGTGCTGCGTACTGTAATTTGTATTTTGACAGTCATCGTCATTCCGTACAGTTCGGACATATCTTCCGTAGGGGCCTACACAACATCCTATCAGAGCCGGCGGAAGGGCCCCTCGTATCCCCCGACTGGGGGAGGGGGGACTCACGTATGCTCAGGGTCTCATGCTAACCATGAAAAATTTTTTAGTTTAAAAAATATATTCAAAATATAAAATAACTAAACATGTGGAAAGTTTACCCAAAATGGACAATTCTATCACTTTTCATGAATGTATAGTAATCTGTGACGTATTGCGGCCTAATTGTCGGCCTATATCTGATTTTTTGGCGTTTCTAATTTTTTTTTAAAAGTGGGCAAATTTGCGGTTTTCAGTGAACGTCTAAAAGCCAGAAGTGTTTCAGCTTCAATGGGGCAGCCCCTCTATTTCCCTGACCAGGGGCTCTGTCCCTGGACCCCGCTGGGGGCTTTGTCTCCAGACCTCCATTATAGGAGCCTCACACTTGTATTTGGGGAGCCTCCAACTTTCTAGCGCCGGCACTGCATCCTATGCATGGAATAAATCAATTGGGGATACCAAAATGATGACCAATCTGTAGGTCTAATCCCGAAACGGTATCCCGGGATCCCTGGATTACGAATTTATCAATCCCGAATCCCGGGATTGCTAGCTCTAGCCTATCAACAGGCACTGTGCCTACGATTCGAACTTCTGTTCTGACATATGGCGCGTTACAAATGCAGACTACTTACTTGCTTACTTACTGTGCGAATGTATCCAGCCAAACTCCATCAGCTCTGTCTATAAACAGCATTGTTTGCTCGATGATAGGCTAATCTCTGCGATCTTTGGCGCCTGCTGACTGAGTGCAGACAACGTGTATTATTATACCGTTATAACGGTATATACAGGGTGGCGCGTAAAAAAGGTGCTTGCTTTAGTAGACCTATAACCTATAGATCGAGCAGTCGGACAGTTTCGGGAACGATCACCGTCGATTTAACGATCGACGTGAAGGGTGGCCAGTCGTGGTGACCACTCTTCGCTGCAGCGATTGAAGCTAAATCATTGTCGAAAGTGTCCGAATGCTCGATCCATACGTAAAACATGTATGTTCCACGTTTTATGCGCCACCCGCTAGATGTATACCGCTCGCCCATGCAAAGGCCTGCGGGTATATACAGAGCTCGGTCTGTGGGACGTAGGCATACAGTGGTACCGACATTACGGTATACACGCAGTTCATGCCGATTATCGTTCATCAACGCGGCGCCAGCAGGCCTCTGTATGTGTTAGGCCTAGCGCATATAATACGTGCACCTATACCTATAGGCTGTTCAGTCAATCGTGGTTGATTCTTGTCGTTGTTGTGTTGTTCGCAAAGCAGTGCAAGAAAAAAAGATGCAGTTGTAGGCCTATTGCACTTGAGCGAACCGCATTGGCGCACTGTAGGCTTACTAGCCCAGGACTTGGTTTTTGCGTGTTTAGATGTTCCTGCGACGAGTCGGAAAAATTAACTGACGCGAATTAGGCCTACTCCTCGATTGTTGTAAGAAGTAGGCTGTCACATGCAGTGGAGCAGACTTGTACCGAAAAGCAGAGTTGAACGGAAGTCTTCTTCAAACATCGGACTAGATGCGCCTGTATTATGCGTGTTGCAGACATTGCCGATGCAGTCATAATTGCCAGTGAGTGACGACGCCAGAAAAACCTTGCCTGTGGTCAAGTGTGAGCGGGACGAGGTAAGAAAAGACTCACGATCCGGATCCAGGGAATTTTTTCAAAGGATCATCTCGTGCATAAGCCTAGAGCATCCACATCAAGTCTACAGTATTTGCCAGGTAGCAGCAATGTATTCGGCAAAGGTTTGCGATCTCTGAGCGCTTCTGCAGCTCTATTCATCTTTCGGCGTCACAGACGTTACAGTATCAGCAGCATGTGCACCAGACTGTGGGTCTACGTGTCTGCGTTACTGCTGGCACTGAGCGTCAATATGGGGTCATCCGATGCTCAGTTGGCAGACGACGGACGCTGTGAGAGGATTACAATACCGCTGTGTACCGGCATGAAGTACAACATGACTCGCATGCCCAACCTCGTCGGCATTTCCAACCAGAAAGATGCTGCACTCCAGGTACTTTCCAGCACAGTCTATAGCCTATTTATTTATAGACTGTGCTTTCAATTGTGTACATTATTCACCGTTGCGTGACCAGCACGGATGGGCGTGTAACTGTGTACTTTGTGGCCACCATTCTATTTTTACTCATTTTTACTCATTGCAATTTCAGTGTAGTGTGTCCTAGAGAAATAAACTCTGAGCGTCTCTCACTATGCTGAAAACAAAATTTCACCTTTAGGCTAAACAGATGCACAGTCGTCGCCAATGTGCCTATTTAGTTAGCAACATGCCTAGGTATGCTGCCAAACGTGATTCTCTTGTTGTTACTAATGCGCCAATGTGCCTGAAAGTTACCAAAGTTTACAAAATGTTGCACAATCGACTTGCAGCAAATGAGCAAAGTATAGTTACGCAGTAACAGCAGTGTGAAAGTGGTTTTTGTGTGGCGTGGCGGTTGTAGGTTCACGAGTTCATTCCTCTGGTTCACATTGGCTGTTCGCGTTTACTTAAGTTCTTCCTCTGCTCGCTGTACGCGCCGATGTGTACAGAACAAGTCGACGAGACGCTTGTTATACCGGCTTGCCGCGCAATGTGCCTTCAAGTCAAGGTCTGCAGCCAGTCAAGCATACTGTCATTGTGAACGTTAAACAACGCGTAGACGTTCTGTTTTCCTTCTGTCTACTTTTAGACACTTAGCGTATCCTGCATGATGATAGGGTGAAGAGAGAATACCAACTTTATAAACGTCAACTAAAATTTATGAAAGTTTGAAGGCCACATATCCAGTGCTTTCAACTTTCGTAATCTTCAATAGGGCCTACAGCGTCGCCGCTGCTTCGGTATGCACAGTGACGGCAATGCAAATCCAAATGCGAAATACGAACCAACCAGCTCAGTTACTGTAGCCTACAGGCTTGGTATACGATGTAGGACCTGTACTCCTGTAGGCGCCTGACGTGGTTGTGTAGTATAGCGTGAAAAACCATGACTTGCATGAATTACTCTGTGTGTAACTTGTGGGGTCGTAGTCACAACAGAACCGCTGTTAGCCTATCACTTCTCGACTGATGCCATGATGGACTGCAACTTTTAAACTCTCTCGTAGGCCTATTGCTCAAGGACTCTTACTAGCAATTTCTTTTGCCTTTTGCTACCGTTTTTATTGCTTACAACACGTAACCGCATCGGTTGCGGTCTGTCAGCTGATTTTATTAAAGCGATTGTACTGACTGATTTGTTGGTCTGTTTGTGCTGTACCGCACAGTCCAAGTGTGAGCCGGTGTTGGAGCGGTTCAACTTCAAGTGGCCTCCAGTGCTCGACTGTTCACGTCTACCTGACGGTGACTCGGACCGATCTCAACTCTGCATCGATCCTCCGCCAGCTGGTGACGAGCTGGATGATGCATTCGGACACGCACCTGCCAACAGCTTCCAGCTGCGTCAGCTGCTCGACGCCCTGCGCTCCGGCCCCAACTCGTCGTCATGGCGACAGCATGACGTCATCGGGACGTCTCCGGCATCCCGCGGTGTCTCCCCCGTGATGACGTTACGCGGCTCAGTGTGCAGCTCTCAGCGTTACGTCATGACGGATGCTGGGAGCAGCAGCAGCAGCAGCAGCACGTGTCGGCCTCGATGTGGCGTCGACGTACTCTATAGCTCAAACGACAAACGGTCTGTATGCTTCCTTCTAACTACATGGTTTTACGTCGTTTGTGTTTGTGCTCGTTGCGTATACTGTACGCAGGTCTTTAACTCGAAGAAAGAAAAAAGAGAAAGAGAAAAAGAAAAAGTCTGAGAACTAGAAACTTTGATGTGGGGAAAATTGGTTACCGGTGTCACGTGTAATTTTGAGGTCAATGTGCCACGAGATCACACAGCACGATGTTTGCTACTTTAGACGAGCACTATTAGTCTTATTGCGGTCCTTTCTCGCTACTTCTTGTATTTCCCGCAATAGCAAACCGCGACTGATAGAAACTGTTTAGAGAGCTGAATATACGTAAGTAAGTAAGTAAGTAAGTAAGTAAATGATTTATAAAGCGCCAAAGTCTCAGAAAGAATCAGGGCGCAATAATACGACACACATTGCGGTCGAAATCGATTGACACGTGTCATTATCATTTAATAATTATATTCCAGGCTATTTGTTCTTGTTGCACGATTTTATGAATGTGGAAATAAAATGACATGATGATTGACTGTGTAGGTTTATGCATACGTGGATGGTGTGCTTGTCGTTGACTTGTCTCGTCCTCACTGCGTTCACGTGTGCCACTTTTCTCGTTGATACCGACAGATTTCGGTGAGTAACGTTTGTTGTTTGATCACGTTCAATGTCAGCATTGTTGTGCAGATAAATTTTCCCCACATTTTTCGTTGATTCATTTTACTATTTTCATCTGTTTTTTATTAGACGCGGCCCCGCGCTCTCTCTCTCTCCCTCTCTGTCAAAAAGTGGGGAGCCCCTAGTGCTACATGCTGGGTATGGTAGATTGTATTGGTTAGGGAGCTTAGTACACGGTGAACCATAAAAACGTCAATATCTTCGCCAAATATTGACCGATTTTAATTTTTGTTCACTGACACACTCTGTGGAAAATTTGCAATAAGGTGCTTACTGCAATCCTACCATACACTAGCGGCATACGACACTGATTATTGTGTTAGATCCTGACCCATAAACGTTTGGTCACTTTGGTTGCACGTTTTTACGGCTCACGCTGAGCATTGTGGACGATGTGTGTTGCGTTAAAGGTATCCTGAGCGGCCGGCGATTATGCTGGCAGCCTGTTCGCTGATCTACGCCGGCGCCTACATCATGCGGTTGGCAGCGGGTGCTGACGTCGTCTCCTGTGTTCACCGCCAGTCCACCACCACTACGGACCACACACTGTCATCGTCCCACTCGTACCTGGTGTCCGGTGATCTAGAGTCGAGCTGGTGCGTCGTCAGTGTCGTGCTCGTCTATTTTTTCGGCATGGCGGCCAGTCTGTGGTGGGTAGCGCTCGCCGCTGCCTTCTATCTATCGGCAGGACGCAAGTGGAGTCGCGAGGCTATATCTGACGTGTCCGGTTACCTGCACGTCGTGGCGTGGACCGTGCCGGCCGTACAGACTGCCGCCGTGCTGGCACTGCGTCGGTTCACCGGTGACGAGCTGACCGGACTGTGTGATGTCGGGCGCAGCAGCGTCGACCACGACGACCTGGAGGACGAGGAGACGTCGAGGACGTTGATCGGGTTCATCCTGGTACCTCTAGTCACCTACCTACTGGTCGGCATCAGCCTCGTGGCGGCGGGGTTCGTCGCAATGTTTCGCATACGTCACGACCTGCTGGCGTCGTCCGCTCTGGTCGGCATGCGTCAGCTCGAGAAACTCATGGTCAAGATCGGTGCGTTCGCCGTGCTCTACACGGTGCCCGCGACGTGTGTGGTCGCGTGCTGGTTCTACGAGGCGTTGTACGCGCGGCGCTGGCGCCAGATGTCGCTACACACGCCCTGCGTGCCTGTAGTACTAGCCGGCGGCGCGGTCGAGTGGAACTGTCGGCTGGAGAGGTCCGTGGCACCGGTGGCGGTAGGAGCACTGCGCGTCCTGACGTCACTGGCCACCGGTGCCACGTCGGTCGTCTGGGTGTGCTCGCGCAAGACGCTCAGGTCGTGGCGCAGATTCTGCTCGGCGCGTCGTAAGTCGTCGGTGATGTCACGTGACCTCATGTTGGCGTCACGTGACCTGACAGCGAGGCGCGCCGCATCACGTGACTTCCGCCTCGCTTCCTATCGACAACGTGATGGAGTCACACGCGGGCTCACGTGATCACCGACTGCCGCCCGACTGCATGCAGTTTGCTTGTGGAGTGTTTTACTGAATGCGTACGCGATGGCAGTATTTTAGACGCAGTACAGCAACGCAAAGTTCAGTTCAGAACGAGAATTTGTTGGAGCATTCTCACAGAAAAGCTATCACGAACGTGCTAAGCGTAAGTTGATGCCACAGGCACTGCTAAACAGCTCAGTTTCAACGGCAGAAACGAGAATGTGATGATGACAAGTGATGGACGGCTGTTGATAGCCAGTTCCAAGTTACAGGACCGCATAAGCTTACAGAGAAGCTGCGAGACGATTCCATATCGCGAATATTCATGGATTCATTGGACTGGACATCTCAAGGCATGCTTCACTGTTAGCTTAGCGATATAACACTACATGGCGGTAGAACGCTGCACTGCATAACGACAGAAAAGAAGCACATGTAGAAAAGCTGAGTCAGTGACATTTCCATGATCTCCAGCAGAAGTTACAAAGTCGCAGAGAGAAGCCAGAGGCATAAGCAGGTGCCAGAAGAGAATGTAATAACCTGCTGTTTGACGAAGACACAAACAAGAAGCAGATAGGTTATCATGCAGTACTGGAAGCCAAATATGTCATTCTAGTTCTGCTGCAAGCTTAACGTGCGTTTGAGTCAATCATACGCTCTATAGGCCTAACGCAGATATTACACAACAGTTTTGTTATGCGTGAACTTCTGCAACAAAATGCTACTTCTCTGCAAATTCGTAGCGCCACGTTTTGTTGCGTGACAGTAAACGCAGTCGACGGCGACCAATGCCAGTCGTTTTATTGTAAGCCTTTTTACAGCACTGGTTAAAACCTCATTATGGAATTTTGTCGTATACTTGATTGTCGTCGCTAGCATCATTTGTCATGCAGATAGTGTTCCTTCGGTCATGACTGATAACAGTTTTTTTTTTCTAATTAACTCTTAAGTAATAGCAGTGGTTGAAGTTGCATGCACCCTGCATACTTAATAAACGATGCACTCGGAACAATGCAAGTGCGTTTGTAAAATAACGACGAAATTGCCAGTTTTTCATAACAAACATTATGCAAGTTGTAATTAGTAACACATTGCACACTTGTCTTTCAAAATTTAATCAAAATAACACCATAATTAAACACCATACAACTTCAACAGCACTTCGATAGGCCCATATAACATAATGACCGACTCTAAAGAATTTTTTAAAATAATAAAATATACTGAGCGATGCCAAATGCAATTTCGCATCACTAAAACACTATCAGTACAAAAATAAATGAAGCTACACCGACTGCTGAATGTTGTGAACACTGAATACTACAGCTGGCTACAGTGCTACACGGAACAGAACGAAATTGAACACGGACGAAAAGAAGACAGCAAAGAGTAGTTCAAGAAAAATCAGCTAGAAAAATATGTCTACCCAGTGCCGACGTATTGAGCGGCCATCCGCTTAGGGCTGCACAACCTGGTGCATACCTTTTAAGTTAAATTTATACATGGTCCTACTTCAGTCCTAGGAAACGTTTAAAACCAATTTTACTTTTTCTATGCATTTTTTCGAGTTAGTAGTCCGTACGGGAGAGATGAAGGGACGGACAGATGGGCAACACCAATAATAATGCTGCCTATTAAGACGGCCGTCCAATAAACATGCTACAAATACTCTACCAGCAGAGTTTATGTTGAACGCCTTGTATACTCCAGAACGCAGGCTCAAGTTGAGCAATTCACATAATAGCAACAACAAACCTATGGATACAAAACTACAGACTGATATGGTTTATACATCGCTGCAGTGATGCAGCATAGTATACGGCTAACATGACTAACAAACAGGCCTACTACACTATTGCAGACACTGAGTGGCTCTGTAGAAAGTAAGCCCTCAAGATTTCATCATAACGACACCAAATATTGACCTCTCCCTAGGTTACTTTGCGGTAAATTGGCGATTAAGTGATCATTAAAAATCCCATCACTCTCCATACGTGTCGCTACACTACATTGTGAAATACAGTCAACTACAGAATAATTGAGCTACAAGTTAACAACATGTAGGCTACAAAGGCTATACCAAAGTTGACCATAGTTCCTAACACTTTTAGAACGTTATGGAATGTCTAACATTTAGCGTTTTCAACTTAAGTTTACCACTTATACGGCTACTGAAAGAATTTTAAAAATCAGTTAGGATTTGAAAAAGTGATCATTAAAAGTACGTGTGGCTTAACTATACATGTATAGTGAAATATAGTCAGACTTGGGGCTTAGTTTTTACTGATCCACTCTGTGTATATAGGCTACGGTATGGCTTATGCAGCAGCAATACGTTGTCGCAGGATGTTTTCCAGTTTGACGGCGTCAGCAGCAAACCTGCGGATGCCTTCCGACAGCTTGTCGTTTGCCATCTCATCCTCATTCAACATCCAGCGAAATATCTTCTCATTCATCTTTATCTTCTCCACACCCGACACTTTCTTTGCTACACATATATCACCAGACTGTTACTGTATTACTATAAAATAACGAATCACAGGCGCGGAAAACAGCTACGAAACTTGGTAAATAAGCGTCAATAAAAATGAGCGCTGATACATCTTTCAGAAGCAAATCTGCTCGCTGCTCTCTTATCACTCTACACTGTGTTCAGAAAAAACACCCACTCGCGTTTTCTTTTATATCTCTGTGGAAAATGTTTAGATTTCCACGAAATTTTCAGGAAATGTTTAGTAGGAAACAGATAATTCACAAATGAAAAAGTTAAATATTTTTTCTACCGGTGACGTCATGATGACGTCATTATTTCCGTGTCTGTAAATTGTGAGTCTTACCATTGAAGACAGACATGTGATGAAATGTAAAACACATCAATCGATCATTATGTTAACTGAACCTAAAAATATGCTAATCCGCCACAAAATTTTTCTGTTGTGAACTGTTTTCGTGGTTTATCTTCTTGGCTAAGTGCGAGATCTTTAACTTTGTTTACACACGCGGAAATATGACATCAGCATGATGTCATCAGTTACAAAGAATATCTAGTTTTTTTACCGGTGGAATAATTGTTCTCTCCTAAACATTCCCTGAAAATTTTGTGAAAATCTGATCGTTTTGCATGATGATATAAAAGGACACGTGAATGGATGTTTTTTTCTGAACACAGTGTATATCTGGCCTGGCCGTTATATGTCAAAATTAATGTCAAAAGTGAATTTATATAAACATTCCTGTAAAAACCCCTAATGCGATGGACACAATAGTATTGGGAGAACAGGAATGTCTTCAGTGACTGTCTGAAAGTGTACAGCATCTGCTGTACAGTTTGGATGTGGACCAAAGTCATGGGACAGACATATATAGCCACTTCCTTGTAAACGATGTCAGCAACACAACGGCATTTCTTGCACAGGAGATGTCATACAACGACCTACAAGCAGAAGCTACCAGCACAGTCTGCACTATACTGCAAGTTATGTATTACAACAGCAACAACTGACCAGTCTCAACTGACAAGCAATGAGTTAACGGCTCTGAAGCCTGAGACAGTTCTTCCAACAGGCCAGGACTGCATACCGCATCACACACAGTAGTTTATCTGAATACTGTACATCATGATGTACAAAGTGAAGTTACGCACAAAATGAAACAGCATAACTTTGCAGACTGATTACAAATAACAGGTTTACAGTTAGCAACTATAAACTGAAATCAAATCATTTTTAATATGCTATCGGTAATTTAAATACTACCTTAAAAAACCTCCAATTTCTCAGAAAAGCATTATACAAATAATCATTAACCACACTACGCACTACAATATTACTGCAAAATAATTATGCCTGTAATAAGAATAAATGCAACTATAAACCTAAATTGAAAATAGCTGCTACCTAACTATTACAATCACTAAAACATACAATTGGATCTCAACAGAAATATTAGTATTATCAGCTAGTTTTAAATTCACACAAAAATATATGTCACACAAAATTAAACAAAATGACCATGGACGAACATTGTCCAAACATTAAAATACACACACGTCATTGAATGAAGTGTTTTTAATCAATTAAGTTTGGCAAATGACATCAAAAGCATAATAAAAGATTAATTAATACAAAGGTTAATTAATCATGACATCAAATGATGCACAAAGCGGACCTTATAGTGAGCAGGTCGCAGCCCGTTAAAGCAGTAATCTGTCCGGCATTGCGAAATGACGCTCCCATCACAACCGTCTTGTAGCCAAACTTCTTATAGTAATTGTAGATTTGCGTCACACTCTTTACACCTGAACCAACCATAATATCTGACTAATTAATGTCAAAAATATTTAAACAAATACCTAACTGGATCACACTTCACATACCTGTCACATTAACCGCGCTTTTATGTGTCTGTTTTTGTGCAGCATTAACGGAGAAACAGAGAAATATTACTGATTTCCAATGCCCATTAGTTTTTTTCTGGTATTTGCGACATTGGTAGAATACACTGATTACTTGTCATTATTTTAGCACGTTAAGCACTGCGCACATGTCATACCTGGGTCGTCATGCGGTTCAAACCGTTTCTTATCTGTGTTCTTCACATGCCAGTCAAGGATTCGTCCAACAAACGGTGATATGAGCGTAACGCCGGCTTCAGCACATGCAACTGCCTAGTAGTAAAGACAGCATCACACATGCACACTTACCTAGTAATATACTGGTATATTACGTCTTAATATTAATATTAATTGAAATACCGGTAAAAATATTTATAACATTTTTTACATACTTTGAACATCTTTATTCACCACAACAGATGGTAGCAATTACAACGTATTTACAATACAAACAATGAGAGAAAAAAAGAAAAAAGAACACATATCAATAAACTGACAAATACTGAGTGATCAAACGTCCATTTCAAATTGACCGGTTTAAATTTATAACAACGTTTCTCTATCAGAACATTGGGTAACATACCTTAACTAACGAGCGAAAAGCCCGAAACTCAGTTCAAGCTTTACCGATCTATTACCC
>Ga0209671_1000738_pt1 | contig 23745 bp, 12 predicted proteins | sample WorMetHERISLAND2_2_FD_187401 | JGI IMG/M metagenome (GOLD analysis project Ga0209671, IMG submission 187401) | Marine gutless worms symbiont microbial communities from Max Planck institute for Marine Microbiology, Germany - Olavius geniculatus... | ecosystem: Host-associated > Annelida >... | reverse complement strand
TATTTCAAATTTTTTTTAATGAAATTTATACAGATTTTCATGCATCTACATCATGTCCCAAAATTATCGGCTTTCCCTACAGATAAGTTAGTGTAAAGTCATTAATACCTGACAGATTTTTACAACATTTGAAGTAGTCATGGAGACAATCATTCTGATAGTGTTTGGTGTTTTAGCCCAAAGTGGCCACTTTTGGCTTCGACATATGCTCTTAGTTTAAAGCAGGTACGCTGCCACTTGATCCCTTTGTCAATAACAGTGTATTGAACGTAAGCTTAATGTAAACAAACTCTGACGTCATAATGACCTTACGCTGAGCTGAGCACACACGATAAAGCGCGTATGTCGAAATCAGCATGACCGTAAGTAATGTTAAGATAGTGCAGTGTATGATATGTCGTTGAAATCCATGAACTACAAACTGAATTAGGCATGTTTGAAACAAGGGGGGAGCTAATTTTGGGGCACGGTGTATATTTCAGTTATCATTCACATTCAACTACTACATTAAAACAGTGCAAAGAAAAAAGTCACTGCATAGAACCTTTAACGTCTAGAACAAGAGTTGGAATTTGACTGGCACACACATGAGCATTAATAATGTTGTTTGTTTGTTTGTTGCTGATGCAGTACTATGAAATGTCCTACGGTCTGAACGTTGAGATGCACAAACAGGTTTGTTCATTTCTTTGTAAGTCTCTGTTACTCTTGGCTGATTGATGATGATGATGATTTTTGGATGATTGGAATTGATGATGAATAATATTGATAATATGATAATAATAGAATGCAATTTTAGTAATGCAGAAATAGATTACAAATGATGTCAAAAAAGTGCTGATACGATAGTGATGATTTGTGGCATAAGTTATGACTTGTGGAATGTGTCTGTTGACTAGCTTCCCAGATAACTAGCAGTCAGTTTCTCTAAGATTTTTTATGGTACAGCAGTGAAGTGTGCTTTGCAATGAACGAGCAAAGTTGTGTTAATGTTATTTAAATTGATCTAGTGTGATAAATTGGTGACAGTAACTGTGTATAATATGTGTGCATTGGATGTTGACAGACTGAAATAGCCAAGAGACTGAATGCCATCTGTGCACAGATTATTCCATTTCTCTCAATTGAGGTGATGAACTGTCTCATTTATTCTGTCTGATTCTAGCAGTTGTCAGTAAACTGATTAGTTAGCAGCCGTGATTTATGGCTGAAACAGTAATTCAACCAAGCTATTTAGTCAACTCAACCTGGCCATCTCCCAGTGAGAGGTAGGGACAACTAGTGGTACTGGTGACTACCACTTGGGAGTGTCATTATCATACTGTTAGTTATGCATGACGGTGGCCAACCACAACAGTGTTGGCCAGGGATGTCCGTGTCTCTGTCTCATTATCTCGGTTTTGAGATTGTTTTGAGATGTACTAACTTCTTGGTCTCAGAGAGTTATTCATCTTGGTCTTGATCTGCAAGGTCTTTGCCCTCTCCTGCTGCTGACTAGTGCAAAGAGTCAGGGCATAGTCATAAGATTCTGCAGTCTCAATATGTCTTTATTCTTGTGTTTCTCTTTCTCTCTGTCTGGTTGTATAAATTATGTGCATATGAATCATTGTGTTTGTTTAATGTTTAGCATCAGCAGCAGGTTGCTGCAGCTGTAGAGAGAGCCAAGCAGGTGACGATGCAGGAGCTAAATGCTATCATTGGGGTAATTAAAACACTCACTATAATGTGACTATATCTGATACCATCTTTCCCTTGCATAGCTCAGTGGTTTGTTATTATTCATTCATTTGAGACTTGTCTTTCTTATACTCTTTTACCGTCGTTTAATGTCTTCTTTGTTTAGTTCTTGCTCAGATAGGTTTTTTATAGCCTCTACTGCAGTTGGGACACAAACCACTTTTGGAAGCTATGTCTGTACTGTCTGCTTGGAACAATCTGTTATCTGCACTGTGCCAAAATATCAAATAATGTAGATACTTACTTTCAGCTGGTGGTCTCGCTGAGTAAGGTAAGATGTAAAGTAAAACATTTTGCAGATGCTTATTTTTATGTGTAACGCATTATATCTTGAATGTGTGTTTGAGGTGCTAGAATGTTGCGAAAAATTGGCACAGATGTTTTGCAGCATTTCTAATTTGCTAATCGATTTGCTCGTTTCTATTTTCTTGTATTTTTGTATCTATTTGTGTAACTGTAGAATGGCTCTGTACAAATTTTCTAGTATGCATCGTATAGTGTTGTCTCCGTGTCTGTGACCGGCTTGTAGTACTTGGGTGTAGTGCTGTGGTATGTGCACTGATGTCTGTGTATTTGTCTGTTAGAATTCAGACCTGAAGCAGATGTATGCGCAGAGTGATTGGCTGAGTCAACTGAAGGTACGTATTCGCTCTGGATGTCTCCATTTCTTTGTTGTGGACATCGCATGGTTACTATAGTATATGACTGATTTATGTACGTGGAAAGTTGCAATGGGGACCACGCACTCAACTCTGGCCAAACTTAGTAGCTTTTTGGATAATACTGTGTAGTCTGGTACTTAGTGAAATAGGAGTTTAATGTTTTATTATCCTATCAAGTTTTCAGCCAGTTGTGCAGTGTACAACAACTGAAACACAGTAGTGAAATGGCGACACTCGTGCGGAACTTATTGCATCTCTTGCACTGTTGTTGGTAACCAAGCAGTTCTAGCAGTGACTGGTGGTTTGTATTCTCTGTCTTGACTATTGCAATGTCATGGCTGTGTTTTTGGTTTATGCAGCCTCTCTGCAGGCTTCTAAATTGAAAACAAAATGGGTAGAAAAACCAAAATTGGTGTGAGTGTTTCTGGGGCATGAGTAGTCAGTAAAATTTATAGTTGATAAGGTCAAGGATTAGGGTTAGGCAAGTGCAGCTGTAGTGTAGGCGAATGGCTGCATAATATGTTGGCACTGTGCAGAAGTAGGTTTTTCTTATCATTTACAAGCATTTGTTGTTGTGCAGAACTCAGATGTTAGGCAGATGTACATGAACGCTCAGGCGGAGTGGCTGAACCACCTCAAGGTCTGTACTGCACTGTGTACTCTACATACTCTGAGTTTATGACGGTGATGAATGATGGGCATTGATGGTGGTGGTGGTAATGGTGTTAATGGTGAAACAGGGTGCACACAGATCCTGAAAAATCATGGAAACTCGTTTGGATAGTTTAGGCATGGCTCTGGAAGGAAGGGATTAGATTCTGGTGGTCGTAAGGATGTTTTTCTGGACTTCTTTTTACATCATCTGTGATTCTGTACCATCAGAAGATAGCGTGTAAACCTACACTTTGTTGTGACCTGGCTGCAACATCTTCAGCAGATTTTGGAGTGCTTTGTTTGCTTCTAGTTATTATTACATTTTTACATATTTGTACGTATGTGGGTACAGATGCAGGCGCAGCATCTGCCTCATGCAGCAGCAGCAGCAGCAGCAGCTGCGTCACTAGTGCCGTCGATACCAATGCCTCCGTATCCATCAAGCCTGGCGGGCAGTGGCAGTGTGAGTGGAGCAGCTGGCCTCTTGGGTCTCGCTGCCGTAGCCGGGGCTCCTTCCAGTCTCATCACTCCCAGCTCGTCTCACTTCCACGCCATCAAAGACGAAAAAGGTTCGTCGCTAGCTGTTTGCCGACTGCGTCTTTTGTTATGCCTTTGCTAAGGTTATTCATTGATTTGCAAAATCTTTGTTGCTTGTGCTTGGTCGGATGAAGATGTACTGAGTAGGTTATGGGGTAAGTTCAAAGGTCATTTGCAAAGGGCTACAGAGCTGGATGTTTTGCATGAAGTTACTTCCAACTGTTAAATCGCTGTTGCCTTTTTCACATGAGACATTTTATATTTGTCACACTTTGAAGTCCATTGGTAGGGTGATAGCGTGTACATCTGACCCATGAAAATCCTGCGCTCCATTGCAGTATAGGCAGAAACTCATGCTGCTGAGTTATTTTTAGCTAGTTGCAATAAAGTTTGGAACTTCGCCGACTTCGTGGACTTGATATTTGCTTACAAACTAGTATTTGGATTGACTAAATGAATTTTTTAAACTACGTACTGACTATAGACATCGTGGACATAAATATAAACTATTCCTACCAGATACAACACCAGACATAACTTTTTCACTTACTGTACAGAAAGAATATGGAATAACTTGCCAGCTGACAATACTGACTTTTCTAATTTAAATAGTTTCAAACGATCTATTACTTCCACATTCTTGGCTAGTTATTGCAGTTTATTTGTTCTAGTAGACCTATTGTTGTATTGTGCTATCAGTGACATTCATTGATGTATAGTGTTATTTTATTGTGGCATGTTAGTGGCTGTGGCCCTTTGTCATTAAATGAAATAAATAAATAAAATAAGTTATTGTACAGTAACATGTCGCAGGAGCTCACTAAAATGTGCTTAAAACAGAAGAGATTATTTGAGATCTTATAGTTAGCTTGAAACGTTGGGCTTAGGTTCAAATGATCCATTGCCAGTAGTGTAGCGAATGTCATTATCTGGCAGTGAGTTTCTTGCAGTTAGTGCTGCAACAGAAAGGCCCCTTAATTTGTACGAAATTACTCAAATTCTGTACAGGAGTTGAAATTTAGAGTTTGAAGACTATTGACGAAATGTCTGCTATTTTCAACAATTTCGCACATCACTGTATTTTAAAAAGATGTTTTCTGACATGTAGTGAAATTTTTGTGATGTTGTATGTTACTTCGATGATGTCTACTTCATGATAACTTGATGAAGCAGAAGACAGACAAGTAAGTGTAGTTTTTATCACATCATTTTCATATTTAATACCTGTGTTTCTGTAATCAGCTTGGTTTCTAATTATGCTAGACTGATAGTTTATTTTTTTTTGCTAGTAATGTTTTCGGATTACAACTGCCATCTGAGCATTGTCATTGTCATATCAGAAGGAGCAGCAGTGGTTGTTAGTTTTTGTTTGCTTGACGTTATGGTGGTGGTTTGACTTAGTTGGTAATGTCGTTTGTCACATTAACAAAGTTAGTCAATGCCAGGCTCAATTAATACTTAGATGGCTGATTATCCGCAGACTGGAAAACTATCTCACTATGCAAGAAGCCACCCAGGTTAAATCAGCCAGCTGTCTTTACACGGGTAAGTGCAAAGAGAACCAGAAAACTTTGGAAAATGTACCGGTACCAGTACACCACACGATGCCTGGTATCTGTTGTCTTGCAATGTAAGCTGGTTTCTGGCGGAAGCTAAAGAAACAGAGATCAGCGCTGTCCTATTGGTCTTAAAGCCTGGGAAGAACTTTTTTTATGCGTGAAAGCATCTACTGCTTTCAGCACATTTTAGCCATCGCAATTCTGTCTGTCCGTCCGTCCGTCTGTCTGTCTGTCCATCACACGGGTGGTTCAGTCAAAAATGGTGGAAGATAGGATCACCAAATCTTTACCTTCGGCTGCCTGGAAGACTCTAGTTTCAGGAACCGTAAAGCTTTTCCATTTGAAGTCGGTCACCATGAACGAGGGCACTAAATGAGAGGGAGGTGGGCAAAATTTGCGATTTTTGGCCAATAAGTTGCTGTGTTTCAGTAACGGTGCAAGACAGGGCCTAGGTTACTATTAATCACTAATATGAAGTCGTACACTAGCTCTCGATTGGCGCCGAATTCAATGACCTTGAATGACATTGAACGCCAAAATAGGGAGTTTTATGGATTTTTTTTGGCGGTTTTGGGCTGCCACACAAGTTTATATCATTCACAAGGTGGCGCCACGGAACTATCGTTAGGCCTGTGCGATCCAGATAGAGAATTTGATATTTGTATATTAACTTAGCATGAACACCCCAATTTTCAGCTAAACTACTGAACTGGAATTGCTATAGGCATTTGCATGTCTCATGAGCATTAGCTCAAATTTCTTGTTTTATGTTGCTATTAATAGAGGGTGCATGAATTGTGTAATGAGTTTTAAGGAAATTTTCATGATTACAGAAATTTAAGACATTATCGTGTTGAAGCTTACGTTAATGTATGTGTAGTTAAAAACATTTTAGTATGATGACATGAAACCACTGTTATAATGCATCTATTTGTCTCAGTGCATTTTTGAGATTTTCTAGATTGGGACTTAGTGCTAAAGCTAAGTACAGAGTGCGCCAAAAAATTTTACCCCCCTGAGGTTTTCTGATGATTTTTCCAAAACGGCTGAGAATTTTTAAACAAAATTTTACACGCCTATTATCCGTTCAGATGTACACTAACCTGCAAAATTTTATTCAATTATCTCCAACTTTGACAAAGTTATGCCGTATTAAGCGCGACCGCCCATCGAATTTTTACATTTCACAACACGTCCATCTCGAGTTTTACTAACTGACTGCAGAACCATTCTGATCGATACGCTGGCAGATTTTTTTAACAGTGTCTTAACTTCCATCCTTTACGCGGATATTTCGCAACGATTGCTTTTGCACCAAATCCTTGTTCATGCAAAGTCTGCTTTCGAAGTTTGTCATCGTAAGATTTTACCCATTGTAGATAGAAATTAATGAGCAATTTTGCAAACACTTTAAAAATCAGTAAACGTGTTCATGACGATGACGTCATAGTGACCTCATTTGCTCAAATCGGGTGCAACGTAAGTAAGTAAATTAAAAAGTTAGAATTTTGGTGAAATGTAAAAATTTGGTTGGTGGTATCGCTTAATACGGCATAGGTATACCCTGTATATTGTCAGTCAAATGACTGATTTTTTGTTTGGCTGTGTTCCAATAGCGGACATCTACATCTCCAGATCGCAAGATACTGGAGCGAGCTGAGCGTAATCACAGCCGCTCGTCAGAACTGTCACAGCCACCCACTGAAACTAGCTCCAAGAGACGCAAGCTCGATGACAAGGTGGGTGGCTCTTGTCTGACTGTTTGTGTATATGTGTTTTTCTTTAACCATTCTCGGTCAAATGGAGTTATATCATCATACTCATTAGCGTATCAGTCATACTGTACAATACTATATACTAGTTAATCAAATTTTGTGGAGCTACAGAGGTGCTGGACGGCAGTCATTCGGGCGATATTAAACAGAAACATTTTCAAACGTTTTTTTAAAACAGAGTCTTGAGTTGCGCAGTAAAATATTTGCAGGAAGGCTATTCCAAATAATGGATGCAGAGTTACTAAATGAACGGTGCAAACAATTGGCTCGGTAAGCGCTTTATTTGCATTTGTCACATATAAATGAGTGCCATGTTATTTTGACAGAAGATACCGGTAATAACTTGAGTAATGAGTATTAACAGTGGGCACCTTGGGTCTTTAGTTTTTCTGAAAATGTTTTACTATTACTATCAGTCGACTTACTGTCATTAATTTTTATTGTTTGTCTGGCTCTAATGCTGCTGCTGCTGCTGTTGTGTATAGGATACAGATGATGATGAAGAGAAGAGTGATCAGGATCTCGTTGTAGATGATGAAAACCAGGTTCGTTGATTTATCACACTTTTTTGGTTAAATGGCATGACTCTTCGTATGAAATCCATCTTAGAGCTATGGAGTATCACCTGCCATACGGGATCGCACAGTTCTACCTGCTACCTGAAATGGGTGAATGCACCTGGCCATAACCCCATCAGACAGGCCCGTACTCAATGTATTTACCTCAGAGGGATGAAGGCTGAGTTGACCTTGGTATTGGTTAGTTATATTCAGAGATGGTTTACCTGTCTGCAGACAGTCATTCGTCCAAGTACTAACCACACAATAGTGACCCAACTGTGAGTTGAACCAAGGACCTCACTATCGCAAGTTCAATTTCCTAACCATTACCCTATCAAGCCAGTTTGTTTAAGTTAAAGTGGTTTTGCCACTGTTGTTGTTAGTATGTTAATTTACTGTGATTTGGAAGTTCTGGAGATTTGTTCCTTATTATTGAGACCATAGAAAGTAATGGAAAATGGGTTTGGTTTTTGGAAAATACGGCAAATTGCAGTCAAGTGTTCTTGAAAGTCTGACTTCGATCTTTGCTGCATTTTGAGCGTGCTAACTTTTACTGATACGCATTTGGTCTTTTTTTGCTGTAATTGTATTGTTATTAAATTTTTGCTTTTGAATTTAGCTGATTTTGTTTCAGTTTTGTTTGCAAAATTGCTGTGTATCTGTTTACCATGTCTTTTACAGCTTTGAAATATACCCTAGATTATTGACTAAGAATTTAAGGATTCTGGTTTCTTTGAAAAATCCTGGAATTTTATGAACATGTATCCTGTTATGAGTCTGATCTATGATCTTTGCTATGATGATACTGTTCATAAATGTAGTCTTATGTTTAATTATAATTTTTATGTGCAGAAGTAGCTACTGCTTGAACGCGTCTTAGCCATCGCAATTCTGTCTGTCTGTCTGTCGTCTGTTTGTCACACGGGTGGATTAGTCAAAAACGGTGCAAGCTAAGATCACCAAATCTTCATTGTCAGCTGCCTGGAAGACATTACACGTGTTTCAAAAAAACGGGCACCCTTTTTTATTTCTTTCATAATTCACTCAAATGATGATCAATTTAAACGAAATTTTTACCAGATGTAGCTGAAGAAATGCTAATTCAAAATATATGGACAAAATATGGCTGTTAGTTAAATATTCACAGTTTTAGGATCTGTAAAGCTTTTCCATAAATTTGAAAGGGATCATCCCAAATGAAGGCATTAAATGAGAGGGATTGGGAAAAATTTGTGATTTTTAGCCAATAAGTCGCTGTATCTCAATAACGGTGCGAGATATGGCCTAGGTTACTTATTAGGAAGTTACTAATAGGAAGTCGTACTCTGGCTTTTGATTGGCATCGAATTCAATGACATTGTATGACCTTGAAAGCCAAAATGGGGGTTTTTATGGATTTTTTTCGTCAATTTCGGGCTGTGAGACACGTTTCAAGAGAGAATTGTGCAGAAATCAATAAAGATAGGCATGCACAAGCTCAATCAGTCCAAGTCTCAATTTTCTAGGTTCACAGAAACCTGCACATGAGGCCATCAAAGAGCGGTATTTCCGTAAAAGTCGTTATTTTACCATTGTTGGCCAGTCTTTCGTGAAAATGTTTGCAGATTACCATGGGCTTGCTGTCTATCACAACATACGCTAGTGACGAGCTTTTTAGTCATATCAACATCGATGACTTTGAAAGACCCTGAACTTCCAAAATAGGAGTTCTTATTGATTTTTGCGATCTTCCGCTGCAGCGCACACTTTAAGAATGAATTGCAATGAAATGGCTGGAGATAGACTGACAGTTTACGAACAGGAACTGCTATAGGCTTTCACATGTCTCATTAGCATTAGCTCAAATTTCTTGTTGTTATTTGTTGGGTGTTTGCAGGCAGTGTCGCCTGTAAATGGAGAGCGGTACTCAAGAGATGGTGAAAAAGGAATAAAGCGGGAGTTGTCTCCGAGTCCGTGCAATGATGTTTCTTCACGTGGTAGTGCAGCTTCATCTTCAGGCAAACACAAGGTGCTCTGATCAGATGATCTTTAAGTCTCAAAACTGTCATTATAAGTGTGCTTGTGCAGAAGGAACTATCTGACCTCAGTTTTTCTTTGATATTTTATTATTTTTACACACTATTGCACCTATATTGAAAGACAGTATGCATCAATTTGTACGAATGTTGTTGTGATATGTTTGATTTTTTAGTTGTGATGACAAATTTGCTATTTTTATTTATATATAACTGAATCTACATGCTAATGATAGAGTGATACTGTCTCTAGTGTATGTATACCAGTACCAGAATGATGTTTCAGTAGTCATGTAAATAGTCTGTGTTAAACCTCTCCGGCCCCATACTCTAGATGTCTCGTGATATAGCTGTTGTAGTTGTTGTGTTAAAAGCGGTATCTTGTGCATCAGCGACTTGCAGAGAAGTCATTGCTGTGAGTGTGCAGCAGTTTATACATTGTGCTCTGCGGTGCTGTTAATGATCACTTTATCGTTTGTTGGATGCTGCCACAATGCAGTCGCGCACGTTGATGCTTGTGGGTGTCGGCAAAACGATTTCTGGCAGTCGTTGGTTGCAGTCCTTTTTGTGAGACGTTGAATGCAAAATGCAGATTAGAAAACTTTGGTTTAGTCGACGAGTCAGATGATGAAACTATTTGTTATTCTGGAAGTGGTGGTTCTGATGAGTCTATAAAGTTATCGTCAGATGAACTGTCATCGCAGAGAGTGAGGATGAATCTGAAATGTGACTTTGATGCTCTGGTATTGTGTGCCATTGACCTTCGGAATCTGTTGATTGTGCCACCACGTTTCTCGTTCAGTGTCCAGCTGGGTCTTCAAGTCTCACTAACCGATTGCAACTATTTGCTGGATCACGTGATCTGTTGCCAATAAAATTTTGGTAGCCACAGCAGCACTGGTACAGGTTTACAACTGACTTCTGGAAACGCCAAACATTCGCAGAATGATGAGCGAGTGGGGTTTGAATTTTATCAGGAAGTTCTTACATTTTGCGAACAGTGACAACTTCAATGCATACCCACTCAGTGACAAAACCGAAGAAGATCTGGGGGTTATATCAGATGCTGATGCACAATTTCCAGCCAACTTATGCCCTTCAAGTGTGACGTCAGCATTGATCAAAGCATGATGCATACAAAGGAAGATTTGGCTGGGTGAAGTATATTTCGTCAATGAGGCAAGATTTGGAGTTAAATTTTACAGACAGGATATATTTGAAACTCCATCATCTACTGTGGCAAGGCGACTAAGTTTGACGAAAAGTGCTCACAGTACAGGTTTTCTATGGCATCTGTTGCCTGATGGATGCTGTGCTTGGCAGGGGTTACTGTGTGACAATGGACAATTTTTCCAGTACTGATCTGGAACAAGACAGACATCTATGGCACTGTTTGTAGCATGCGTCACAGTCACAATTGTTGCCATCAGATTTCATTAGAGACAAGTTGAAGAAGGATGATGTGAGAGCTCGGCAGAAAGGAAGATGCTTTCTCTGTTGGTGGAAAGACAAGAAGGACATATGCCTGATGAGCACCGTGCATAATGCTATGTTGTTGAGTGTGAAAATGAAAGGGGCTGCAAAGAAGTTCAGAAGCCAAATGTCTTTTTGGACTGCAGTCACATGATGGGTGGCGTTGACAGAGATGATCAAGAACTGATGTTTTACGTCATTATAAGGAAACAACAAGTGTGTTACTACAAGAAAGCCTTTCGTTTGTTTGTGCAGAATAGCCAGAGAACGTCAACCACGAATTCAGTTGAGCATGCTGAACGAGTCTTTGTTGAACTTCAGACGACAGGATCAGCTCGAAAGCCAGGACGTCGGTCTGCAGCCAGAAGACACCCTGGACGTCTGACCGATCGTCACTTTCCAGAGCATATTCCAGCGAACGTGACTAAGAAAGAGCCGACGCGAATGTGCGTGGTTTGCTGTTCGAGACGGAAACCCGACGGAAAGAAAGTCCGGAGGGAGAGCCGCTACTACTGTCCGCAATGTGATGTTGGACTGTGCGTAGAGCCTTGTTTCAAGGAATATCACACACAACCAAATTACTGAACTGTTGAACAACTGAGTGACTGTTTATACACATGTGATGTTCAATCAACTGGTTGTGTCTGTTTCGCTTTGTTTTGAGGAGTGTACGTATGGTGCTTGTCTTCACTTCTCCATTTATTTAGTTTAATCGTTTATTGAACTGTTGAGCAGATGAGTTGTCACATATATGGTCTATGACTTTCGATCGAATGTTTGCTCAACGTGTTTCAAGGAGTGTAGGTCTACTGTGCATGCAATATTATGTGCAATAAATGTTATGTGCATCTGGGTCACTTTGTTTCAAGGACTATATGGTGCTTGTAATTTTATATTTCAGGTTTTTATTTCTCCATTTATTTAGTTTAATCGTTTATTGAACTGTTAAGCAACAGAGTGATCATTACAATATTAATATAGTGTATGACTTTCGATCGAACGTTTGCTCACCATGTTTCGAATAGTGTACTTTGCATGCAGTGTTATGTGCAACAAATGTTATGTTGTCATTTCTTTACTTATTTCGTTTAAACTGACGTGAACACCATGTTTCAAGAAAACGAAGCCTTGCATTATTTATTATATTTTTGTCAAAATGTGGCCAATTTTCAAAATTTTGTCACTCATAGACTGGGGAAAAAATTTGCCACTAAACCATCATTAAACTTCTCACCACACTTGAAAGGTGTTACCACATTACCTTGCAAAATATTATTTTTGAAAAAATTGCACCAACTGATGCACTGCAACTGGTGTAATTTAAAATAAACCACTCAAGTGTTGATCAAAATTGTTAAAAGTTATCAAGAAATATACTCAAGTTAACAAATTTAAGAATGATTAGAATACACGGTATTAGAATTTACATATTTTTCTAAACAGTGACTTAACTTTGACTTCGTAGTTTTACAGTAAGTTGTACACTGTGTTCAGAAAAAAATTCACCCTTGCAGGAATGTTCAGGATGAAACTGTTTTATCAGTATAAAAGTTAAATATTCTTCGCTACCAGTGACGTCATTCTGATGTCATATTTTTGTTTGTAAATCATGGGTTTTACTGTTGAAGGGAGACATTAATTTTGATGAAATGTTAAAACACATAAATTGACCAGTTTGACAACTGAACCCCCAAAATATGCTAATCCGTCATGCAGTTTTTCACTTTGAACTGTTTTTGTGGTTATCTTATTGCTCGAGTGTGAGATCTTCAACTTTGTTGATGTTGGCAGGTGTACGCGCACAGCGTCACTGCGTGCATGACCACTTGCCCGCTATCATTCAAATGGCTTGATACTGCCCTACATGTCAATTTTTTTATTTAAAAGTTTCATTCCATCAATATTCAATTGTCTGTCTATTGTCCAGAAACATCTTGCACAAACTTGCAGCTCCATGTCTCTTGCTGACTCACAAACATTTATCAGTGTCTGTCTTCAAAGATAAAACCCATAATTTAGAAACACGAAATTATGACATCATCGAAAGCAAAGAATATCTAACTTTTACACTGATGGAATACTAGTTCCCTCCTGAACATTCCCTGAAAACTTTGTCGAAATATAAACATTTTCCACGGAGATTTAAAAGAAAACGTAAGGGTGTGTTTTTTTCTAAACACAGTGTACAAAATGCCATTTTCTGTTCAAGATGGGAGTACACTCAGTACAGTCAAAGTTTTAAGACAGCATAAGCAATATGGAGCAAATAAATTATTTAAAATGTTTCCAGATAAGAACTGGACTTTGAACACATTGCAAAGAGATAAAAATAGTCATAGTGGTTTTATTTAATTAAACACATTGCTTTGCATCAGTTGGTACAATTTTTTAAACCTTAACTTTTTACAGGTTAGTTCAGTGGCACCTTTTGGGTGTGGGGGGAAGTTTGATGATATTTTTGTGGCAAATTTTCTCAGTAAAAGAATTTTGAAAATTGGTCACTATTTGGCAAAGATGTGATAAATAATGAAAGAATTTTGGTTTATTTTTGGACATGTGTATATAAAATGGCATGCCATCATGAACAGAACAGAACAGCAGGCAATTGCAGCAGCTTTCACAGGTGCTGGCAAAATATACATGACAATAAATATAATTTTAAAAAATAAACACATAGAACAACATAGAAGCGTAAAAGACCTAACAACACAAATGAACTGGCAACAGTAGCATTTTATTGTGCATCGTGCTCTGTCAGCTCAGTGGTCCATCAACCCAATCAGCATAATAATAATAATGTAGTCACTTGTAAGACGTTCAGTGTCAGAGAGCTGAATCTTCTGAGGCGCCGGCAGTCACTAGATGGGTAGTGATGGGTTATAATCTGAGTAGGTAAATTTTGAGATGACGTTTAAAGGTTGGATAGGAAGTGCAATGTCTAACTGACAGAGGGAGTCTGTCTACCAGTCATTAGTGATGTCATTAGCTGATAAATTGACCAACAGCAGCGAGAGAGGCAACATCGTCTGGCCACTGTCACCCATAGACTTTCATGCCATTGTATTGTTTTAGAACAGAAATTCACTCTAGAATCATTAATCATACTCTAAAGGAAGTTAAAAGTCAGGGTTGCGCAGTTGTGTGAATTTGGTCAGTTAATGCGTTTGTCACTATACTCACTTTAGCACTATTCACTTACTGATGATGCATATAAATAATGCATGTTGTAGCAATTTATTCAATTCCAATTATGTGCCAAATTATGGAGTCTAGAAATGGGTGTTTTTACATTGTTGGTGGGACAACAAGAAGGGCATTTGATTTTTTAAAGTTAACTTTTGTGGGAATCAGTTTTCATTGTATTGCATTTTGCTATAAAAACACGCATACAAGCACACTGGACTGAATGCTATGGCTGGACAACCAGGCAGTGCACTTAGGAGTAAGTGCAGTGCTGTCCTTCTATTTTGATATGTCTGTTTGCTGCTGTCGCTTTTTAGATAATTCTGTTGTGCATGCTTGGGCAAACCAAATTTTTGCGTGTGTGCATGTGAATTTATTTCCAGCATTTGTTGGAACTATTTTATGTTTTATGGGCAATTGATAGCATAGTAGAACTAGAGAAAGTTCATTTGCCGCAACTGGGATTTTACGTTGAATGTTTTCGTCTTTTTGTTTAGGTGCATGATGCATGTAAAAATTGTGCAGTTGAACATAATCGAAAGCAGTAAGAATGCCCTGTGTGGGTATGTGTATTAATGTATTCAGTATGACAAGTCAAGTACTCCGGTGTCGAAGGTTACCACGCCAACAAGCAGAGACAGCTCGACTCCAGGGACCAGTTCAAAACAGCAAGCACCTCTCTCGGCATCCTCATCAGCCAGCAAGTCTGCACCTTCAGTCTCATCAGCACTAGGTCAGTCTGCCAGGATTGGCAGGTTTCTGCCATGGATGGCATAAACCAGTTGCAGCTACTTCGGCAGAAACTTGTGTTTGCCATTATCTGACACAGTAGACTGTGTTGTGTGGGTTTTTGTTCAAAACTAATAAGAAACAATACTATCCTGTTTTTGTATTATTTTGTTGACAGTCACTGCGCAACAGTATTGCAGTTTTGTTATGAGTGGTGAATTTTGCTTCCAAAATATTATAGTGTAGTGCAAGTTTTACCTGTTAAGCTGTTTATGTGTTTTGTATCTGTTTATGTCCCTGCTTTGCTGGTATTCATTGCACATAACAACCAGGGATTCGGCCACTGGCTGACATTGTGCACTTTAAATATGCGCATACTTAATATGCACATACAGGGATTGCCAAGTTTAGTTGACTTGAGTGGCTCTTTGCGTACTGAAATTATTTACTTTTCTACGTAATAACAGACAGCCTCCATTATACAATAACTTGACTGATTGAGTCTCATAGCTAAATGGTCCTATTGTGGACCTGGATGAGAAGAAATTAATGAGTGTATAGTGTTAATTGCTGACTTAGTATTGACTTACAAGATTCTTTTTGGATATGTGGATTTAGATATAAATTTGTTTGAGTTTGGTTGTACTGTGTCAACTTGCGGTCATTTCAAACTGTATAAGCATCGTACGAATCACTGCATTATAAACTTTTGGAATTTACTTCAAGTAATATTAATTTCAGAAGTCTTCATAGTTAGAAGCAGTCTACGTTTTGTTGATTTTACATTATTTTTGAAGTGTTCTTAATTGTTTGTTTATTATGGGGCTGTCCTTCCTAGAAGGAGGTCCCATCATGTATCGATCCTGTCCGTGTGTCCCGTGCCTACTTCTTTTCATGTATCGTTTTAGGTATGTGAGCCTTAACTCGTACGGAAAACGAAATTCCCATAGTAACTGCAAGGACGGCCCCATAACGGGCGGCCCCTCAACGGCCGCACCCTCTTGTTTATGCTTGTGGTTTTATTATTTACAGGCAGCAATCAGTGTTGTTTCAACCTTGCCATTCCTGTTTGTTACTGGTACCCTTTAAAATGTTATATGTTTCTTTGTGAATGAACTAAATGATGAGGATGATGATGTTGGTATACTAGCTCATTAAGACAGAGATGTGTGCCTGCGCATAGGTGTCTATCCGGGGTATGGTGTGCTGCCGCCTGAGCTAGCACGTGATGCCGCAGCTGCTGCTGCTGCGGCTGCTGCCAGCATGTCTCATCTCACTGGACTTGGCTCTTTGTCTCCCGGCTCACTCGCTTACGCACGAGCTGCAATGGTCTGTGCTTATTTCAGACATATCATGATCAACTATATTGTATTATAATTGTATCAAATAGTAGATTTATGATGAATGCATTTTAATCGCAATGTATATCATCGGCAGTTTGTGCTGCACAGCAGTACACTTGCCTGTCATAGATATGTAAATCATTGGTTCTCAACTTGTGATGTAACACTTAAGCTCCACTGGGAGGGTATAATAAAGTTGTATGGTGAAGATTTGTAAAATAATTGTGTTTTTAATTAGACTTACGTTTGTTTTTTTCTGCCTTCGGTGTTTGAACTGCTGCCATATTGGTGATTAAAGATTTTCACATGAATTGATAACTTACTTTACTTTACTTTTTGTATGCTGTGGTCGAGCATGATATCCTGTCAGTGGCTTCTTCGTTTTCTTGTTGGTAAAGCTGTGTCAAGCTGCCACTGAACTGTGTGAAAGGGCAGCAGATGTTCCACAGTCACTGTGGTTGCTGTCCCGCAGTGGCTACAGATTAATCTCTTTCTTTGTCCCCATTGTGTAAGGTGCGTACCATTCTGCAGTAGCCACTTTGGAGTTGATTTATTAAGACCCACTTGCCGTGAGCTAGTGCTGGGTCCTTGAGTCCTGGTAGCGGTGATGAAGGGTCATCAATGAGAATAGATGTGCATTGCTAAATGTGGAGTGTTGCCATTGGTATGTCCATTCCTGAACAATGTCATATTTTTCTGCTGGCTTTTTGTCTACATTGGTGATCTTGATAGCATTCTGTATGTTTGGTGGTCTAATTGTTAATTACTGTTAATAACCAATATTGTGTGCTAATGATGGCATGATGTGTTTGTGATGCTGCAGCTGCCAGGCTTTGATCCACACACGCATCTCCGACCTCCATTGGCCAATGTACCTGGCGGCAAACCGTACGTATAGCATTACTTGGCATTGTTTTGCTCTCATTGTTCATTAAGCTTCATATGTATTTTCTCGAAATTAGTCAATATCATGTAGCTATTTAGTCACACCTGTTTATAGACTTTGGAAGCTGACCTCCAGTCGCTCAACCATGTACTCAACTCACCATGACAACTCCATTTTTGTGGAATTGCTCTGAGTTTGGCTGGTGACCAAAAGCAAACTTGGGAACTGTTGTGACTGTCATCCAGTCATTCAGGCAATGAAAACACATTTATGTAGTGCCAAATGTCGAGAACCAATCAGAATTGCGACAGCGTCCGTCCCAGCACTAACTTTCCAAGTATTCCAGCCTGTAGGTTTTACGGTTTGCATGGCTGCATGCATTGCTGCTGCTGAGTGTACAGTCGTTATGTGTAACTGACAGAGCATACTCGTTCCATGTGAGTGCTGATGGACAGATGCAGCCAGTGCCATTTCCACCGGACGCATTGATTGGACCGGGAATCCCGCGCCATGCCCGACAGATGAGCACGCTGAGCCACGGAGAGGTGGTCTGTGCTGTCACCATCAGCAATCCATGCCGACATGTTTACACTGGTGGAAAGGTATTGACTGCTGAGTGCAATATATATACAGAGTGGTGCAAAATATAGTGAAGCCTTTCATTTGCATTGAGTGACGTGTTTAAGCTGTGAGTCTGTTTTCGCTATGCATTGCACCAATTAACAAGAAACGATAGTTGCAAGTGAAATTTCTCTCAATGATCCTCTTGACTGCAGTTCATTTTGCCCAACATACAGCAGTTTTTCAGCTATTTCCAACTGGCGCAGAACGTGCTGGTTTCTTAACTGTGATAACTTTGGACAGACGTACTCACCTCACATGTTCATACTGTCGGTCTGCAAAAGTCGATTAATATAGCATTTTTGTACGTTGTGCTGCATGTCGGCAGGTGTCTTGATTTTAGACAAATGGCATCTTTGTCATTGTATTATAGTGTTGTCGTTTGGCTGCTGTTGTTGCGGTATGAATGATTTTAGTGCTGTGATGATCTGTGTAGGGTTGTGTAAAAGTCTGGGATATCAGCCAGGCACCGTGCAAGACACCTATCTCTCAGCTTGACTGTCTCGTGAGTAATGGCTATTGCATACACAGTATTTCTTGTAGATGGGTCAGTGATTAATGAGGATATTCTTACAGTTTGTGGAGTTTCTATAACAAAAGCTGGAATCTGATCTTTATCCCATTGTAATGATGGTGTATGTTGTTTTATTAGCATTATATGAAATATGAAGTTTTACTCATAATTGTACGTTATAGGTTCAATAAGTAGGTCAGTGCAGTGGTTATTTTTGTATTAATGAGTTGTTTGCCATAATTTTTACAGTTTTGAATTACAGTATATTATGAAGTAATTTTAATGCTTCAGTGATCTGCATTACATAAACCAATTTATTTCATAATTTTTTTTTAAATTGAGAAATAATCTAGAGCAATACTCACTGTGTATTTTCATACTATGATAATTGCTACAGCTAACAATTATTTTCTGCTAATTCCCACAATTTGTTCAGTTAAACATCTGAATGGTTACACTAATGTTTACTAACCACTGGTATACCCAGTACTCTCTTACTCTTTTTCACCAGATTTTTGAATTGTAGTTTATTTTGTTGTTGTCAATAATTGAGATTTGTCAACTGTCAACAGTAGGAGTGGATGAATCACTAGACAGTGTATCTGTGCATTGTTTGTATGTAGCAACGTGATAACTACATTCGTTCAGTGAAACTGCTCCAAGATGGTCGGACGCTGATCGTCGGAGGAGAGGCGAGCACAATATCGATATGGGATCTCGCTTCTGTAAGCTTTCAGTCTATATAGTGCGGTTGTATGCTGAAATGAGTCACAAGACTGTGGATGTATTCACTTGCAAACAGGATAGTTTTAAGGGGTCATTTTAAATATCATGTCTTCGTAGCCATTGTCACATTTGAAGGTTGAAATGTCGAATCAGTAGGATATCTCATTGTTTGCTTTGATGTGTTTGCTTCAGCCAGTCGAAGTGCATCAGTACAGCATTTTATGTTCTTACTAGATCAGAGGCATGTAGTTGATTGTATACTTACCTACTTGCAGCACATTAGCAGCGGTAAATAAACTGGAAACTGGACCGAAATCTGAATACCAGTATCAAGAGTTAAGTCAGAAGGTCTTGAGACCATTGGCTCCAAAGTTGAGGTTTCGGGAACAGTTCACTAGTCTGAAGAGGCACTAGCTTGAACAGCGCAAGGTTTGGTTTAGAGTTAGGGTTAGTGAGAAGTTTGGTAATAGAGGTAAATTGCATCTTTGATTTTGGTGGTCCTTGGCTATAGCTCGTGTTGTTACAGTCTCTGGCTATATGGCAGATCGAGTTATAGCCAGTTTCAGACTAGTGCCCCTTCTTACTAATGACGACTGCCAGTTACTGATTCCAGACCTAAACAATACATTTATTTAATTGATGCACAGAAATGAAATCATTTAGCAGTTTAGCCAGTGATGTTCAAGTTTTAAACTAAAATGGGATGTATGTAGATCAACTACAGGCTGGCAGACTTGTCTTGAGAACACATGTGTGAAATCAAGACTGAGACCAAGACCATTGTCTCAAGGCCACTTGACCAAGACTACAGTTTTTTGAGACCAAGTTATTAGTTGCAAGACAACATCCCTGATGGTCCATGTTTTAGTGTGCTTATTTGTTTGCCTGTAGACTTCACTGATAATGAGATAACATGTTCTGCTGCGTAGCCGACGCCACGTATAAAGGCAGAGTTGACGTCCACGGCTCCTGCCTGCTACGCACTCGCTATCAGCCCTGACTCCAAGGTCTGCTTCAGCTGCTGCAGTGATGGCAACATCACAGTCTGGGACCTGCACAACCAGACGCTAGTCAGGTAAACCGCCTTGGTCAAAAATGTAACATTTCATGGCACATCTCACACGCAAAGATTTATTTGTGTTAATGAAGTGGAAAGCAAAAAGGTTGATGCACTTAAATTTGGTAGTAATCTTGGAGCTGGTGGATTAAGTAACATGCAGCTTTGAACATTTGTTAAAAGTTAACTGTTGTCTGATGATTGAAAACATAATGTTCAATAATCGATATTTACGGAAAATACATTATTAATATTCAAAACATGGTCGGTGATTGTTGAGTGGAATTTGTAATATATTGCTATGCTCTGTGACTGTTTACAGACAGTTTCAGGGCCACACGGACGGAGCTAGCTGTATTGACATATCTCCGGATGGAACTAAGCTGTGGACAGGAGGTCTGGACAACACGGTGCGGCTGTGGGACCTGCGTGAAGGGAGGCAGTTACAGCAGCATGACTTTGCTTCTCAGATCTTCTCACTTGGCTACTGTCCTACTGGCGAGTGGCTTGCAGTTGGGTATGTGTCGTGTAGGCCACGGTTCTCTTGATGTTTTGATTCATTATAACGTTAAAAAGTTGAAAGGATGTTTAGCTATTTGTGGGAAGTCCATTACAAAGCTACAAAGCGTCACGTGCTGTATGGGGTCACACAGTGTTACCTGCCATCTGACACAGGTGAATTTGCCCCGCCTTAATCCCAGCTAGATATGCCAATACTTAGTATTCCGACTCCAGTAAGCAAGTAAAGTACATTTATATAGCACATTAATGCTGTAACTGCCAGAGTGATAGCAAGTCCAGCATCATAACTGTTATGCCATGAAGCCACCAGCATTGCAGCAACTTGCTTACTTAAAATTTATCAGTTTAGCTCAGTGCTCTGCATTCTCAACGTTCAAAAAATGCTCCAACATTTCCTTATATCAGCAGAAGTCCAAACTGTCTCAAAATCACTGAACATAGTTTGCAATGTTAATTTGCATACGCATACTGTGCTTGCAATGTCGGCAGCCATCTTCTTTCTTCTGCAGTAAGTAGATTTAATCGATGAGTTAAGTTTAAGATACTGCTTTGAAATCAAGTTGCTTAAACAGGCTGAGCCAAGCCCGATAATTTCAGTCTATTGCAGTTGTCATGATAGTTGTGGGGGTCATATTAGTAGCAGTACTATGTATAGGTTTCAACACCGTTTGCAACGTATTATTCGAGTATAATGAGGCAAAGTACACAGTATACTGTGTTGAAAGAAACGTACTTATTTTATGACAGGGATCGATGGCGTGTTCTGCCTGAGAATGGGTGCTGTACACGGACAGAGCCGCGTTTCTGTCATCTTGCTTGAGTGGAGTGAGATTGTGGGCCGTTAGAACATCCAGACATTGCAGTAAAAGATAGGTGACAGAAGTAGGTCATGGAATAAGGTGTATTCCTTGTTGGATGATGCTACGTGTTGCATGTGTGGTTAGTATGGAGAGCAGTAACGTGGAAGTGCTGCACCAGTCCAAGCCAGACAAGTATCAGCTCCACCTGCATGAGAGCTGTGTGCTGTCACTCAAGTTCGCTAACTGTGGCAAGTGGTTTGTCAGCACTGGCAAGGACAACCTCCTCAACGCCTGGCGTACTCCATACGGTGCCAGTATCTTTCAGGTCTGAACTATTTACTGCAATCCAGGGATTTATTTCTCAGTCCCATGATCCAGGATTAAGAACTATGTAATCCCAAGATCCTGTTTTACAGATTAGGTTTACAGATTGGTCATTATTTAGTATTCTTATAGTAGCCCTACTAGACTTATTTTGTCCTATATGATGCACGATAAGAAAAATAAGTAAGCCGTCAGGGTCTTGGGAGTAACTCTCTGTTGAAATGCAGCTTAACAGTTCACAGCAAGGACTCTTGCACGCATGAATTATTTCATTAGACAGCTAGAATTACTACTTTATTATCTATAACAGTCAAAAAAGTATTACTTGATGATTTTTTGTGATCCTGGAATTGAGATGCTGCCAATCCTTGGATTTCGGATTGTCAAAAACTGCTGGGATTTTTGGATTTGGGATCCTGGGATTGCAATCACTAGTTTGAACTGCATCTGTTGCATTCACCACAGTGGGACAGTTTCTGTATGGCTGCTGGGTTGGAAGTAAGAAATCTGAGCTAATGCTCATGAGACGCGCAAGAGCTTATGGCAGTTTCTGTTTGCAGCTCTGCACCTAATGCATCCAGTACTCATCACTTCGCTATACAGACACTGGCTGCAAACCCCATCACTTACTCCATGCTTAACCATACCCTATCCCTTTCATGCAAGCTCATCAAGTCACTGAATAAAGATACAAACAAAATACAATTTTTAGACGACTGAGTTGACCGGCGGCCGAATTGTCGTGCGGCCGAATCGTTGTTAACCATAACCATGCCAATCGCCACAGCCTATCTATTCCTACTGCACAATGCTGCTATCGGTAATAGCATTTCATCTGCTGAAACTCAAAGTTAAGTTATCTGTTAATAACACACAGTACAGTGTATTAATACTTACGAACAGACGCTAATATTCTCAGTTTAGCGGCAAACATAGTGCGTAAAAATCGTCAAACATTTCGCAAAACGTACAAAATAGAAACAAACAATGTTTGTCAACATCAGACCAAGCTTGTGACATCACACCGTGACTCCGCGAATCTACAGTAGGAAGTAGGCCTGTTAGTATAGAGGAGGCAATGGTTTGCCCCTTTTTCTCCCCTTTGTTTGTGGGGACCCCCTTCACCCAGCGGCATGAAATTTTGTCACGAAATAATAGAGACTCTAGGCGGAAAAATGGTTTAAAAACCTAGGTCTATAGATTTGTCACCTTCGTGACATTTGGCTACGTTTGCAATCAAAGAGTCTTTTTGCTGTACTGTGTTGTTTGTTTGATTCTTTGTTTATTATTGTCGTTGTCAATGTCTGTACAAGTGACTGCCTGGAAGACTGGTTTATAAAATGGCCTGCATTATGTCGGACGTAAAACTCCACTCAAATTCATTCATTTTGTGCGGATGTGTTTGTGTAGTCGAAGGAGTCATCGTCGGTTCTGTGCTGTGACATTTCCAGTGAGGATAAATACATCGTTACCGGGTCCGGAGACAAGAAGGCAACTCTTTACGAAGTGATTTTCTGAACTGACGAGATTGTGACAACGTGATGATGCAACTTATTAGCCTGTAATGAATGATCACAGTGTACTCTACATATGGTAGACGACGTGATAGAAAATAAAACATTTATATTCTGATTCGAGGAAAGCAGTTGAAGATAGGAGTGTTTCATGGGTGAACATGTCATTAACCTGCTGAGTTAGCAGACCTCCGAAAGAAGAACAATTTTACAGGATCTTTTCTTAGCGGCCAGTCACGGTGGAGTTCAGCATATTTATAGTTATGATGTTGAAGTTTTTTTAGTCTCATTTTGATACAACATTCAGCAGAACAGTTTGGCACATACACATCTACACTGTGTCTCAAAAAAAACTGGACCCCTATTACGTTTTGAAATAACTCCAACAAACTGTGCCTAATAATAATAATGATTAGCTGAGAAAATCGTCAAAAGGTACTCAATATCGTAGTGTGTTACGGGCTTACGATATTTCATAAAACGGGGTACCAGCTTAGGTTAGATGTGGATGAACTGAAGCAGCGCTTGGTGGAGGTCTGGTCTGGCCTACGGCA
>Ga0209671_1000734_pt1 | contig 23811 bp, 17 predicted proteins | sample WorMetHERISLAND2_2_FD_187401 | JGI IMG/M metagenome (GOLD analysis project Ga0209671, IMG submission 187401) | Marine gutless worms symbiont microbial communities from Max Planck institute for Marine Microbiology, Germany - Olavius geniculatus... | ecosystem: Host-associated > Annelida >... | reverse complement strand
AATAACGTCTGTGTGGCCCGTGAATTTCCGAAACTCTTTCCGTGAATTTTCCGTGAAATTTGACACATTTTAAAAATTCTGCCGTGAAATCATGCATTTTTTCCCGTGAATTCGGTTGGTCCCTACTTATCTGAATATAATACAACCATTTAAATTCTCCTTTACCTATTCTACTAGTTTTTATTATTTATCAGCCTAGCCATCTCTATAGATAGGCAAGATAAATACTGGCGATGGTTATGGCCACCTTAGGGAAGAGGTGGAAAGTTTTACATAGACCCTGTTAGCAGGACTGCTAGCATACTGATGCCGTTGGTTAAAGGCACTTGCTGTTAATAGTGCCAGCCATACAGCCGACATGGGCTGAATGCTAGTTTAATTGCGTTTAAGCCATGCTTTAAGCGTCTAAGCAGAAGAAGGTTCTAACCGTTTATGTGAAATCTTCTTCATCAAGTTCTTGTATGAATTTTTTATTCGTCATTTGATTTGTTACCACTGCCATCATTGATAATCTAGGGCACCACCATAAAATACCATATTGGCTTTGGTTATCACAGTGCATTCTGCCTGTTGTGCTCAGACCAACTCAATCTCTTACAGCAAAGTCACCTGTCTGTCGGTCATTGCTTACGTTAAAGAACGTTTCACTGCACTGACATTATGCAGCACTTCTTGTCCAAACTCTGCTGCAGTTAATCTGGTCTGCATTGTTTTTGTTTTTTTCCTGCTTCTGTTGTGTAAATGAGCCATGTTTGTCTGTCTGTCTGTCTGTGACCAGTTGATGACTTTGAAACTGAGAGTGAGTATGGAGACGACCGCATCTCACTTCGAAGTTTCCAATCAGCAGTCAGTTCCGTTCTGTGTTTTATGTGCTAGCTTTTTAAAACCAACGGTATGAATATGAGTACTATAAATGTAGTTGACGTGAATTTATGCTTTGAGCTATCTAGTGCCATATTAGCATGATGTAAAAAGAAGTTTGTAGTGTAATACTAATGTCTTTTGGATATATTTGTAAGAATTTTATGCTCTGTTTGTAGTTAAGTTTTTGGGTGTTTCAGTCTTTTCATGTTTTTACCACTTATATGATGGATATAATTGTGTATGTATAAATAAGCTGATGCAGTATGATATATTTAACAGCTTTTGCTAGTTGCAGTCTATTGTGGAATTGCAGGCATTACTATTCTTGTTACTGCTAACTACTACACGTTCTAGTACAGCTGCTTCTCCTACTGTTATTACGGTTATGTGTCTGCGGCTTAGATAGCTGAGCATCTATTGTCAAAGATATTCAACTTTGCATTGATTCAATGTATGTTTTTTGCTTTATAGAATCACGAAGACCAAGCGACAACGACTGTATATAACACATCGTTTTACTACTACTGCTGCTACTACTGTGTGACTTAAATAGCCTTTTGTGATATTTATGTCACAGAGTCATGAAGATCCAGCGAAGCAGGCTCGCCGCCAGCAGCGGGTGGCACGACGGAAGCAGAGAGAGAAAGAACTTTGTCGGCTTCACTTGGCGCAAGAGATCCAAAGGCAGTTGGAGGAGGTGGAAGAAAGGCAGAGGGAGATAGAACAGCAGGGCATTGCTGTGGAAAAGGCGCTACGTGGCGAACCTACAGGTCACCATTGCTTCTAATGATAATAGTAGCTTGCTGGAAGAATCTTGCAATTTCTGGCGATCATTTTTGTTACAGCATATATCTGTTCTCATTACTGCTGCAATGCTATTTTGTGCACAAGAGTTTTACTGAGGAGAATCATTCATTAGAATTAGAACTTTTTAATTTTTAAATTATTTTTTTCTTTCCTGGGGAATTGCTACTTAAGGCCCAAAAGTAATATAGGTAATGGTAGTAATAATAGTATATGTACAGTAATGATAACACACTTTTTGTATAGCAACATAATGCTTGGCTTTAGATCTGCTGGTGGACGTCCAGGTTACACTCAGCTGTAGACAACAGTAATCATACTTGATGTTTCAGTTATGTCGAATGGCTGTTCTCAATATTATTGTTATCATCTTGTGTGTAGAATGTTTTTACAGTTGGTGGTCGGGCATGTGTAGATCAACTGGGGTCATCATCAGAACAGGGTTACGATGAGTCGGAGTTGATGCAGCAATGGTTTGACGTTGTTCATGAAAAGAACGTTCTTGCCGGTTACGAGTCAGAGCTTGTCATACAGTCAGTTCTCATATGTCTCATGTCTCTAGTACGAGGGTCATCCCAAAAGTTTCCGGCCTCGACATATTAGTCAACAATACTTTCCACAATCTATACATCAGTGAAATGTACATCCTTTACGAACTCTCATGAGCCAGTTGCAGATATGACGTCATTGTAATTTATGACGTCACAGAGCATTAAATAAAACCAATTTCCAGTGTCGATGAAAGAGGCTTGAGCCATTCATCATCATGGATATCAGACACCATCATTATCAGATTTCTGATTTCAAAACAGATAATAGTCACTGGGGGTAAGGTTGTTGCTGTATGCAGAGTGGTCTTGGTGTAGAAAGTCATAGTCATGAACAGCCAGCTGGGTAACTGTAGACTTTGGACTGGACTGCAATGCTGAAATTTGGGGAAATTGTGCAGTGCTTGCTCCCGGGCCCCTCCCAGCCCCCTGCTTTTCAGGGGCTTATGTAACGAGTCACAAATTCTGATTGACTTATCATTAACACAACTGATATAATTAGCAGTTAAATGCACCTCGTATTTGCATGAAGTCATAATTGACTCAAATGCTCTTATTTGCGGCTAGCGCAAATGTAGGCTATTGTATATTCACTTGCCTTGCCTTGCCTTGCCTTGCCTTCGGGGTGGGCAGGCTCTTACACCTGCCCAGTGCTGAGGCCGTATCAGTTCGGCCCAATGCGCGTCCCCAAAAGTAACCGCAGGTTACAAGTAACGGCTATAAAGCCGTAGACGGCTGTGAAGCTGTAAATAACGGCTGTGAGGCCGTAAGTAAACGGCTATAAAGCCGTAGTCGGCTATAAAGCCGAAACCAGCACAAAAGCACTGGTAACGTGTAGTAAATGTTCTTGCGTATTTGGTCAGCTCTTAGTACGCTCCTATCCTCCAGATTGTAGAAATCTTTCGGGTCATCAGAGCAAAGCCCCACCACCACGTCAAGGTGGCTGACCTCGGTGGGGGTATATTCACTTATGCAAATGAGAAATTCACAAACGTATTTGTTAGGGCTTTCACAAAATCAGATGCCACGGGGCTTCACTTTGGTAAATCTAGCTACTGACTGGAAAGTTGTCATGCAACAGTGAGCCTGATTTTATGCTGTTTGTGTTAGCGCTCCAAATTGCTTCGGTTTAGAGCTATATGATGTCATACATTACAATGACGTCATATCCGCAACTGACTCATTAGAGTTTGTAAAGGATGTACGTTTCACTGATGTATAGATTGTAGAAAATATTATTGTCCAGTATGTCGAGGCCAGAAACTTTTGAGATGACCCTCGTATTTTCATGATGATGCAGATACTAAAGTAATGAGAAATTCTTATTTGTCATCTTATATTTTATTTTTTTGTTGACATGTTTGATAATATGGATACTGGATGGATGATTATGACTATTACAGAAGTGATAAATAATCTGCGGCATTTTTCATGAGGAGATATTATTATGTGATGCGGGTTGCTGTGGTTGAGCAGACAAACTGCTTCATTATCTTTTGTAAAATTTTGTTACTCTGTACATTTTTGTCAACAGTTCAACGATTAATACTGCATTAGTTGTGAAAAAATTTAATAATTAATCACATGATTAAGTGCTAATGTTCACAGCTCTGCTGCTAATGCTGCTGGTGTGCATTGTGCAGTGCTCGTGAGCTTGAACTAGAAGATCGTCAAAGCCGGCTTGAGGCTCAGCTACGTGAACGCATTGCGTCCGAAGGTAACTAAGCACTGTCATGTGATGATAGCATGTTAGTTGCCCCGTTGCTGTATTGTAGCATCCAACAGGTTATATGATCGGTTTCATCTGTCTCTTTGTTTGCCTATGTTCTTTTCTGCAGCTGTTTTTTGTGCCCCCGCCAACGTAGTAACCGGAGTCATTGTATTTCCAGAGTGCTCGTGCATCTGTCCATGCATTCTTGCATGCGTAGGAGGGGCGTTCAAAAAGTTTTGCAGGTGGATATGTTAGACTGGAAAACTTTACAAAATCTATACACCAATAAAACGCTTATTTTTTCGAACTTGGAGGAGCTTGGAACGGATGTGACGTCTTTGTAATTTATGACGTCATATAGCATTTTATAAAGCATTTTATGTCTGTCTTTTAGCCAGGCTTCCACCACAGACTTGAGTCGTTCATTGTTTGGATTGCTGACACCATCAAGAAAATTTTGCGAATTTAGAAACAGATAATAGTTACTGCAAGTGATGGTCTTACCATATGCAGGGTGGTCTAATTGTATGAGACCAGAGTTGCAAACAGCTTGCTGAGTAATTGTAATTTTGGGATTGGACTGCAGTGCCGGGCACTGCCGGATTTTTAAAAACATCTGCCAGGCTCGCTTTCAGGTTCTCACACGTCAGTGCTCCCCAGGTCGTACATTGTAGAAATTGTTAAACCTTTGACAAAGATGATGGATGTCACTAACTGTTAACTTTTCAATAAAAATTTGGCCCACTTCGTCAAATCCTGACACGACATCATAATTGACAGAAGTGTTCTCATGTATGGCCAGTGCAGATTTTGGCTGCTTTAAGTTGCAAAATTTAACTTTCTTTGTATGTATAGTTTTTTTTATGGCTGGCACAGATTTTAGCTATTAAGTGTTTATGATGGCAAATAAGAAATTCACGAACGTACTTGTCAGGTCTCTCATGCAATCACATGACCCAAGATCTCATATCAGAAAATGCAGCTGTATACTGAAAAATTGTCATTCAACAGCAAGCCCAATTTTACGTTGCTTGCGCTGGTACTCCAAATCGTTCCAGTTTAATGTAGCATTCACTTTAAGCTCAGACGAGTTTAGGAGAAATATGCGTTTTATTGGTGTATAAGTTTTGAAAAGTTATTTAATCTAACGTATTGAAGTGCAAAACTTTTTGAACATCCCTCTTATGTCCCAAACAAACATTGTTAGCACTATATCTTGCGTATTTGTTGATGGAATTTGACCAAACTTTTACCACTAATGGACTTTGGGGTAAGAATGATTGTGTCAAATTTTGGGGTCAAAAGGTCAAGGGTCAAGGTCACAGTGGGGTCACGTATGTTGGCGGAGGCATAATAGTCGACACGGTCCTGAAGACAATTTATTTCCGTTTTGGTGAAATTGTGACTGAGCAGAAGATATTTGCTTGCTTACTTACTATGTGTAGGGCCATCAGAGTCTGTTGTATGCTGATAGTGTGGCTTTTTTGTGTGTCTGGTGGTACAGTGGATTTATCTGGTGGGAGGCTGGAGAAGACAGAGCAGTAGATGTTTGCTTACTTACTCGTTTACTTATTCAACTTACTACGTCTAGTGCCGTGACGGCCTGTCTATGTACGACATACGACACTGCGTGTGCGCAGTGCATTGTGGGTGCATCATGTTGTGGCTGTTTGTCGGATGTTGCAGTAGATTCATCCAGTGGCCTGGAGGAGACAGAGCAGAAGATACTGCAGGAGCTGATGGAAGTGGTGCAGCAGCGTGATGCTCTCGTGGCACTGCTTGAAGAAGACCGTGTTAAGTCAGTTATAGACTTTGCTCTCTAGTCTCCATCAGTCAGACAGTCAGTAGTTACAAATTCTGAATCAAACCTGGTTACGATGATCATTTAGAGTTTAAACAATAAAAAGTAAAATAATACAAGATACATAACAGATAAAAGTGTTGTTAGAATGTAAATTACAATGCTGTATGAATAAGACCAGGGCACCTGTAACTGTTGGGAGGAAATGAGAAGTTTTGGGGGGGGATTTTTGAGATTTTTGGGATTTTTGTCAGTGTGAGCCAGCTGAAGACTAAGTTGTTGGTAGCGTAGTGGTTAGGTCATTGGACTTGGATCGAGTTTGGCCACTGTTAGGGTCGCTATCAAGCAGTTACTAGTAAGATAACCAACACCAAAGTCAACTCGGCCTTTCATTTCTTTGAGTTAAGTAAGTCAAGTACTGGCCTGCTTGGCTGGAGTTAAGATAAGAAGTGCATTCACCTGCGTTGATGATGATGATGATGATGAAGGACAAATTAACTTTAGCGTGGCGTTAAGTCCTAAGACTACAAGGACACGTAACAATAAGCCTAAACAGTGAAGTTGGTTGGCAGGTAACACTGTGTGATTCCATGTGACAGGTGACGTCTCTTAGCTTGGTGGTAGTGTGTCTGTTGAGAGCCTTACGTTCTGTTTCATTATTGTGATATTCTGAACCTCACTTTTGAGGTAGTTGTAGTGGTCGTTGTAGGTGTTGTTACAGTTGTAGTTGTTATGCGTGTTTGTACAGACAACAGCAGTATGATAAGAATTTGGAGCGTATAATGGTGGAACGGGGGTTCTCAATGTCACCTGTACCTTACCTGCAGAAGCTTCGTCAGCCACTAGCCGTCCTGCGTGGTGACGACCGATGATGTCCAGCATTACCTGTGCTGCTACCTGTGATCAGCCGTCATCCCTACCTGTCATGCCTGTGATGACCAATCATCATTATTATCTCTGTGTATGATAGGGGTGTGCAGAAAACCAGAAATTGGTTCGGTTTTCAGTTTTACAATAACTGGATCGAACCGTTTAGAATTTTTAGTTCCATTCAGTCTATTTTTTTTACAGCATTTGCAGGGAAACCATAGTTCTGAAGCAAAACGGTGTAATTGGCTGTTTAGTGGAATTGCACAAACATACACATCTGAGGTGAAAAGCCAGTGTATTAAATTTCGTATAAACTTGATACTTATGTGTGAACCATTCCCAAAGGGTAGTTGACTAGAGTACCTGGTAATGCAGTTTCTAGCAGAAAACACAAAACAGGTGCAAGCCAATTTTAAATCCAAACTAAGGTTTCTCTAATAAAAGTGAACCCAAAACGATTCTAAACCCAAATTGTGGCTGTTTTTAAAACCAAACCAAAACTGAAGAAAATTTTTTAAAAACCAATTCTGCACACCCATAGTGTTCTGCCCGTGATGAGGAGTGATCATCTTTGCTGCTTCCAATAACCAACGATTGTCGCTGCGTACCTGTGTTGCTGGCGATGGCTGGTGTTAATCAATGTTTACCTATGTTACCTCTGGCGAGCACTCATTATTACTGTGTACCTGTTCTGTCTGTGATGAACAGCGGTTGTCACATACTTTTTACTAGTAATCAAAGTAATTTGGTGAAAGGCAAAATCGCTGATCGATGTTGCCACCTTGTGAATCATAAATAAGCAGTTGGATGTTGTGGTTGGGGGTTTGGACCCTCAAATTTTTCCTTTTCTGGGGGGTCAGAAACTCTCATCAGGCACATTCGTGTCATTGACCTGCAAGTTTACCCACCAAATGACATCAGTCTCAGTCCAGTGGTTTAAGCTGGGGGCTCGAATGTGACAGACGACAGACAGACAGACACATGACACTACGAAAAAATGTGTGCCAGTATGTGGAATTACGTTCAGCGCTGCCGCCTAACAAAAATAGTCAGATTTCTGTATAGCCGTCAAGTTGTGACGTTGAGCCATACCTTTGCTGTTGCCAATGACCAGTGATCTTCACTGCTTGGAATTAGTCATTTGTTTATGTGTTAAAACTGATGTTCTTATTTCGTTAAGTTGTAACAGTTTAGTTTAGTATATTATTATGTTGTGCTGATTTCTGTAAAAGCTTCTTATCAATCAAAGAATATGTAACATGGCATAATGCAGAGTTATTATGTGTTGCTTAGAAATCATTGCTTAGATCTATGCTGTTAGTTGGCTAAGAGGAAGCCCATCATACTTGTAAAACATCATGCTCTAACGAATTCAATTTATCTCTTTAGAATACAGATTACCTAGAATACTTTGAGAATTGTTAACAGCAGTGGTAGTTTTAGTAGTTGGCTGGAATATTTCCAACGGTGCTGCTGTATTTTGCTGGCATTTTTAGTCATCCATTGTGTATTTTTTATTTTTTGTTTTGATGATTTGTTAGTGATCACTGTCTTGGGTGCTTGGAGATTGTTCTTTGCTTGTTTGTTTGTTAATGTGGATGGCTTCTTAGTCCACAAACGACAACTGGAGAAATCTCCTAAAGATTTCACTGCAGATGGCTTATCTGCCAGATATCCGTGGCTGAACATGCAGAAAGATTTTAATTTGTTGAGATCCTCATATGAATTTTAAGCATGTCATTTAAAAGTCATTCATATTGTTTGTAAGTCCTCACATATAGTATCTATTTATATTCGTGTACTGGAAATTTGGGTTGTGGATTACAGGTAGAACGAGTTTCATTTTACAAGTTTTGATGCGTTTTTGTGAGCATGTTCAACGAAAGCATGTTATTTGTTATCTTTGCTGTTCTCATTTGTAAGATTAGAGTGCAGACCGATCTTTAAAAAAATCAGCATAATCGAACATCGTTATAGATAGACCAGTGTTGCATGTAAGGAGAAACTCCTGCACTTTTTTTATTTTGCGTATGACTAAGGTCTGTCTGCTTACAACTTGTCTTTAGTCATGTCACAGACTTTCTTGCAAATTATGTACGATTTTTGTGTTTTACGTGTATGTGGACACCTGTTTGAGCAGATGTGTGTGCGATGGTGTGTTAATATTTATCACCAATGGAAAGATAAGTGATGGCCACGTAAATAAGGGTAATATTCAGTTTGTGTGTTTTTTCTGCATGTTCCTGTGCACGTATGCATTTTTCTCTGGGCAATTTCTGTGTATTTTTACACCATCAAATTGTTTCTCTCTTACTATGCTATTTTTGTTCGTTGCACACAACTTGCAATCACCTGAACTTTGAGCTAGCATTATTCTCGGTTAGTCTTCGAAACATTGAATGCTGAGTTTCTCGATATATAGTTAGCACTTCTCGTGTGATTTCTGTGTTTAGTTTTGTTGGGTTGGAGTTGTGGAATGTTTTCAAACACTTTGATGCCATTATGGTTGCTGAATTTTGTCAACTGTGTGCCTGCATGTGTCATGTTTTGCGAGTAAATATGTTACGTGTGCAATATCCTTGAGTTTGCACGTAATACAGTGACATCAGAATTTCATATTGGAAGAGGTTATGTTTTATCACATTAATCCATGACGTGTTTGGCCACATACTGACCCGGGCTGCATGTTAGTAAGCATATGTTTTGGGACAGGATAGATGTGTAACATTTTTGTTGTTGTCTTTATTCTAAGAACGTGAGATATACATTGATTACAGAATTTCGTATGGTACTGAAAGTGAGAAAATGCGTGTTATATATTAATTTATGGCATTTGTTGGGCCCATTGTTAGTTGCCAGATGAATTTTTTTGTGGTCGTTCACATTTTCAGCTGGATTTTGTAATTTGCACATTAATTTGGCTGATCTGGACGTTAGCTGAAAAATATTTGTAGTCAGTCGAATTTGTAAAAAAGTTAGCTGAGGGGAGTCTGATAAACTGTGTATTTACTATGGAATTTTATGTTTGAAGTGGGGAATGTTTATTAACATAACAATTGGCATTTTTGCTCCTTGTTGCCCATGGGCATGTTAACGTTAAACGTTTGTTTCTTGGTGGTATATTATCTGCTGTGAACTGAGAGAACCACACTATTGAATTTCATATTATGCTGAAAGATGGAATGTTTATTATTTTATTTTGTTATTAACTTGGTGTTTTATTTATACAGAGTTACTATGATTTGTTCTGCCCAAATGTTGCCCTCACGCCTGTGTCACATTGAATACATGTGTTTCAGCAGTGTGTGGTGTAAGCTATAGATAGATTAGACTTTAGTTTTCATCATTTGGTTGTTTTGGTTTTCTTTGTTGTCAAGTAGCCTTGCATTGTTTTTTTTTCACTAAGATGGATTTTCCAATGCATCAGAAGGGTTGCCAGCTGGCATTTACAATGCCAAATAAGTGAAATTTGAAATTTTCAAAGGAATTGGCTGTACACAAATTTTGTTTGGCACTTCAATATTTTTGGCGTTATTCTTCATATTTGGCATTAAATTTTCTAGTTTGGCTGTAACGCTCAATTTCTGTACCAGTTTGGAATTAAGTTGTTGGTAAAGAATGGTTTTGTCATAAATGTATTAATAGATTGGTAACCCAGTGCATCGGTGGAGTTTAGCAGTGAATAAAACAATGCAAGATAGTTGTATCGTTAGTGATGCATTACCACCGGGCAGATTATTAGCACAAAGGAGTGTATTTGTAATGACTGTTATGTGTTACACTTTTTCCTATTAACATCAGGGCTGATGTCGTTGGTAAAGGGCACCCTCAAGTATGAGCAGAACTTTGACATTTCTCAGCTAATGTCTAATTTACTAATGAAGCGGGCATTTTCGGAGATATTGTTACACATTCGTATAGGTGGAGGTTCGGTGTACTGAATAACTTATTGGTTTTGGTCACTGAAGTTGCTGTTTGCCAGATGAACTCGCTGCTCGGATGGGTGACTCTCTGTGGACAGGCAATATAAACCATCTTTGTATAACCAGCCACCAAGGTCAACTTAGCCTTCCATCCCTTTGGGGTAGGTAAATCGAGTACTGGCTTAGCTGGCTGGGGTTAAGATGGAGCGCATTCACCTCTGTCAGGTGGCAGGTGACACTGTGTGACACCATATGGTAGGTGTAGCTCTGAGATGGGTTTCTATGAAGAGTTATACATATTACACACTTTTTTAAACCTCGGCAGTTTGCTCAGGGTATAAATGCAGCAATATGGCGGCCTATGTGCCATTTATCATCTTGCCGCAGTGTTTCATTCCAGCACTGAGAGTTTCTAGCATGACTTGGACGTGTTGATCATGTTTCTTATTAACCTTTTTTATCTCTCCAGCTGTCATTCTGTCGTAAATACTTTATGTTGCGTGATCCGAGTTTGTTTGTGGCCGCCATTTTTGCTCGGCACTGTTTATTGTGCTCACATGTGTCTGCTGTATCACATTCATTACTTACTGGTCATCATGTAGCAAAATTAATATTTCAGTTTTAGCATCCATTTAAAAGTTGTTTTTGTTTCTGTTCACATTAATTAAGTTTAAAATTCATTTCCCACTCCTATTTATAGTTGGCAGTTTTAACATAAGTTAATAAATAATAAGTTAGTCATATATGTGATATTTATTGATTGTATGTTTTGCTTGCATAGTAGAATTGTATACTGCTTTCTGTGTGTCACTTTGGGCCTGTAACAAAAGCTTTGTTCATGTTTTTATCACCTAACAGTGTGTGGTTGTGAAGTGCCGGTTGACCGTTGCATTAAAAACGACTTGCTGGACCAGTCAGCGGTCAGCTGTGGTATACAAGTATGCATAAACTAGTATGCATCATTAATTTCCAAATATGGAAATAGGGACGTGGCTTCCTTATCTGCTTCTGCTGTTGCTGGTTTTGCATTGTGGACCATTCAGCACAGCTGCTGATGACGCTGGCTTTATTGACTCTGATTACTCATTCATAATATGCATATGTACGAGTATGTGAATGTCGTATGCATAATTATGCGCAGTTAGAAGGTCGTGTGTGACCAGTGGCATAGCGAGGGCTGTGTGGACCGCACCGGGCCGCACTTTCTAAGGGGCGGCAAAAAGACATGCGTGCAATAATTATTCATAATAGTAATGCACTTAGTCGTATTTATCGCAGACATGGGTAACTGCGAGGGAGGATGGATCGCCGATTTTAGCGTCCACGCTCTACAATGATACTACGTCTTCGTCATAATCGATCGCTTACCCTGTGCAGCGCAATCGATTTTTCAATCGTCTCTTATTTTCAAATGGCAAGCCCTGCCTACTTCTAAGGGAAAGAAAAGAAGAGAAAGAAGAAAGAAAGATTGGGACAGGATGGAAAGGAAAGAAAGAAATTAGCCTAATAACAAGGAAAAAGGAGGAAGAGGGATAGGAGAGAGGGGAAGGATATTTCTCCCCATGGCTGAAGCCTAGATCCGCCACTGGGCGGCAATCTTGAACTCTGCACCGGGCGGCCAGCGGGCTTGCTACGCCACTGTGTGTGACCATACTGTCAACTGATGCGATTGTGTCTTGTCTGTGTATTGAATGTCATTCCATAGAACAGTATTTAATGCTAGCAGTATGCGTAGATTGCTAGATTCAGCCGCTGCTAAACTGGCTTTGTTTCATGACTATTTCATCCTTCAGACACTAGGAGTGTTACCATAATCTCACTCCAGTCAAGCTTAATGGTTGAAACGCATTTTGCATCTGTTTATAGCACGCACGTCGCATGCAGAACACATCCTCAATCACAGTCGTGTGACATCACCACCTAGAGTTTGTTGTGTCACATTTAACTCCATTTGCACACTTTAGGCCGTGACGAAACTAGCATACACAGTTGACTGTTTAGCTACTGTGTAGTGTTGCTCAGAGCTTGAAGTGGTATGGTGTGGACTGTTGTGGCGTACTCTCACTTCCTTGGCCACGTGGAAAGCACACCACCACTTCTTTTATAAGTTAGTTACAAAATATTTAATGCATAGTATTAGACCTGCATCCGCACGTAGTTCCCATACCAGCACTTATATTTTCTCGCCTCAAGCTCTGATGCTGCTGCTTGGGCCACTGTAAACAAGTTCATTGATTGAGTGATTGAGTAGTTTTGTATTCAGTCACTACTATTGCGATTTTTGTTGTCAACCACAATTGGTTGCTATGTGATGAGTTTACGTGACTTGTCTGGGTTTACGAAGCAAATTTTGGTAAGTTCGATTTCTGTATCATTTGCGAAAGCGACAGTTTTTTTTCATTCTGCCGTTTTGCATTTCGTTTTTGATTTTCCTTCTCTTACCATCATGTGAATTCTGTAGCCAACAAATCGTAAGAATTTGACTGTTCTCGCTAGGACTGTACTACTTCTGGACATAGGATGCTTATTCCCTATCCCTTCTGTGACCCTCTTGCCTTTTTCCATTATTATGATGATTTTTGTAATATATACTCATAGTAATAGCAAGTATTTTGTGACTGGTGTGCATTACACTTCGTTTTATGTGTACACTGTGTTCAGAAAAAACACCCACTCACATTTTCTTTTTTATTTCCGTAGGAAATGTCCAGATTTTTACAAAATTTTTATTGAATGTTTAGGAGGAAACAAGCATTCTAACTGTAAACAAATTAGGTGTTTTTCGCTACCGGTGACGTCATATTTTCATGTTTGTATATTATGGGTTTTACCGTTGACGACAGACATTGGTGAAATATTAAAACAGACCAATTGGTCATTGAGCTGACTGAACCCAAAAATATGCTAATTCCTTACACAATTTTCTATTTTGAACTGTTTTCGTGGTTTATCTTTTTGGCCCAGTGCGAGATCCTCAACTTTGCTGATGTTGGCAAGCATACGTGTACTGCGTCCCTGCATGAATGACCACTTGCCTGAATGGCTTCATACTGCTGGTCATGTCAATTGTTTTTATTTATACATTTTATTCCATCAATATTCAATTGTCTGCGACTCTGTGTATTGTCCAGAAACATCTTGCACAAACTTGCTGCTCCATAACTTTTGCTGTCTCACAAACATTTTATCAAAGATATGTCTTCAACGGTAAAACCATAGTTCACAAACACGGAAATATGTCGTCAGCATGACGTCATTGGTAGCAAAAATACCTAACTTCTATACCGGCAGAATACTTGTTTCCTCTTATACATTGCCTGAAATTTTTGTGGAAAGCTGAACATTTTCCACGGAGATATAAAACAAAACGTGAGCGGGTGTTTTTTCTGAACACAGTGTAGTAGTTACAAGAATACGGTGATAAATAATCGACAATCGGAAACTAGTAATTCTTAGGTCTTGTGTAAATTGAAGAACAGATGAAGCGGCTTTTCGTTATTATAATTTGTTTGTCATATAGCACTTGTCATCTGTAAGCAGTGTTATATGTTCATTGTATCTAGTCTGCCGCGTGGTTAATATTCTACAGTATGCACCGGTTTGCGAGGTCTGTCACACAATGTTATCAACCTCGGTCGTCTTTGTCGCCGTTTTAGACTAGTGAGAGGCCGGGTTAGACGTTTTAGTGTTGGGTCTATGCTGGCAGTCGGATGCACTGCTGCAATGTTGCTCAGTAGTTGTACTAAGTGTCCCAGTTTGTACCTTTGTGTATCTGTACATGCTTGCTGTGCTTATAGCTTTGTTTAGTTTCAGTGTATAATGTGTATGCGTGTAAACTCTGCCGCCTGTTACTTGGCATGCATTGTATGTGTAATCAGTAACTGCATGTGTATCATGTCTATTGTCTATAACTGTAAATATTGCTAATATATTGCCGAAAGAAGTGTTGCTGATCGATTTGTTAACGTCCGACGCTTGTTTTGAGTTGCTTTCTTGTGACGTATCGGACTTTCCCGGTACATTGCGTTGCGTCTGTATAGCTTTGCAAATAAAATACGCTATCTCACTGTCGGTTTGCTGCGTTGATTCTAGGCGTAAACAGTTCCTGTTCTTCCAGTTGCCGATTGTCCGTAAACATACCTCCGTCCCTGGCATTTTACAGAAAGCGTTTTGCTTTCTAAATTTTACTGAAACAGAACCATTTGCACCTACACGGTGTGTTCATAAAAATTACCCCTTTTTGTTTTTTTCGTAATTCACTTAAACGATGATTAATTTATGCAAAACTTTTAGCAATTGTAGCCGAAGAAATACTAATTACCTCCGCCAAGGAGGTTATGTTTTTGCCGGTTTTTGTTTGTTTGTTTGTCTGTCTGTCTATGTGTAAGCAAGCTAACTTAAAAAGTTATGGACGGATCTTTCTGAAATATTGAGGGAATGTCGGGCATGGCATAAAATACCAATGTTTAAATTTTGGGTGTGATCTGGCAGGAATCCTGGATTCTGGATCACTTTGAAATTTTCGTTACCATTGCGTTGAAGATGGCATATGGGAACCGCTGGCAAAGCGAAGATGGTGACGCCACCTGGCAAATAGCTTTGCCTTGGCGGAGGTACCTGCGCTCTCCGAGTGCTTTCTCTAGTTTAAAATATATCAACAAAATATGGCAGTTGATTTAATATTCTTTGCTAGTCGTGACGTAAAGTTGACGTCATAATGTGTCACCGATACAAGCTTGCTTGTCTCAACTGGTGCTGTCAGTTGCTACCCTGCTTCGATGGTGAACTTAATCTGGTTTGCTGATGAAGAATGTTCATCTTATCAGCAGTAAGCAACATGGGGGCATGAAATCAGGCATCTCGCAATCCAAAAATGCAACAATTTTGCAAGCTCAGTGTGCTATTGCACTGTCTGCTCAAACGTGTGAAAGTCCAACTATCCCCATATCACATAAATGTGATTGCTTTGCATGTTTTTTGTGGCTGTAACTGTAAAATTTCAAGAATTTGTCACGAAGAAACCAGCTTTTTCACCATCAGAACAGGGTAGCAAGTGACAGCACCAGTTGAAACTATCCAGTTTGTACCCGTGACGCATTATGACGTCAGCGTTACGTCACGACTAGCAAAGAATATTTAACCAACTGCCATATTTTGTAGAAATATTTCAAATTTGTATTTCTTCAGCTACAACTGGTAAAAATTTCGTGTAAATTGATCATCGTTTAAGTGAATTACGATAAAAAGAAAAAGGGGTCTTTTATGAAACACCGTGTAGTTTGCTATGCCCCAGTGTTTTTACTTCAGTAGTCGTGGGTGCTATTTAGTGTGTTAGTTTGTTCTGTGAGTTGTAGCACTGAACTAGCTATCACAATACAAGGAATGCTGTGAAATAAAAGTAGAAACAAGAAACCGCGTATTTACGTTTCCTCAGACTGCAACAGGAAGCACAAGAATTTTTTAGGCCCGATTTCAATCGGCCGGCTTATATGACCCTTATGAACAGAGACATGCAAGGCGTGAAAAATAATCGCACGCAAACACGCAGAAGCACACACAGATTTACTAGTGCCTACAGTTAGCCACGACTTGGGTTAGTATGTAAACTGACAGATTTTATGTCTCCATCAACGTAGTGGCCGGAGGCATTATGTTTTCAGAGTGTTCGTGTGTTCGTGCCTGAGTCCCGAACAAACGAGATATCTTTGGTAGGCCTATTTGTTGATGGAATTTGACCAAACTTTCATCACTAACGGACTTCGGGGCACGGATGAACGCATCAAATTTTGCGGTCATAAGATCAAGGGTGAAGATCAGGGTGGGGTCAAGTATGCCCCAAAATGCACTTGTTGGTCTTGTAGTTGTCATCTGTTGGCGGAGGCATAATAATCGACGGAGTCATAACCACCATCTAGTTCGTTAATCTAGCCAGTGCTTTAATGGACGACTAGCGAGGAATTCAGCCAATGATGATTACACACTGAAAAAAATCGTCACCGCTTCTATCATTACGTTCTGGATCTGTTGCGCGATCGCTTGCTTCCCTTGCGTTTGTTCGTATTCGCCTGGGTGCTTAATTACATCTTTTTGTTTTACTGGCGTAAAAATTGTACGCGATCAACTAAATAGCATTTGATCAAACGTCCGTGCGTTGCGTTTGATGTAAACTAGGCATAGCAGCTCGCCAGCTGAATCTGCTGAGGGCCGAGGAATGGGCCTATAGCCTAATGCCTAAACACACTAGGCCAGTGAGTAGCCCTTGACATGACAACATCAGGCTCAGCAACGCTGCATCCGGCTATAGAGCCTTACATTATAGGCCTACTCAGTACCCACCGGCAATGGCATTATAGCAGTGGTTCTATGTGCGCTGTGGAGTGTGGTGTGCTGAATCTGGCAACATTTAATTTTTGCAGTGAATTAAACTGGATGGGAATGCTACTGCGGCAAGCCGAATGTATGAACTGAAGTGTCGAAAGACAAGATAACTATTCGTGTACGTCTGATAGCGACTAGGCTAGGGTTAAGTAATTGTGCTAGGCCTACCCGGTAACTTAGTTGCTTTTGCGAGTCGGTCGCCAACGAAGGCGTTACAACTAATATAGTTGTAACGTCTTTGGTCGCCAACGACTGGATAATACGTTTAGGGGCTCTGACTCCCTACCCAGATGACAGGGGCCCGGTATCTCACGGGGAGTAATCGAGATTTGAGGGTCAGAACCTTGAACCCCGGCCACCCATCGCTTGCAATTACATTGCCAAATCTTCATGCGACTGTGTAGGCTATGCAACATTGTAGTCTGATGCCAAAATCGACTTTTAGGCTGTCCGCAATGTAGGACTACTGCTCAAGTTGGATTTAATCGGTTAAAGGCGACACAGAAATGTTCGAATCGCGTGTGTAGCACGGGTATCGTGACGTCACTGAATCAAAATGGCGGCCAACGACGCGACTGTGGACGGCTGTAAATTTCCGGTTCCGGTGAGTTTTGACGACGACACGCCGACGCCCGACTACTGCCGAGTGGTTCTGACGGTGGAGGAAATGAAAACGAAAAGGAAATCGCTGATTGGAAAAGTTGAGGCGACAAACGCCGTCATTGCACCGAGCTTCAGCGCAGGCGTTGTCAAGGTGGACGTCATGGTTACCATTGACAGCCGACAGGTTGTATAGTTTTCTCGATTTTTGTCAAAATGGGTGTTGACATTTTAATGAAAAAATATTTTTTTGTGTGTATTTTTATGCAAAATCGTTCTAACGCAAATCGATTTCTTTATATAACGCGCTCTGTCTGTCTCTCTGCATGTCGTCTGCCGTATGTCATATTCGTGTACTCTGATTTCAAAGACAGTTCGACAGATGTGCATGCCATTTGGCAGATACAATTGTGGTGTCTAGTGACACATTGTGTCAAATGGGAAAGAGGAAATTTGGCGGAATTGCTAGTTTCTGCTGCTTTTTGGCGAATAGAAAGAAAGCGATTTCGTTTCAGACCAAATGACTATGACAGTGACAGTGAGTTTATTTGCACAGTTGCGGCTGTAAAGATAGTCGAATAGTTAAATAACGGTGCAGTGCAAACAGTGAACTAAATAAGAAAAAAAACAGTCCATAAAAGCAAAATAACACAGTCCATGAGTACATAAGTGCAAATAGCAACAATAATAGTCCATACTAAAAACAAAGATACAATTAGAACTATAGATGGGATTATATAGGTGATCGGAATTTACTGAGGGCGAAATTTGCAAATGATTGAAACTTTTTTGTTCGTGAGGTTGGGCGAGGGAGAGGTGTGCTGGAACGTAGCCTGGGAGTTACAGAAGTGCTGTGAGGTGGTGGTAGGAGGTGATGTAGACATGAAACCGGATTGCAATTGGTCAACTGTTTACATGTAAATCACCGTCGTTTTATTAACTTGTTCATCTTTTGTTAAAATAAAAAGACGTCAGGAAATATTTTAAACAAACAGTGCACAGTCAGGTCTATACGCGAACCTGCAGTCGTTTATATTAAAACGTTCCCGTGGTGCAGCACGACATTCTGTGGCATAGGCCTATAAGCACGTACAGAGCGACGTAACTGAACTGAACTGAACTGACGTGGTTTAGTTTTTGTAAGCACTGTCTAACGGCGTCGGTGATTGTGTGACTATGCGCACGTGCCTGTACGCGTCAACCAATGACCAATGGACTTGCCCTGCTCGCCCATTGGCCAGTTTTTCAAAAACTAAATCGTGTCAATTAAGTTCAATCACGTCGCTTTGTACACGCCTTAAGGCTTTCAAATTCAGTAAACGAAGGATAGGTCTATCAAATCACGTTATAGCAGCACAACTGTGTAAAGTTTAACTGGTATATTCTGTTTTATAGTTAGGCCTAATGGCCAGAAAATTTGTGTAGGACCCACATTTTTACCGAACACAGTCTTCTAATCTGGTTTAGATGTGGCGCTGATGACATCACTTCTGTTTGTGACGTCAGGTACGCTACGCGTACAGGAAAGCATTGCCGTACGACGTCATCGCTGAGAGGTGCCGCTGTGAAGTAATGGCCAGGAAACCGGCGCGAATAGCTGTCATGCTGGCCAAAGCGACTAGACAGTCGTGGGCGTCGCAAAAACGACATTTCATATCACCTACCACCAACTGACAACTATACAAAATGTCAACGAGTGCGTCGTGGACAAAGAACTGAACGCAGCAGCTGCTGAGCTGAAATCTCAGTTCAGTTGAGTTGCGTCTTAAGAGTGTACTAAGCGACCGAACTCAACTGAACTCAACTGAACTGCAATACGTCAATGCTTTTCAGTTCAGTTTATTTCGCAAAGTGCACAAAGCAAGTGCAGTTTATTTTGTTTGCTCTGTATGGTACTTTTAGCTTTCTCGTTGTAGATTTAAGGTTTTCTCATTCGGTAATAGTAATAGCAGCAATAATAACTGTTTTCTATAGGCCTGGCTAATTTTTGGTACATCTCAAAAATTTTTGGAGGGTTGAAAGTTAATAATAATAAGTAAAAGCGACCAGAACTCTTAGCCAAGAATAGAAATTTTAGTGATAAAATGCATCAAAACTTATGATAAGCAAATCTTACTCTTTTATACTTCAAAGCCAAATTTTAGATATCCTTCCAAATTAACTGCAAAATGTTATACACCAGCTTACGTTAATCGTAGTTTTAGACTTAGTTTAACGCAGTTACTGATGATATTCTAGGGGGCCAGTTTTTATTGGGACTCGGTGTAGTTTTGTGGCAAATGATAGCGTCACTGTGTTAAGTTTTAAATTTTGTTTTAGAGTTGTTATTAGTTTTATCGGGCGTGAAGTCGCTTAGCTTAGCAGCCAACTAACTGTGACTGCAGTTACGTACCCAAAACTGCAGGGAAATAGAACGAAAAATCATTGTGGTTAGTGGTATTATTTACGATTGTGCCCCTGCTGCAACAAAAAAAATAAAGAGTCGTTAGCAAAACGCATGGTTGTTCTGGTAGGTCGCTACTCGCCATCATCATCAGAGATTTAGTTCTCGAGACTAAGGTCTTGATCTCGAGGCGTCTCAAGGATAAAGTCTTGGTGATGGTTTTGGTCTTGAAAGGTCTTGAAAAAGACTTGGTCTTTTTTGTTTTGGTTTTTTGTCTTAAAACAAAAAGGGAAAAGGAAGGAAAAGGGGAGAGGAAAAAAGAAGATGTGTGGTGAAAAAATAAAGATAAGGAATATGGGAAGAGAGAGAGAGGGGGGAGAGAGAGGAGGAGAAAAACAGAGGGAAGCGGAAGAAGTTGAAAAAGGGACTTTTCACATCTCAAAGCGCTCCATCGCCTCTGTTTCTTGCTTGGCTCAGAAAGATTTATACTTTGTGCATTTATACTTCTGATAGTTCGACTGATGATAACATTCTTTGAAAAGTTATGGATGTGAATTGCAAAGTTGATGAATCAGTTACAATGTTGCAGAATAAAATAGAGGAGTCATTGAATCCCATAATAGCACGGCTGGACAGTTTACAGTCATTCGTAGCAGATTCGCTGGTCAATGTTAATCTCGATGCGAAAGCTGGCATCAAAGGTGATGTCAAGATTATGTCACGGGAGAACAATGTAAGTCTGTTTGGCATTCCTGAAAGTAGACAACGTTCTGAGTGGAATCAGCTTGTTGCTGATGCGTTGGATCTCACCGCAGGACGCAAGGTCGAGATTGTTGATGCCTTTAGACTCAGCAGAGTCTTTTATGTTCTTAGGTAGGCCTACTGCGTGTACGATTTTGATATTAAATGAATAAATAAATAGGCGTTTATGGCCGCTTAAGGTGATCCGAAATTTTTGACGTTGGTAGGCCTACTTGGTAACAATCGAACGTGCGTCGTGTTACCAGCAAAATTGTTCTTAGTATTTTCCACTGTTTCACAAATATTAGGCTTACAGGTTCCTCGCTCTGGATAGCCACCCCACCCTAGATCGCCAGTATAAGGGCTCTGGGGAGTGAAGACCCTATAAGCTAATTATATGAGTAATTATTTTCCAAGTACCCCGAACTAATATGACCACAAATGGGCCACGGTCGAACACTATGAACAGACGAACGGTCTATACAGGGTGCGGCAAACAGTATTTTCTCAAGTTGTTTGCCATTTTCTGAGCAACTGCTTGAAATTTTATCACCAAATTTCACACATGTGTTACATGTTTATAGTCCAGTAAAAATACCAAAAGGCATGTTATTATCTTCAACTACGACAAAATTACTGGATTTTTCGCGTAACCACATCATTTCTCACGTTCACATGCAGCAGAATTGTGTGCAGAACAAACAGTGCACCATGTTTGCACCTCGACAAAACACATTGTTATTCGAATAACACAACAAACAATTTGGCAGTGACTTTGATAACTTGACGTGTCCACCTTCAGCTTTCACACTATGCATTTACTTTCTTAGTGAAGTTTTCAACAACTTGTTGATGGCAAGTTGTCTCAGATCACCTGCTGTGCTTGCTCGAGTTTAGCGACTAGATTTCAGTTTTAGTGAGAAATAAAATAAAAGACTTCCAAACTTTTTTCATGAAGTTTTGCGATACTTTGACGTCACGAGCAATAAGACGCACTTAGTTGTTTCCGATGCGCGTAACTTGTTAGAGCACTAAATTGTTCAATGTGCAAAATCATGACGTCGTTTCACAGAAAAAATGGTAACTTTGCAAAAAAGTATCAAATGCCGCTCGGTCTGAATATGGTCTGAATACCTACAAGGTAATAAGTGCGTAAAATTTCACGTTACAGTTTTAAGCGGCTGCTCGGAAAATGTCAAACAACCGTAGGGGATACTTTTTTCGCCGTACCCTGTATACGTGCAGCGAGTAACAGACGTGTGCGTTGCGCGTGTGCGTTCTTCACTGTTCTAGATACGACAATAGGCCTACTGTTTCGTGCGTTGCATTATAACGAAGCCAATAATAACGAAATCGCACACCGTCGACGGGAAGAAAAACACGCAATTATTCGTCTTCAATCACACGACAGGATTTATTAGTTTGTCATTAGACCGTAAGACACAAGACAAAGGCGCTGATTGGTGGAAATTTCGTTGACCGATAGTCACGTACCGGTACATGCGTATCGCAACAACAGTACTATTGTCGTGGTTCAAGTTTAGGCTGAACTATCAGCAACTTGTCTATTGAAGATCAACGTTTAATTGTTTCCCCGCAGTTGGCACGATGAATAGTACAAGCGAAGAAGTTTACTTTACGCCAGTACGGAACACTGAAAACACACCGCGTGTATTGTCGTCGTTCCCGCTGCCTCCGCCGTTACCGATTTCGTCTCTGGTGATAGGACTCGTCACGGGAGTGACCGGTGCCTGCGCCAATGCAGTCGTTCTGGGAGTGTTGGTCTATGCTCGTCGGCATGTTGGCAGCCATGTCAACACTCTGATTACCAACCAGTCGGCGATGGATCTCTGCGCGTGCGTGTTCCTCAGCATCAGCAGCGCAATGTCGTTTCCCGCCGCTCCGCTCAACTACATGGCGCTCGGCGAGATCGGAAATAACGTCGTCTGCTTCCTGTTCCGCAACCGAGTGCTGACTATTGTAGGCATAGCTCTTTTTTGCCTGTGTGATTGTAACATTTGGAAATTTTTCGATCTACTGATCACGATCGCCTTGATGTAGTTTTGTGTTCTGTACCATGGTCTCGTCGCTCAGACCTTTGATCCGGCCTATATACTATTTCAAAATATCAACGATCTATACGCTCTCCACGCGTTAATAATTCTGTGATGAAGACTACAATAGCTGGCATCTGTTCTATAGGCTATAAGGCGCATAAAAGACTGTAAAACTCAAGTCTTTGTCAGATACGGCCAAACTTATATTATAGTTCTTAGAATTATATTTCTTCGAAATATCAACGATACAATTCAAGTCTTTTTTATCGACGTTCACCGTCAACCATGTCGAACTTGAACATTATCGTCAGTGCTGACGATTGTATGCATGAATGCCGAAAAGTTCGGTCTGGTGGTAATAACTCTGGAGCGTTACATCAAGACAGTTCACGCAGTCGTTTATCGCAACTGCTACCGCAGCTGATGACTCGAGTGGGCGTGGTCGTGCCGTGGATCGCCGGATTCTGTACGTTTGCCATCACAGCAATTGTGTCGTCAAAACCTGTGCCCGGACGCTGCCCCGTCATGGGCACCTGGCCAAGCAAAGACTTTCAAACGGCAAGTAGGCTTAAGCTTACGTCACTGCCACACCTTAGCTGCGTTTTTGATGCTGAAAGCTTCCGTGTTTGGTATGAATAAATAAGTATATTACAAGAAATATTTTAGATTGTGACCAATTTAATGTACTCCTCACGGGCATTATTTTCTCCTGTATTTTAAAAAATGTTTTTAGTTTCTTTCTTTTCACACCGCAAATAGCCAAATTTCATTGCTGTGGCAACGAAGATATCAGGGTCACGACCTTGACCTTTTGGGGTCACGTGACGTCATCGGTCACGTGACCATTCGACTCCCGGGGGTCGACTTCCTATAGGTGGTCCATAGTGACCATGCGTCTATTTAGCACAGTTACGGAGATATGGCGCCTCAAAGACAATGGGGTCACGAGTTTGACCTTTTGGGGTCACGTGGCGTCATCGACCATTATTGGAAAGTTTTTCCTGTCAGTTCCTAAAATCGGGCTATATTTTATGAACTTCGGAGAGACAATTTTCGATAACGACCTCGACGCCAGTCATTATTAGTATAATATTAAACGGGTCTCAATTAGACGCCGGGTCTCTAATACCA
>Ga0209671_1000732_pt1 | contig 23839 bp, 16 predicted proteins | sample WorMetHERISLAND2_2_FD_187401 | JGI IMG/M metagenome (GOLD analysis project Ga0209671, IMG submission 187401) | Marine gutless worms symbiont microbial communities from Max Planck institute for Marine Microbiology, Germany - Olavius geniculatus... | ecosystem: Host-associated > Annelida >... | reverse complement strand
GCATTCATAACCGTCATCAGTCCTTTTAGGCAGCTGATCGATCGCTGGAGTCAATGTGTTCAGGATCAGCTGAGCCCAGCATTCGATTAGCACACGTTTTAGCTGGTCAGTTGCTGAAATTTTGTGACCATGCTATCTGTTGCAATGCCCCCACACTAAATAATTCTCAGTATTTAAATCTGGACTTTTTGGCAGTGAGTTTTTGAGTTCAATGAACTCCGGCACATGGGAGTTGACAAATGCCTAATTTCAGGGGTAATGAAGATTTATGCAAATTAAGCAAAGAATATTTAAACGAGTTGCTATGCAAATGTGGCCTTTTTTGTCTACAACATTCTAAAACTTTTGACATATCACAAGCCTTTCTACGGGTAACCATCGCTGAGTTATCAGCGCTCAAACAGATCCGTTTTTTGGCCCACCTTGTACATATAAATTTTTATAATACAAGAAGAACTACATTCAAAAATTGTATCAAATATACTATTTTATGAACAAAATTCAGCATTTGCAAGTGAAATTAGGAGTCTGCTCTTTGCGGGTAGATAATCTTTGATGAGACTGTAAAAAATTGTGCTATGCTGACAACGGCATACAAGTGTATCCGTGGGTTTTTTAATAAAAAAAAACCCAAGCCAAAAAGTAAGTCCAATCAGGACGGTTGACGACATTAACTTTGGTCAAATCCTCCAACCTTTCCCCTAGCAATTCCCACACCGCAACAGCAATGTCATGCGTTAAAAGTAGAGGGCAGAATGATGACGTCATATGTGGTAATTATACTAGTTTTCTACAGAGTCGCCCAATAAAAACGTAGCCCCATATGTTTTTGTTACAACTGCATCGAATATTTATTTATTTTTAGAAAATGAACTCTGCAATAAATTAAATATCTTATTACACGCCAAATGTGTCGCTACACTACCTGGTGAAATATATGCCACTAATAAATACTAGTCAAATTCAGCGGACTGTTTCTCTTGCACATACTATTTGTTTGGTCTGTTGTCTATGAGCTACTTTTGACAAACTCAAACTAAAATTATGCACTATGTACACTTTGCTTGCTTAGACGACACCAAACGTAGACAAAACCAAAGTTAAGTTAATTAATAAAGACAGTTAAAACACATTTTCTCATCATCAGTATTTTTTGTTTTAATCCAGCCAGTGGCTGCAACACAAAATAAAGCTGTTTTCACTTGTTTATTAACTCATTATTCACAAAGGACGCACAGAGACACAGCTGGAAAATGTACAGCCAGACATACTGTAGACGTAGAGGTGCGCGCTGGAGGACAGTATGGGAGGAAAGCCTTGAGTCTTGACGGAGCAGGCGTAGTTGCCGTCATCAGTCAACCGGGCGTCCTTGATTGACAACCGAGTTGTATCCATGTCGACCGTGAATCGTTCATCATCCGTCTATACACACAGAGACAATCAACCTCACAGTATTTCAATCATTGGCGACGTCTCCATGGGGCGATAGCGGCGACACCCGACGGCCAAAAGCGAGCCTCCCCCACGGGCTTCTGACTCCTGACAATGTTCTATAATGTGAGATGAGCCAATTTTGCACCTCAGCGTCGGATTCAACTTACAATAAACGCAAGTCGCCGTTTAGTACATTCACACTGAAGGGTAAAAGCAGAAATGTGTCATTGCGCAAGTGTGACAAAAATTGCACAGTTTCAGCCTCAGCGTACCGATAATCATTTTTTTGCAGTCAACTGCACGATGACGCATTTGCATTTTACTGAGTTGGGGAAGCCTCAGCAATCCTTAGACCTCTTAGGGATGGGACAGAAATTGATGACGTTAAGCTGTTGACGGTTCCATCAGCAGCCATGCGTGGACAGCACTGAAGGCTGCTGCTGCTGCTACGAGGCATCAGTAGCGTAGCCAAAAATACGAATTGGGTGAACTCCCCTCCCTTTCCTTCCTTTTTTCCTTCCCTCCGCACCCGTCTCTACCCCTCTCTTCCCTCTCTGTTCTTTCACTTTCCTCCCCTACCGCTTTCTAAGCCCTTTCTCAACTTAGAAGTAGGACCCCTAACATTCGGATAAGGGCCGAGGACACCCTTGTCAGCGGGGTCTGCGTCAAAGGCCCATCCGAAATCAAATTTGGTCTATCATAGAATTAAAATATAATATCTGGTAGCCACAATTTTTATTATTTTCCTCAGTCCCTAGTGTGTATTTTTAACATGTGCCCGGCCATTGTAGGGGGCATGGGCCCCTTGTCCCCCTTGTCAATGCCACTGCAAAGCATGGCATCGCATTGGCTACAGTGCGGCTGATCTAACGGCTTCGTAACTCAGCGCCCGGCATGGTGGTCAGTTACAGCTAGTGACCGCGGTCATCGCCAATCAACTGACCACGCACTCCTCAGTCCTCAGCCTAACTTCTCATCACCTCATCTTTCCTCGCTCTACTGCCCTCAGCTGTCAAACAGTCGCTCCCGCAAACTCGCTCTTTCATTGAAATAATATGATGTAACCTAACCGCCGCCAGTGACTACAGTGCTACAGGATACAAGGAAACGTAGGCCTATAATCAACACCAATGTCAACTCAGCCTTCCATCCCATCTGGGTAGATAAATCGAGTACCGGCCTGTATGGCTGATGTTAAAGCGGGGCGCCTTCAACCGTGTCAGACAGCAAGTAACACTGCGTGATCCATATTTAGGTGACGTTTTGTACCTCGGCATAGGTTTTCCATGAAACGTTACCTTAAAACCCTACGTCAGAACGAATGATGCACCGTTTAAAAAGCTCGTTTTATTCCCAAAATAAGAACAAGAAGCAGCAGCATTTCCGCAACAGCACGCGCCGACTTATCATCAAAATATGACGCGAGAAGTCACTCATCTCGGCGCAATAAACTCCGAATAAACTCGGCAGAAAAGAGCACATGATGAGTAAATGGGATGGCGTGACTAGTGCAGCTTGTAAATCACTGGCAACCGCCAACACGTGGATGGTATAAGCCGACGTGAGGTTTATGGTGGGGCAGGCATTGTGACGATTCCTACACTTTTTCATGTCTGGAGTGCTACGTTCTATCTTCTATGTAGTATGTGTAAGACTGGGATGGTGTTTTTCACTGCAGCTTTCAGTGCTTTATCGGCTCCAATGTACCGCTTATGAAACTACATTTACTGGCATATTATTTACATTTTCAAAAAAGACTTTCTTGATATATAACAGTCAAAATCGGCAGTATTCCTTGCTATGGCTAAACCTATCAAGATGTATATTGGTTACAGTATGTTATTTGACTGTTCTGCGGTCACTATTCCTTCGCCATGTAAATAAGTCGTCAACCGAGGCATCAAAGACCGCGTAATACGAGACACGAAACGTTACACAATCTGTGTCTAGGGGTAGCGGAAATGGCAATGACACGCGCATGCGTCGTTGAGTTCCGGTCGGACTCCACCAATCAACAGCACGTCTGATCTCTCAGGTCTCTCTGGTGTGGTCGACAGATGTAGGTACTCGGGTGGCTAGCAATGGTAGGCTGGACTGGACAGTGTGAGAGACGGCGCGATGACAAGCTGAACACACTTCGACGACTGATCACCGAACTCATTGCAAACTCATTGCAGACATCCACTCAGCTGACGCGCCGCCCTCCAGCCAGTCATCAGCAGCCGTCACTGCACAATGACCGACCTACCGCAGCGAGCGCTACCGCAATGCAAATTGTCAGAGAAAAGCGTGATTCATAGAAGATAAAGCGTCTGCTGCAGCATCTGCTACAGGAGACAAGTGAAGAGACGAGACATGCTATCACCAAGTCGCGTCATGTCGACAACATGTCATTGTCAGATCATAAGCGCAGCTGCAGCGTCTAACTGATCCTCGAGAGACTCAGAGCGTTGTCTGTCTGGAACACTGGATGACTCAGACTTCTGTCATTACTGTAGACCTAGATGGTCGTTTCAGCACACCGCGTGCCAGCTGTCCAGCTAGTGTAGTACTTAAACACCAGGGTGTATCTAAATATTTTCACATGTAACAATTTGGAACATCTGCGTTTAACAAAATGTGACGTCGGAAATGAGTGCCCTTTACATAATTCTATGGTCTTGGCCATCTATGTGCCAAAAAATTATTAAAACTTGTGGACATTTGATGAAGTTCGAACAAAACAATTTTGTTTGTTTTAAGGGAGGGCACGGTATAGAGTCAGTGACGTGTGCAAATTGACTGACGTTGATGGGCTGTTGGTCGAAGGTCCAAGTGACGACAGTCACGGGCCACGCAGTCGCGCTCAGCTGACAATCAAACATGGCGTCATCGCCCTCAGTCACGTGACTACTCAGCGGCGGCCGACTGATCTTTGGCGCCACTAAACAACAATAAACAACAACACATTTCTCTAACAGGTGACGAATAGAAACAAATAGACTGCTCTTTCTTTCGACGGAACTACAGACTTCACGAGCAAAGACCGCTTCCAACGGCGTCACAATTTTATTGAATGTGACATTTCTTGCTGGTAAAATGTACTCGTATCTTAAACAGTAAACATGAAAAACCGTTCAATAAATTCTGAAAAGTCAATAAACCAACATCTGTTGAGTAGCAAGCTGAGGATTTACTCACCACAAGTATACAGCGTAAGTCTCCTATAAGGGACTACGTAGAGCCGTCTTTTTGTAGTGCAAAGTGCAGAATATTAGTTTTTATTTTTTTGCACAATAATAGCAACATAATAGCACAGGCGTAAAATATAACACTGCCTTTATCTTCTCCTTCCCCTTCACAACCAGCTACATTTCCGTCCTCAATTTCTTGATAGGCCTCATTACAGGTCTTGTACAGTTGTCCGTCCGTCACTCTGTCCGTTCGTCAGTCGCGTACGGGCGCCTAGCTTGAAAACGAAAGACTCGGAAAAACCCAAATTAGTTGAATGTTCCTCTAACCTGAAATAACCAGCGTATTAATTTCTATTTCAAAAAACCAAAGAGCAAATGTTGGGGTTAAAATCGGGCTGCGCAGCCGGAGATGGACAGCCGCATATTATGTGTATTTTGGCACCAGGTCAACATATTTTTTGGTTACCAACAGTGGCGCCGTGGCCGGTGGCGAAGGCAAAGCCCCCTCCCTTTTCTGTCCCTTAAATTTTTAGCTGTCGGAAAAATGTCAGAAAATCTTTCTTGTCGGAAAATGTTCGTCCAAAATGCAAAATTTAGGGCTAAAATCACCATTATGAGAAAATTTAAAAATGAAATTCAAATTTTGAGCACACTGTCGGTAATTTCCAGCTGTCTGTCAAAATTCTGTTAAAAAAATTTACAGTGACTGTCGAAAAATTGCAACTTTCTGCCCCGCCCACTTTTTTCTGACCTACAACGCCGCTTACTGTTCTGTTTAGCAGACTAGATGTGACGCGGCCTGGCCTGTAAATGAGCAGTGTCACTGACCGGACACGATGATGGCGACGGTTCTGCGGCGCGTGGCGGCCATGTTGGTCACGTGACATGAGTAGTTTCCGGTGTCGGACTGGATGACGTTGTGCAGCACCAGAGTGTCGTTGACGACGTGAACTCGGTAGTCGCGGTCGGTGCTCAGCGACACGTTGAACTCGCTGTTCAACCACCTGTACACCAAACAACACAAAGTAACATATAGCCTATACTCATACTGCACCTATACTCATACTATACCTTAACTGGAGCTCCGGCCGCATTTGCAGCGGCAAGAAAAATTTCAAAACCGTAATCATGCCTCTTTTATCTCTCAGGCAATCGCTCTAGAAACGCTGGGTCCAATCAATGAGTCAGCCATTCACTTTCTTTAGTTTCTAGCCTACATTGGCGCCATCAAAACTCGCGTTTAACATTAGATATAATTCTCAACTACACAGAAATTAACGACTAACCGATAAGCGCTACTATGGATTGGTGACCAAAAGCGCTTTATGATATCGAAATATAATTTAAATAGAAGTCAAAAAATAAGAATAAACAAGCAAATTAACGAAGTAGACAACGTAACACAAGTAATAGCATGTATTAATCTGATGATCCATACGGAAGTCTATGTTATTCTGTTTTTGCTGCCATCGATATTTTTGGGTGAATAAAGATGTCGGTAAAAGCGTAACAGTGTGGCAGTGAATGGCACTGCACCAGTGCGGCGGTGCAGAGTACGTATGTTAGCATGCGACGCGCACCATTATGTCGGTGCGATGATAATATCGATCCACGCAGCAACTTGACGTGAGCGACGGTCGATTGCTTGTGGCTTCCTAGTCCAAGACGGTTTATCCGCCGTCTCTCAGTTAATCGCCCAGTGTCCCATCGCATCGCTTACTACCACCGAATAGTTGGATATTCTACTCTCGCTCCTCGCCGGGCACCAAGCCGACAGGCTGTTGAGTAATTGGTCGGGAGCCAGCACGTGACCCGCAAAGACTATCTATTTCAGCCGATGCAATAATGTGATGGTCCGACTATGTCAATCCAAGCGTCACATTGCAATATTCTTCAATGCAGCGCCCGCATCCTACACGGCTGTTGCATGCAGTAAGTAAACAGTTTGTTCAATCGACCAGCGCTAGGGAAAATAAACGCAACGCTGCATCGACATTCTGGTAAAATGAACAGCATCATATTATCTTAAATTTTTAACACGTTTTAAAATATAATACAAAATAGTATAAAATAAAAAAAAATCACAAAAAAGAAAACAAACAATAAAAATAGAACACTATAAATCATAGCGGTGTCAAACTACAATACTGCCGGCGACAAACTATAAAAATGTTCAAAAATTTAAATTTACACATAAATCTCTAGTGACTAAACTCGTGTATTTCAGCTATTAAAATTTGATAATCCTGACACTAATTTTTAGTAAACACCACTTTCCAAAAACAGAGTATTAAATAAAACAACCAGCTCCATTGGGAGTATATATTAAAGTTGTGTGGTGTAAATTTGTTTTAATCAGGCTTATATTTGTTTGCTGCTTGTAGTGTGGTTTTGTTGTTTTTTCTGTCTTGTCTTGTCTGTCTTGGGTGTTTGAGCTGCTGCTATCTTGGCGAATAAAGATTTTTCCCTGTCTGATATTGCTGTCTCTATAGCTGTTTGCTCAACATGACAGTTTTGCGAGTTTAACTCTATATTGTTGTTCTTTTTTGTTTGTTTTTTTGTTTAATTTTTGTCTACCAATGTTTGTTTGGTGAAATAAAGATTATCATAACAGATTATAATGAAGCGAACGATGAGAGCTGAAAGACCTGACGGCGGGGCGAGGCAGTCCAGCTGGTGGTCGACATCGAATCTCCAGTTTACCGTCGACTGGAACAACCTGCGGACTTGACGGCACCGGCTCAAACGACTTCTCCGTCATCTCGTCCAAATCTAACATCCCATGCCAATAATTTCTGTTAGCGTTAGACATGTTAAGCAGGCGTAAGAATGGAAATATCAACAAGCGGTAAACTGCGTTATCAACTACTATCAGCTGGACAAAAATGGCGAACTTTGGTGCAGTAACAATCGACATAACGTGACTAATAATTATCCACCATAAGTCGACATTGCGTGATCTGTGTATATTAATGTATTTGAGTTTGAGCCACGTGACTTTGCTACGAGGAAAATTTGAACCCTTTAATTTTTTTCTCCCAATCAGACTTATAGCGCCGGGCCGGCAGATTCACGTTGATCTCTGCCTAAAATTTCTAGTTGTATTTTAAATAGCCTAAACCTATGAGCTAATACAGATATTTTTTAGAGATTAGGCCTAAAGCATGGATACTGCCCACTATGGCTAAAACATTGGTAATATTTTTGTCTAGTCACTAAAATTATACCCATAAAATGTAACTTGCATTGCATACCGCGCCCGTTTTCATCCAAAGCCACCGCAAACTGTTTAATTATGACGTAGCGTTAACACAGTAGGCCTATAGCGTAAGGCAAAGAACTGACAAGCAAGAATCAGTTGAACGGCAAACGTCTGAAGCGGTCCTGCGTTGGTGTACCCGACACACTTGTAGACTCCAGCATCTTCAGCGCGCACATTGTTCACCAGCAGTGACCCGTTATACAGCAGCGCGTACCTATACGTGTGTACAGTTCACATACAACCACTGCAGCTCTTTCACATTAGTGCAGCAACAGACAGTAACAATAGCAATAATGACAAACACCGATGTAATTTGGTGAAAGGTGAAATCGCTGATTGATGTTGCCACCTGGTGAATCGTAAATCATTTTTCGTACGTCAGAAGCAATTGCATAATCTTGCTGGGAACTTGGTGCATTCTACGCATCACAAAACACTTCTGCTTGTAAGATATCGTAATTCGTAAATATATCAGAAATGCAGAATTATAATGTTCAACTCCCCCTAATTTCCCCCAAAATACCTTCCCCCTGCTTTTTATTGGACCATTTGCTCCAAGGTTTATAAGGTGTAGACGCCCAAGTCAGAATCATTTAACTTTTACTTTAACTGCGTTTCAGCTGTTTCAAAGTGCGATACGCTAGGGCAGTCAAGGTCAGAGTCAAACTGGCTAAAATTCATTTAACTTTCACTTATTTTACACGAAAATCATTGGACTTAAGCTCTGACTTAGACTTTAAGTCAAATAATTCATTTGATTTGACTTTGACTTTGACTTAGGCCTAAGTCAAATATCACTAGACGTGTGAAGTGAGGTCTCACTCACTTGTGGCTCTGGGTGACAAGTGAACGGTCCAGATACCACTCGGTGCGTTGAGCGTTCTCATATTGACAGTCGAGTCGAGTGCGAGATCTCTCCTTCACGATCACTCGCGTCTTAAAACTCGCCGTGTTCAGACCAGCCACGCCGCTATCTAATAACCCGTTTACACGATCAAGCAAGCATCGAGCAAACATCGAGCAAACGTAAAGCAAACGTCAAGCAGACGTCAAGAAAACATCAAACAATTAGAACACACGTCGTGCGCGTGTATTTTGAATACATTTGCTTGATGTTTGCTCGATGTTTGCTTGATCGTGTAAACGGGGTATAACACAACACCAGAAAGCCGCCACAATTTCACCATCTCAAAACAAACTTAAGGCGCGCACAAAGCGACGTAACTGAACTGAACTAAACTAAACTGAGACAAATTAACTTTTGACGAACTGACCAATGGGTAAGCACGGCGTTGGTCATTGGTCGACGCGTACGTAAGAGTAGTCACGTAGGTCAACGACGCCCTTAGACGGTGCCTACTGTAAAGCATTGCTGCTTGCACAATGATCAGTTCGTCAAAAACTAAACCACGTCATTCAGTTCAGTTACGTCGCTCTGTACGCGCCTTAAGGCGTTCAGATGCCCGGTCGGTCGCGAAAGAAGAAACCCCCAAAGACGCGACGACAAAGTCGTAGTCACTGAAGCGTGGCGGGCAGAAAGCAGTGTCTACCCCGAGGGAGATAGGATGCAGTAATTAGCGCAGATGTTATCAGAGCAGCTCTGAGGCGTATACGTGTCTGTCTGCCTGTACGCAGGCTGTATACTTTCAACCTCTCGCCCGTTCATTCCCCTCGGCAAACTACCCTTGCCCGCACCGCTGCCACAGCACTCTATTTCTGACTCTCGTTCTATTTAATGTGTACAGTGAAACGAAAAGTCCCGCGTATGTGTTGGACTTTCAAATCTAATGATCTTACTCCTACGGTAATGAAAACGACGCTAAGATGCTTCGCATCTAAAGAAATCAAGTTGACCTGATAACAGAGACGAGATCGTATAAGAAACCATTACAATATGTAGGCCTACAATCGCAGTTGAACTATTTATCCGCAGTTACTCTCGATTAGTCATGGTTTGAACAAAAGTGAGTTTTTACGCAAACCGCTTGACTCGCTGACTTAACAATGCTGAAACGACAATAATTATTTTAAAGTACCATAAACGTTGAGTACGAAATTGTCGTGACTGTCGACGGATCCGGCTTCATTCCTGGCCGTGCACGAATAGACGCCGTTATCAGCTGCGCTAGCGCCCGTAATACGTACTCTTGTCTTGCCCAATTTCCTGACTCTGTCACTTGGCAATAACCTGTACCAACCAGCGCCACAACGACAACCATCAGCCATTTGCTTTAAGTACCACCAAGTACAGAACTAAGTAGCACAGACCAAGGAGCCTTGGCTCTTTGCACAGACAGTGTAGACTATAGAGTGATTCAGCAGTGTGCAGTGTATTCAACTTTCTCAGTTGCTTTTCACTTTACTCTCTGATGCCCACTGACGTGAATTACACGACCTATATACATCACAATGCTATGCTATAGAAATAATAATTCTTTACTCCTAAGTCTTCATCCATGAACAGAAATGAGCTATACAAGCTATACAAACAAGCTATACGAAATGCGTTCAAAGGCGTATTATATCGATACTGAAATCATGCGCTATATGATACCGCAGTTGCATAAACAATACATCGTAGAATTAACACTAAAATATTTTAAAATAATGCGATTTTCAACGTCATTAAATGCAGAACCTACTTATAAATTAAACTACATATGCGCTTACGTAAGCTATCTTGAAGAACTAAACGTATTATAGAAATTGTAATTGATGTGTAGACAATAAATGTTTTTATTGAATTGATTAAATTAATGAGTGAAAATGAATATCGCTATACAAAGTTCGTACTGCACGGACCTAGTTTCCACACACATTTTTAATCTCTAAGCTACACTAAGTCACAAACAGAACTAAAGTGTCATCAGAATCATCTGCGAAAAAGAGAATCCAGTGTGTAGGCCTAATAGCACTGACCGGTCGTGGTTTCTGTACCAGTCGACAGTCGGTTCCGTGTTGCCGTCTACAACACATTTCAGTATCACATCGGCTCCTTGCACGAGCTCGTCAGAACGCGAAGGTTGCTTCAGCTCCACGCCCGCCCTGTCACCGATCCCTGCACAGCAATAATAATAACAACATTTTCCCTCTGTTTGTCTGCGGAATTGCTTGTAACAAAAAAAATAACAACAGCATATGTAAGCAAAACACTATTCCACGAAAACGGCAAAAAATTAGTAAGACTGTTACGATTAATCTGAACAAGCGGTAACCGGTAGCGTTTAGTTGCTAATATTCTCGATTAACCCCGCAAAACTTTCCAGCGCCGACTATGGAGGCAATAAGCGTGCCAGTAGATCCAGCACGGGTCCACATACTGTAAGCTACTAACACAGATACAGACTGCACGTACAGACCTATCAGTCTGCTGGCCAGGGATAAATGATGTATAGATCATGAAATCGATAGAATGAACGCCAAATGATGATTAGCATTCACAGTAGAACGCCGGCGTCTTCGATCAGTTAGGCCCTACCCGCCGCCAATGCCAATCGTCGCTCATAACTCACAGCAACGCATCATCTCCTCTTCCCAGTCGTCAAGCCACTCAGCCTAGCCATCCCTGCGTCACAGCAGGCTAATCATTCACTCATAACCCAGCAAGGCATCATCCTCTTCCTAGTCGTCGGTCGGTATGACGCGCTTCATCGATCAGCGACGGGACGGGTGAAAATTTACACACACTTCCGACGACCGTTTGACCCACACACCACAGTACCCGGCACTACGATACAGACTACAGACCCTACCATGCTGGACAGTCACGCATCAGCGACATCGACAGCAGCATTAACCGGCTAACATCGGCATAGACGCCGACAGTGTCGTAGACAAGGAGAGGGGGCAAGGAGCAAGAAGCAAAGGGCCCAAGCTTCTATCCTCACATTTTTTGTTAAGATTAGACATTAAGGAGTCGGAAAAAATAAGTAAAATTGTTGCCACCAAATCTATATTTTAGCCTATAATGCATCAAATTCGATTTTGGCTAGAACTCCGCCCAAGACCCCGCCGAGGCTGCCCACAGTTCTTCCTCAGACTCCCTAGCTGGAATTTACGGGTCCTACTTCTTAGGGGAGAAAATGAAAATAGTGAAATAAAAAGGGAGAAAAAAGGAAGAGACAAAAGGGAAATGAAGGGGAGAAAAAAAGAATAAGAAAGGCAAGCCCTTAATTCACATTTCTGGATACGCCACTGCAGCAACACTGACCAGCCAACACTGCAGGCATAGGCGTCGAGTTCTACGAATCAATTTCCTTCTTCCTACTCTCGAAATGCAGCTACAGTCCTGACACCAGATTTCCGGCAAATTGCCGTTAGTCACCCTAGCTATCAGTGGCGTAGCCAGGATCTGGATTTTGGATGTAGCAGAAGCACTTGGGATAAGGTATAGAGAGAACTGTCCCCTCCCCACAAGGAAAGGGGTCTGGGAGGGTTTCCCTCAAAATTTTCCCGATTTTTGGTGTAAAAATAAGGTGTTTTTATAAATTGTTGACACTATTTTGAGTAACTTCTAAAGCTGACATGCCCTAGTGCCCCCTATGGCTACGCCAGTTTAGTCCAGTAAAATTTAAATGCAGCATTGTGCAGGCGCCAAAAATGTGCATAACTTTAGCCTCAAAAGTGCCCGAAATCGCCAGGCTGCACGGTGCACGATAACGCATTAAAGCGTCGTTTTACTGTTTAGTTTAGAGTTAGACGTGCAAAATGGTGAATTGCATTATTATTGGTCGCACCACCAGATGCCGAGATGCAAACATCGACTTATTCTAAATTTACACGGTTACCTGAATGAGGCGCGAAATGTACGCCTAGGGGTGACGGCTTCCGGCCGTGAGCGTGCGATTGGCGTCTCTTGGTCACGCATCAGCTGCAGCGACTGCAGGCGTCGTCTCAACACCAGCTAATACTGCTGCTGCTGCTGCTGGGTTTCGCCAGTGAAACTGAGCGTTGCAGCGACTTAGTGATGCGTGCGCTTCATAGTCACATGGGCGTCAGCGACGTAGTGAATTGAAAAAAGTAGGCGGATCAGAATATTGCCATTTTCGACAGACACTAAAAATTTCCGACAAAAAAGATAATCTATGGGTTTTCAAAATTTTGATATTGCCCATAAATTTTCCTAAATTGGAAGTTTTAACCCCATATTTTGCATTTTTAGACGAACATTTTCTGAGATAAAAATTTTCCGACAATTTTCCGACAACCCAAAATTTAGGGGGGGGGTGAAGCTCCCCTCTCACTCAGCCATATTATTACTCTATCTCTCATCATGATGCTCTTACTGTGTAGGTAAAACTGAAGTTCGTGACGTCATTAAAACACATAATGTGATTAGCCTAAGCGTTAAACTTTAGCCAAAATACTCTTAAAACTTTCCTTTCTACAGCATATGCGATTTCATTCAAAACTTTCCCTGTTTTAGTAAAAAAACCTTGATCATTCAACGAAAAGAACGGCACGATGAAAGAACATAAGGTAGGCACGGCCCATAACTGCGTCTAGCCTATAGGGCCCTCAAATATATACATGCAGCACTCGGGCATATTAAATACAGAAAAATGATCCTGATTATTCGCCTATGTTAAAAGCTCAAAAAAAAATGTTTTTCCACTTCTGACATGAGATCACAATTAACGATCAAAGACGCGTTAACTCTTTGGGTGTCAGCAAGACGCTCCCTTGTCCTCCCAAGCAATCAGTCTGCTGCAGTTCCCACCATTAGTTACGTCATCGGTGAGCGGCGCAGGCATACAAACCACGTGACACTAACCACGTGACGCTCTCTGTCACTGTCAGATTTACAACCGGTGTCGAGTTCTACTGACGATAATGTCACACGGCGAGAAGGTCCATTCATTCAATAAGCCCCGGCACTGACCGGCAGCACACCGTCCGTCAGTCATTGGCATGGTAATGCGTGCCACGCTGCTTGACGTGCATTGAAGCTACGTACGGGGCTAATGAGAAACCGTATTAAACATGACAATAATGGTCAGCGCATGTGTCGAGAGTAAATGGACACGATAAACACGTGACAGACATCTCGTGAAACTAAAAAAAATTGCCAGCCCACTGGCGACATTTGATGCAGCCGTCCGTCTGAAGCTTGGAACGTATGTACACAAAGTTTGTGTTAATTTTCTACGCCTTGGAGTTGTGAGCCTGTACAGGGGAAACATTGATGGGCACAGACAGACGAACAGACGCATAAGATCTTAAATGGCTGCATAATAAAACGTTTGCGCAACATTCTATGTTGCACTAACGATAAGCTGAAAATGCGACTTTGCGTGTCATCGCCGTTAGATTGCTATACACGGATACCAAAGAGCTATTATATGAACGGTCTCCATGATTGTCTGTCTGTTTGTAACTGATTTTAGTCAATAATTGTGACGATGACGAAACTTTGCATTGTTGTTTAAACCCGAAAGCTAATATTAAGTTCGTTAAACGTCAAAATCCTAATATGCTTACTCCAAGTTTGCTCTAATGTTTCATCCATATAGGCCTATGAGTAATTAATAGGTTTTTTCGCAGCAGTAACAAGCCTCGATCGAAACCTCAGTTAAGAGCTAAAATGAATGTTCGTGGCTGACGGTAGAAGTCGAACCTTAGCGCGATATTTCCACCATGCACAGAAGTGAACAGTAAATAACGGATATAATTCGTTTGTTCTGAGCAAACAGCACTTAAGTGTCGTGCAGATCTGCACAGATAGGCATACGGACAGAGTACTGTATACTACTGTGTGGATCGCGACTGACGTTCACCTTGCAAGTCACACTTCAGCCTAATTACGAGAATTACTCCGCACTGCAGATTGCAGAAAGCGTCAGCGAGGCCAGATATTGCGTGCTATAGTTGTTACCGTAGCTAGCTGGTCCATAGACTCATGTATGTATCCTATACATATTATAAAATTCTATGCCTGTTCTGACTGTCTGTCCATCTGCCACACTTGCACTTGAGCATCACCGCCCAACCGCTTTGGCAGAGTGCACGAGTATGACAGACGTAAGCACAGACAGACAGACCACGAAGCAGTTGCGACAAAATTTGTCGCAATAGCCGACATTTCAATTAATTATATCAACTACAAATCTAGGCCTACTATACATCACTGAATAATGATGACCCTTTAAGTGATTTAAAAAAACATCAAAGAGCGTAACTGTTAGCTTAACTCACATTTTCCACTGAAATACTACAGAAAAAACGAACATGCTGGCCTATTGCTTACATAATGTGCGGCCGTCCGGGTATGAGTAAAAAGCGTAAAACATAAAACGTAAAATTGCAAACGGGTACAAAACGTAAAATTACGTAGCGTCAAAAGTTAGCATAATGTGGGTAAAAGACGTAAAGCGTAAAATGTAAAAAAACATATTAAAAGAAGCACATTTTTGTAGGCATTTAGCTAACGATTTGAGTACGTTAGGGCGTATTTTATACCCTGCATCCCTGCCTGCTGTAGGCTTACTGTCCAGTAGATGTAGAAAAACTTCCTCTGAGGCTATTGTCTTTCCCATCGAATGGGCCTATCCGTTGACGTTTTCGCTGTCATCGTCTTCCTTGTCGTCTTCATAAGCGATTAAGACTGCAAAACGTTAATTTATGTAGCGCATAACGTTCAAATTATCTGTCGTCGTGTTCGCCTTCTTAATTTTTGCTCAGAAGCGTTCTTTTCTGTCGTTCGTGTCATCTGCCAAAAAGCGTAAAACGTAAAATACAACGGATAAAAAGCGTAAATTTTACGTAGATTTTTTTACGCCGTTTACCCGTTGAAGTATTACGTTTTACGTTTTACGCTTTTTACCAATAACCCGGCCGTCCGTTTTACGCGTATTCGTCCACTACACTGTGCAACCCTAAACTTTAGCCTAACCTTAACCCTGATTTCTGGAGCTGAATGATCACCCACCGGTTACTCCTGGCCTGGGAAACTATCCATCATACAAATGTTTGTTAGTCTATATTTTTCCGAGTAAGGAGCACGTAAGAGACAGACGAACGGGCAACTTTCGGGGCAAGACCACATAAAACACATAATTAGATTAGCTAAGCGTAACTAAGATACAGACAAGATAGACATAGACAGAGAGCAGAGACAGAAAAAGACAGAGAGAAAAAGGAATGAAGCAGGTACGTGATGCTTACAGAGGACGTTCAGTCTGGCCTGCGCACTGCGGAGTGCAATGCCCGTCGTGACGTTGGTTGCAATACATCGCAGAGACCCCGAGTCTTGGTTACGATCAACCCGCGCTATACGCAGGTCACTGCCGTCCTGCCAGCGCCTCGAAGTGTTGGTCAGCGGCTTGTTGTCCAGGGTCCAGTAGAACGAGATCTGGTGCCGGTTGGAGACGTCGCACCGCAGACGGACGCTGGCGCCCTGGATGACGTCCTGACTGACTGGAGCGGGGTCAAAGTAGAAGCTATCCTGCTGGCGCGTCCCTGCAACCACTGACACCCATAAAACACCGAGCGTCAGCGTCAGCAATGACGTCATCATTACACGAACACGAGCACAGTCTGCTCTCTTACATGTAGTTCGTCGACATTAGACCTGTTCTAATTAGTTTATCACGGTCTGTGACGAAGTGCGGCGACGGCATCGAACGCCGAAAGTTTGACCGCGTGGTCCTACATAGCCTACTGTGAGTTCTCAAGTGTACGAGTCAACGCGTCCAGAGATAACGACAACGAACGGCGCGTCGACGTCCACTCGAACACTGCACTGTATGCACGACGACCAACTGCATGCATGTGTGTCTATTAATACGGCCGCAGGACTGACTGACTCTTGACTCTGACTCGACGAGGCAAGGCAATCACGACCCCGTGCAGTCACAGATAGTGGCAGTGCACCCCCAGCACCCCAGACCCCACACATCGCCAGCGGGCACCGACGATTCGACGTAGGCTACAACTAGCCGGCCGACAGCTTTCCATTGGCCGCCGCTGTCGGCGACTGATCCCTAGACAAAACATCGTACGGACGGAGGCGTGCTCAAGCAAGGAGGGTAGGGTAATTTCCTCCAAGGCGTGGGGCGAGCGCGCGATAGAGATATAATGAATCTGGGCCAGGTGAAGAGAGGGACATTAGCTCGCGCCCGCCGGCTAGAAGGTAACGAGGCGCATTGGCCGACAAAGCAGTGGTCATCCGTCTGTCCGTCCGTCTGTCTGTCTGTCTGACAGCATCGCTTGATTTACGACCACCCAGGCAGAAGACACACGATTACGAATAACTCAACGACTACGCCGAAGATCAGGCGCCGCGCGGAGGAGAATTAAGAACAGGCGCTGAGCGTTGGAATGGACAGACTCAACTAGGCCAAGCTGATGAATGTTTGACGACAAGATCTCTTCAGCGAAACGGCATTTTGTAGCGGCTGCGTGACTGTAATCCTACCTGTGATAAATCAAATGACTACTTGTTGATTGATATCTCAGCTTTATTACTGCCAAGCGTCGACAGTTGCTGCAGCGTCGCTTCACGCAGCACGCGCCTCTGTTGGCAATTAGCTTGAGTCGTAAACAGATATTATCAAAGGCATCCATTATACCTGTGCATGCCACGTGCGTTTCAGCAAATCTGGTTTATTGCAATTGTAGATGGAGCAGCTAAAACGACTTTCCAGGAGAGTAAACGCGACTGACACGGCATACAAGACAAAAAAAGAAGTGGGATATTTTGAGGAAAGATTAGGAGCCGAATTTTTGGATGGGCTTATTGGACACTAAACAGCGTTCTGATAAGAGCTCCACGATTTTAGTAGGGCTTACACATTTATCATCAGATTAATTGTACAGCATAAATTGGCTAAATAACAGTGAATGTTGCCGAGTCTACATGAAAACTACCGGTATTGCCTGTCACAATAAATTTGTCGTGATCCAATAACTCTCGCTTTGAATCTTTGGCGAAAAATGCTGAATTCTGTGTTGTCTACTTTCTGCATTTTTGTAGGTAGACTAATATTAGCAAATACTTTTGCAAACTTAAAAAAATAATAAAAAGTCTACGAAATAGCTTTCACTTGAAAGTATGAGATGTAAATGTAGTTAAGCATAGGCTCTTACATGCGGAAACGATTAAAATCACTAATTACGGAAAAAATCTACTGAAAATCATTAAACCAAAATCACAAGCGTTATGTGACAAAATCACCAAATAAAATGCAACAAAAATTACGAAAAATTACAGGTATATACACCTTTATTCGTCAAGTGACAGTCATGAAAGGAACATAACTAATAACGATAAAAAAATAATAAAAAAAAATAATAATAACAAAATAATACAGTTCATCAAATGTCCATTTCACCACAACAAGCATGGACCTATTTTCTACTAACCAACATTGATTTCACTCTTGCGACAAAGTGCTTGTCGCTTGAAAACACTGCACAATAAAGTATGAATCCAGGCATTATGTTCGAAATTTTTGCAGATGCGACTTTCAAAACTAATCTTTAACTATTATGCATTATTCGTGCAAGCGCTAATGGACATTATAGGCCTACTTGCCTTTTGTGTTTTGCTTGCTAAAGCCCAAATTCCATTTCACCGAAACTTCCCCGCGGGGAAAGTCGTGGATACAAATCAGAATGCAGAAGTTCCGCGCAGCCGTTGTTTTCAAGACAGCAGTTGTTGCGCACTGTCGGCTACAGATATGCTGCGGTATATGATGTTTGTAGGCGATTTTCAGAGATTTTTTTACCGCTAAATGCATTGATTTTACGCTTGCAGTTTGTGTTGCGACATGTTTGTGATTTTGGTATTTAACGTGCAGAACTTCATTTTGTAATTTTGGACTTTGTTGTTGCGAATTAAGATGTTTTAGAAGTAATTAATAAAAAGTAATTAGTGATCTAGATATGCTGGAAACGTTCTTTTATTGTGCTATACGCAGACGATATCTTAATATTTGCACCGTCTATATCCAAGAATTGCAAACTATAGTTATAGTATCTGTGAACTAGAACTGCTATCGATTGACATGGCTGTAAACGTTAAAAAATCTTGCACAATGCGTATTGGACCACGCCATGACATTAAATGCGCTAGCATTAAGACAAACAACCGAGACCTGCCGTGAGTCAATGAAATAAGGTACCTGGGCATCTACATTGTTAGGTCGAATAAGCTAAAGTGTTCTCTGGACCATGCCAAACGTTCTTTTTACCGCTCAGTCAACTCGATTTTTGGTAAATTGGGAAGAACTGCATCCGAAGATGAACACGATAAAAAATTTTAAAAACGCGAAATACCGGGTGGCCCAAAAAACGTCCCAAACATTTGCATGCGTTATTCAGCCAATTGGTCAATATGAATCAGAACAAAAGCATGGATGTAATGACCAAACATCTTCGAATGTGTCTATGTATCGGGTGGCGGACTAGCTGGCACTTTGCCACCCGATACGTGTTAGTTCTATATGGCAGGTGAAGCTCCGTAGCTATGTGATGAGTTTTTGCCCGGTAATACGAACAAAGATATACCGTGTGCAATGTAGGCTTATACGTTTTAACTTCAAGCTTTCTCTTATGGGGTGTTTCAATGTTTGAATTGCCGGGGGGTTGGGGGTTGAACCCCCCCAACAGTTTTCTCAACCCCCCTAACACACTGTCAAATTATGTTCTGGGGGGTCAGCTATATACAATATACCTAGGATTTACGTTGTAATTTTGGTCGGGCTTCGACAGTCGAAAAATTCAACCCCCAGCTAATTTTTTCCAATTCAAACACTGGGGTGTTTACAAGATCCAGCAAACATCCAGCAAACTTCCAGCAAACGTCCAGCTCCATTATAACATATGGCAGCAAACGTTCAGCAAATTTCCAGCAGACGTCCAGCAAACGTCCAGCAATTTATGTGTATTTTGAATATATTTGCTGGAAGTTTGCTGGACGTTTGCTGGATCGTGTAAACACCCTATTAAACTACTGCAGATAAAGTAACTGATAGCTAAATGTACAGTAGCCGACAGTAAATGAACTAGGCCTAATAAAACTGTAGGTGACGTTCAACTTGAATAATTCAGCAGTGAAACAGTTTACGTTTTTTCTATATATATTTTAATTTTAAATGCCTATTTGACCTGCAAATATAGGCTATATATAGCAGCAAATAGCGTACTTACCTAGCAGAGTGATAACAAAAACATTATCCAGCGGTGTTGAATTCAACAAGAAGCGGCGAGTCATCACGGCGAATCAGTCACTAGCTGCAGTTATCGAACTGTTTGTCAACACTAGCGAGCGTGCAAGCGCCAGACAGTGCTGTTGTGCAATCACGATGTTACGAATGGCGCCACGGCTACTGACGCAACAGCAGCAGCAGCAGCAGCAGCAGCAGCACGTTCATTGCACCTATAAAGACGCTATGAGTGTAGCATCATCACCTGCGCTCCACGGTCCACCAAGCCTGGTCTGGCGCCTCCGACACCGCGTGTTAAGGTGGTAGTCCAAAAGTATAGGGACAAATAGACAATTAAACTTAGGCCCCCTACTCGTAGTTTCATAACATCACCATTTTATCAAATGCAGTTGGATTTATTTCTACATTTTTTACTAGGCCTAACACTATATACCGCCGTATGTCTGAGAAGTTCCAGCCGATATATATCCAAAGATTTTTTTAAATCGCCACACTGCCTTCTGAAATATTAACTTGATGTTTAACGCAAGCTGTCTGTCTGACATTGACTGATTCTAGGGCCGGTTTGGTGAAATTAGAATCGAGTCGAATCGCGTTCCGGCACATGAGTTGCAGAAATAGCATATATTTTTTACTTAACAAAGTACGGTGAATTGATGGACTATGTGCATGTACGCAACTGATTATACTTTCGCGCTTTTAAAGTTATTATATGGCACGGGTAAAAATGACGGTTTTGAGACACCATAGGTTACCCTAAATGACGACAAGTTTTGCTGAGACTTTGGTCTAAGACTAAAGTGTCAGACAAAAATTAACTTGTAGACGCACAACGTTTGCTGTCACGAAAAATTCTGTTCTCAAATAAAAATCTGGTATTAGGCTAGGCTAAAGTCCCAGCAACTGAGCTAAGGTTGGCGAAGCTCGATCACCTAGTCTAGAACCCTGACACTCACAGCGACAAATTTACGCATGTACGCAACTGATTATACTTTCGCGCTTTTAAAGTTTTGAAGTTGAACGGATTACGATTTGCGATTGATAAAAAATTGCACGTGGTTGCGTTCATCGCCGTAAAGATCCGTTTTCGCGTTACTTATTTTTTCGGTCTCCATACGTCAGTGGGCGTGTCAGCAATAAAGTAAACATAAACAATAATATGACTTGAGTGTGCGGTCATGTAATGTAATTTGTGGATTTTAATATGAAACTCGTAATTTTATCTACGTAGAACACAACAATGTATGCCTTGTTTGTCGGTTATTTGTTATTTCAGTTTGCATACGGGCTTGTTGGCAGTTTTGTCGATGAAATCCATAGTTTCTCTCATCATGTTGACGCGCAAGCTAAAGTTTCATGTGATACCAACGTGAAACAGGTACTGGTGTATCTAGTTTTTGGTTACTGGCTATTTGCAAGGTTGACTTGTTAGAAGTGCGGCTGTGCACATATGCCAAGCTTGGGAAAGAAAATTTTCTGAGACTGATTCCACCCAGACTTTTCTTTTTCTTTTCTCTACTATTCCCCGCTTTTCTCTTTCATACCTTCAACTTACTTTTTGCCGTCATTTTGACGTGGAATGATGTCAGCAGCGCGCAGAAAAAGTAGCTACAATTATTAGACATCAGTATCTAATAGTGTATCATTTAATATAATCATTTAGTATCGAATTGATGTGTATATTTCTAAATGAAATTGCACATACACATTTCTTCATTGCACACATCACTGGAAAACACTTCTATAATGTTGATTTAACTAATCGTATTATTGCAGTAATTTGACGGTTGCATAAAAAATATGGACAACCACAAACGAAAGTCAAGTCTAAAGCCAAGTCAAAAGTCAAGACTAAAGTCAAGCCCAGCTCGTAGATAAGCCCAAAGTCAAGACTTTAGTCTAAAACTTTTGCCTTAGACTAAAGTCTTAGTGAAACTTGATCTTACCCATTTGTCACTGAGATACAGCGACAAATAAGTCGCTGTATCTCAGTAACGGTGCGAGATAAGGCCTAGGTTACTATTAATCACTAATAGGAAATCGTATACTGGCTATCAATTAGCGCCGAATTCAATGACCTTGAATGACCCTGAACGCCAAAATAGGGGGTTTTATGGATTTTTTGGCGCTTTCGGGCTGCAACAAGTCTATATCATTCACAAGGAGGCGCCACGGTACTGGCATTGGTGGCATGGCATCATTGGTAACATGTTTCGGCTGAAACGAAGTTACTCTACGCCGGTTACGGTTAGTACTGCGATGGGTGACTGCCTGCGGGCAGGAACTGCTATAGGCTTTCGCGCATCTAGTGAGCATTAGCTCAAATTTCTTGTTTTCACTTAAATTGGTATATTTGGATTTATTATTATGTAAGGTTGTGTATGAACGAAGAAATTGTGAATTTACAATGCAAGGTGTTATCTGTCGTGAAAATTTATGGAAAATAAGTAGTCGATTTTTCCTATCTGCAGTGAATTTTCGCTTACCAGACACTTTCAACCTTAGACATTTCAGACCTAAAATTCCCACTTTGCCTAAACTTAACTACCAGATGCCTTGCATAAGGCTGGCGGCAATTGTGGTGAAAGTCAAGTTAAGTTCTATGCAATTTTTTCACTATACCAAATTTTTATTAATTGCATGGTTAATCATTTATTTTCTCAGTTTTTGTACATAGAGATTTTCACAACATATATCAAAAATTGAAAAGATGCTTCCATGAAAATTCACAGAAAATAAGTAGTTGATTATTGCTATCTGCCGTGAATTTTCAGATTAGATTTACAATATACTTATTTATTTGTTGTTGTAAAGGTTTTTGTATTTTCTACAAATTGTAAAAATTGGAAATACTACAACTGGACCAAGATGACAACATTGGTTGAAGTTGGATATCATGATGGTGAAATGGTGAACTATGCTCATAGCAACAATGTCACAGTGTCATATATAGGTTTGTAAAAATTTCTGGTAAGTTATAGAGAGCAAAACAACTCAACTTAACCCTATATCTAGTTGAGTTGTGATTTGTTTACAGTAATGCACTAACATGTATTTATGGTCTTGCAGTGTAAACTGGTGTCTGGCTGAGGGCTGTGGAAACAGATCAGCACTACCCTGTCTGTTTTGTGGTTTGGGTATTATCTCATTATTATCATTACATTATTATTAGTAGTAGTGCAGTAGTATTAAATTTTTGTTGTATGAAACCAGTTAATTGCATTCTTCATACCATGTTTTAGATTGATTTCAGATACTGTTATTGTGTACACTGGTGTTATTGTGCATGTGCGAACACTGCAGCAAATATAGATTCATCCTGGTTGACTAATTCATCATTGCGGTCACATTGGGTGTCAACTGTAGTCAGCTATGTTCAAACTCACGGTCTTGATGGAGTCAATGTCGACTTTGAAGATGCCATTGAATTCACTGAGACAGATAAACGCCTGGGACTGACTTTGCTACTTCAAGAACTGTCTCACACTTTGAAAAGAGTTTTACCCAAAGCACAGGTTTGTTCATCTTTAGAGGGCATTCAGCTATGACTAAGATGTCTGTGTGTTTGTGTGTCTGTCACGCCCCAACACAGTATCAAAACAATGCAAGCTACGATCACGAAATTTTTACTGTCAGCTCTGTGAAAACCCTAATGTCAGGATTGTTAAGGGTTTTGCAGAAATTTAAAAGAGATCACCATGAACATTTTTTTCTGAGAAACAGTGTAGTGGTCTTATTCTAAAAACAAGAGTATGGGATGCATAAGTTTCAGGTTGGAGTCCAAAGTTTACCACAAATCATTT
>Ga0209671_1000731_pt1 | contig 23842 bp, 22 predicted proteins | sample WorMetHERISLAND2_2_FD_187401 | JGI IMG/M metagenome (GOLD analysis project Ga0209671, IMG submission 187401) | Marine gutless worms symbiont microbial communities from Max Planck institute for Marine Microbiology, Germany - Olavius geniculatus... | ecosystem: Host-associated > Annelida >... | reverse complement strand
TGTCTGTAGTTGTTTATGCGTGATGCTAAACAAGCCGAAGTGCTTCTCAGCCAGCAGGACAACTTCTTGTCAAAGGAAGAGACACCGGTGCGGTATCATAGTTAATGCTGTTGTAAAAGTGTTGACTGTTCACGAGATATTGTAAGCCTGAATTGTGTGGATGAATTAACTAACAATGTCAAACACAATGAATTTACTAGAAATCTTGATTTAGTGTCTTACGCAAAATAAAATTAGATTACAAACGTTGATCGTAACTCATTTTAGGTTGTATTAAGAAGTCAAAAAATTTTATAAAATTTTAGTTGAAAAAAATTTATTCATTAATTTCAAATGACTAATCAATTAATTAATCGTTAATTTCCACAGCTTTAGAATTTAATTACTGTTGCTGCTAAGTTGATTTGTTTATGCGTCGTGATTTATTTATTCCTTGATTCATTCATCTCTTTAAAAATCTATCCACGAATCAGTTGAGTTTAAAAGCAGTTTATCATCATTTGATCCATTCATCTCTCATTGACTTGTGACATATGCTATTGTTTATTTGTTATATGTGTTTTGATTGATTAATTAATTGAATTTCGTCATTTTTTTTATCTAGCCATCTATCTGTTCTTAAGCTAAGCAGTTCACCATGCTTTGAGTCAAGGAATATTGATACGGTTGCAGCATTCCGTGGAGAATGCGGAGCATCTAATCAAGCGGCTCGAGTCGTTCATCACGACTACGATGGATGCTAATGATGACAAGATCAACAGCGTTGTAGCTCTTGGCCGACAACTCATTGATGAGAACAATTATGCTTCTGACAAGATTCAGCAGAAGGCTGACAGCCTTGAGGACAGGTGACACTTACAGCTGCTAATACTATTACTGCTCTGAGCTTCTGCTTTTGTGAGCTTTTTACGCGCGAAAGCAGCTACTGCTTTTAGTGCGTCCTAGCCATCGCAATTCTGTCCGTCCGTCCGTCCGTCTGTCTGTCTGTCCGTCTGTTCGTCTGTCTGTCACACGGGTGGATTAGTCAAAAACGGTGCAAGCTAGGATCATCAAATCTTCACCATCGGCTACCTGGAAGACTCTAGTTTTAGGAACCATAAAGCTTTTCCATAAATTTGAAGGTGGTCACCCCGAACAAGGGTGCTGAATGAGAATGGGGTGGGAAAATTTGGGATTTTTAGCCAATATGTCACTGTATCTCAATAACGTTGCAAGATAGGGCCTAAGTTACTGTTAATCACTAATAGGAAGTCATACACTGGCTCTCGATTGCCACCGAATTCAATGACCTTGGATGATCTTGAATATAAAAATAAGGATTTCTATGGATTTATTGGCAATTTCAGGCTGCGAGACACATTTCAAGAGCGAATTGCGCCGAAACCAATTGAGACAGACATGGACAGGTTGCATACGAAATTTTCAGCATTGAACTTAGATTTCGACGGTCCAAATCTCGATTTTCTAGGTTCAAGGGCACCTGTAGTCCTGTACACGAGGGCATCAAAGAGCTGTACTCCCATAAAAGTCGCGACGATATGGCTGGAGATAAACTGACAGTTTGCGAACAGGAACTGCTATAGGCTTTCGCGCGTCTCGTGAGCATTAGTCAAATTTCTTGTTTCTGTGGTGATTGCAGGTGAGCATGGTTCATTCAGCGCAGGTAGTTAAATGGGAGTGAATGGTAGGATTGACTTATACATTTTGTCTTGCATTCGTTCTTTGTTTTTATGCGGTTTCCTCTGATAGGTTGTGAGCTGTGTTGCGTGTTTGTATTCTCCAGTGCTTTGACATTGTCGGTTGGATAGGATGGGTTTCATGTATACAAGAAATACTGCCACAGCAATGTCTTTAGTTCTACTCAACAGCTCGCTGGCAGCATGCTCTTGGAAATTTGAGACATTGTCATTCGCTGATGTGGTCAAAGCTGTCCATGCAACCATTGCAGTGTGGCTGGCCATTCGTTTTAGCATGATGGCATTGGCAGATTGCTGTCTTTGCACTGTCAGTGCTTTGAGACTGTTATTTGGCTAATAGGTTGGATATCTGGTCAGTATAAAATTGTTGCAGAAATTTGCAAAAGTTTACTTTTAGGGCCGTACTTAAGGCTGCTTTCACATAGAAACGAGTACGAGTTCGAGTACAGAGTGTGGGCCGTTTATGGCCCGTAAAAGCTTTACTTGTACGAGTGGAACGTTCACGGTCACTTGTACAAGCACATAACTCAACACATGACGGCCATATTGAAAATTCGCAGTGAAATCGAATCGAGGAAATGCTTCGCCATTAAAACAACAATATTCCACTACAAAGTTACTATTTTTACTAACCGCACACCTCTAACGATGAACAATTTTACAATGTCATCAGTTTTGATGTCAAATATGCAGCACAGCTTTTATAACTTATATTATTGCTATTTACGAGTAGTTTACTTTCTGCAAGTTGGATAAAAACACGACCTGCACAGAAACTACTCGTACGAATGAAATTTGCAGGTAACTCGTACTCGTATGTATGTGAACGGCCACCATTGAAATACACGCAAACTCTTGTCTGCCTGAACTCGTATACGGGAACCCTTACATTGTGGAAGAGCATGCCGAAATCAACAGTGCATGTGTATATGCTGTGTGTGTGAATGAAGACGTGATAAGAACCGAAAGCGAGCAGAAGATCAGCTGGAGAAGCTTAAAGATGCTCTGCTTGTCCAACACTTCTTCCAGGATTGTGATGAGGTCTGTTTTTATTTGTTTGAGTTGGGCCAAAAAATGACTGTTTTTTAAACATTGATAACATAGCCGTGGTCAGTGATAGAAAGGTGTGTTATATGTCATAAGTTCTAATTCTAATACTAATCATATTTATATAGCACCATATGGCGCCAATATGCGGCGCTTCAGAGGCGCTGGACGACAGTCAGTCAGGTGATATTAAACAGAAACGTTTTCAAATGTTTTTTCTGAGTTGCACAGTAAAATATTTGAGGGAAGGCTGTTCCAAGTAATGGGTGCATAGTAAGAAAATGAGCGCCTAGAGGAGTCAGTTATCAGTTTTGGTACAGTCAGCAGAGGCAGTGAAGCAGAATGTGTAGAGCGGACAGCGATGTGCGGAACCAGATGCTAGTTGAGGTACATTGGGACACTGGACGTGCAAGTTTTCCGCGTCAGTACAGCCATCTTGTACAGCACATGTTGGTGCACCGGTAACCTGTGAAGCTGGCTAAGAAGTGGCCTGGCATCAGACCGGCGATTTGCTGCAAGTACCACATGAGCTGCGGTGTTCTGTGCTCGCTGCAACTTCTTGATAGTCAACTCTGGAGCTTTGTGCAGTAGCAAGTTGCAGTAGTCAAATCGACTGTTGATTAAGCTGCATGCTAACGTCCGAGCCACAGACTCTGGCAGCAGATGGCGAACATGCTTGATTGCTCGAGTGTAGTAGTTGCAGGACTACCTTTTAGTAAGTAATCAGCTGATACTGGGCTTTTTACATTGATTTTGATAAAATGATGGGCAAATACGTTTCGTACCGGGGCTCGCATCTGTGCTTGCCCAGCCTCACTGTATGCCTGGTGTAATGTGACTGTGAGTGTAATGCATTGCATGTAGGGCTGCGAAAATTAACGATTAATTAATCGATTAATCGTTAAAAAAATTGTTCGATTAATTTTTTTTAATCGATTAAAATTTGATTAAATTTTGTTGGACATGTGATCTGCTTCCAGAAACAGAAAATCCACTAAACTGGTGGAAACTGAATAGCCATCATTTTCCTGTTCTTGCTAGTTTTGTAAAAAAAAACAGTACTTTGCGTATCTGCAACGTCTGTCCCATGCGAACGCCTGTTTAGCTCATCAGGCTACATTGTGAATAAAACACATGCTGCTCTTTTGCCTGAAAATGTGACATCACTTGTTTGTCTGCATGATTGGCTGAAAGCCTGAAATGCGTGTTAACTGACTGCATAGTGTACAAGTAGGCCTATACGTTTCCAACTTGTATGAACGGTAACAAGTACACTTGCGTTTTGCAGTTTTCATGGTTTTTTGCACTAACTACAAAATTGAAAAATTGTTCGAAATTAATCGATTAATCGCGATTAATTTTCGGTGATTAATCGATTAAAAAAATTTTAATCAGTACCAGCCCTAGATTGCATGCTGTGCTGATGCAGCTGAGTGACTGGCTGGCAGAGAAGATGCTTGCTGCTCAGGACGAGACTTACCGTGAGGCCAAGAACATCCACAGCAAGTGGATGCGTCACCAGGCATTTGAGTCCGAGATCAAGTCTAACAAAGACCGGCTCGAGAGACTCATCAAGGAAGCCAATGACCTTATTGAGCAGAAACCTGAACTGGCAAAGGTAAAAGCACTATAGTATGCACATGCTGCTAAATGTTGATCCATGAATGTCATTGTGTTTAGCTAGCTTGGCTTAGATGTACATCATACATATATAAATGCATGTACAGTTGATGTGCAAATATATTTCGTCTTTGAAAGAAACTGGTGAGGGCTTTTTGTGTATTTTTGCTTAATAATTGGAATTTTCTTACTCTGCATGTCTGCTCATCTGACAGTCTTGCTGCTTTTGAATCCCGTCATAAATCTCAGCTTTTCACTTCTGCCTATCACATCTAGTCACCCACATGCCAATGCCTCAGACTTGATTTTCGATCACTGCACTGTATAAACATGTTAGTCATCGATTGGTAACTTTTTAGTCGACCATACTTAAGTAGCAGTTGAGCTATTGGCATGAGTTGTTGTTCGTTTGTCCGTCTGTGTGTCACGGCTGTATTGTGGTTAAATAGTGCGAGATATGGCCTAGGTTGCTATTGATCACTAATAGGAAGTTGCATATTGGCTTTCAAATGACATGTAAATCATTGACCTTGGATGACTTTGAACTGTCATAATGCACTATGGTATGCCAATCGTGTGGTATTGTGGCTAAATGATACGTTGTAGGGTGTTGACAATAGTACCATCGTATAGGGTGCTGGCGACTTTTCGTGTCTCCATCTGCAGCAGTTTGGCCACTAAATGGCCATATCTCGAAAGTGGTGGGAGATAGGGCCAGGGTTACTATTAATCACTAATAGGAAGTGGCATACACTCTTTCAGATAAGATGGAAATCATTGACCTTGGATGACCTTGAAGGTCACTGACAACCAGTATTTTTGGCTATCCTAGCGACAGGTTGGTTTTTTGTTGTATTTGGTGACTGACTGTTGGTTTGTCTGTCTGATGCTGTGCAGGAGATTCAGCCAAGGCTGGATGAGCTGATACGTCAATGGAAGGAGCTCGAGGAGACAACTGCTGCCAAGGGAGAGAAGCTGTTTGATGCAAACCGTCACATTCTCTATGAGCAGAGCTGTGATGACATTGATGGCTGGATCAATGAGATTGAGTCGCAGATTATCACTGATGACGTCGGCCATGACTTGACCACTGTCAATCTCCTCGTCCAGAAACAGAATGTATGCACTGTTTCTTTCTTTTATGTATTCTGCTTCGTCAACTCTGCTGTCAAGGCTTTGTCTGCATTGCAGTTAGTTTGGATTTGTTTACAAATCTACTAGTCTACAAGTTGTCAAGTTTACTGACCTGATTATATCACGCTTTATTTTGTTGCTTTGATGATGCTGTTCGGGCAACTGGAAGACCACCCAGCCTGGAAAAGTTCTGCTGCAACCATACTTGAGAATTTAGTTTAGTCAGCTTTTTTTGGCTCAACCTAATCTGGAATAACGATGGAAAGTGAGCCAGTTAAACAAAAGCTGAGTATGTGTATAATTAATTCTATGGAACTCCTGATGAGTTACTTTGTTTTTTTTTGCACTTTGGCTCATATAAAATTGAAGCTCTAGTATAAGTTTAATTTGCATTCTTAAGGTTATGCTTAAAGTTGCACCACATTTTAGTTTATTAGGCTGAAAGGAATGCTTATACTAGAAAAGACGTGTCTTAGCTGTTATTCATGCATTATTGCAGCTTGTTGTTGTTGTTGTCATTGTCATGCTGAGCTACTAGCTGCTGTTTATAAGCTTTTTTCTTCTTCACTGTTCCATTGTCTTCAACAGCAGTAGATAGTTAACGCTTTCCTCTGTGAGAATGTTTATGTCAGCACAGCAGTAGTGGTCTAGTGGTGTAGATGTTGAGAATGATGTATGTGCCATAGATCCTCGAGAGTCAGCTGAAGATCAAGCAGGTGCAGGTGGATGAGCTGCAGGCTCAGACTGGTCTGCTCAAAGATGTCGATCCACAGAAAGAGGAGGAGATCATGCAGAAGAAAGCACGTGTCGAAGAACGGTTAGCTGTTTGTTTGTCAACTTCAGTTCTCATCTCTGTGCGTTTACTGTTCTGACTGTCACTACAAGGTTGTAAGTAGGCTCCTGCAGCACAAAACAACAACAGAATAATATTGATGGTGTTGATAGTGGCAGTACTGCCGGTTGTATTTAATCAATCAGCCTAGTTTGAGCTAATTAGGGTCTGTATGTTGTGAGGTTGCCTTTGCTTGTCGCTGCCTACTTTATATGATATGATATGATATGATATATGCTATGATGAATGGTATGTACTGGAGGCAGCCAATGTAATTTAGCACATAAACCAATACTAAAATTGTTTTAAATAAAATTGAAATTAGTCAAATAAAGATGATAAGTACTGCTGTGTAAAAAAAATTTAGAAACAGATGCTTATGGGAGAGGTAGAAACCTGAGATCACAAAATTGATAATAGAAAGCAGTTTTACTGTAACTGAAACTATAAAAAGCCTAAATGAAAAACTGCTAGCAAGGAAAGTCATTAGCAGTCCAGATATCTATGAAATCACTCTCAAGAGTGCCAGATGTCTGTGAGGGTAAGATTTGAGAAAAAAGAAGGTTGTTACGTTTTAATCAGTGATTTTTTTGATGGCACATTCAGTGAGCTAATAATGTGTCATCAAGTTGGCCATTTTGTGAATAATTGTAATTTCTATGGTGTCAGATTTGCGAAGATGCTAGAGCCGTTGATGGACCGTCGTGCTAAATTGGAGCGGACCAAGCGGCTGCATCAGTTCCTGCGAGACATCGAGGATGAAAAGATGTGGATCTCTGAGAAGCTGCCACTGGCACAGTCGACGGAGTACGGCAACTCACTGCTGAGTGTGCAAATGCTGCAGAAGAAGAACAAGTCGCTGCAGAACGAGGTGGACAGCCACGAGCCTCGCGTCATCAGCGTCGTTGACCTCGGACTGTCCATGATTGAGGAAGGCCACCCACAGTCGGATGAGTTTCAGAAGCTGATTGATGAACTGAATACTCTTTGGGCTGAACTGTTGGCAGCTGTGCAGGCTCGCAAGGATCGGCTTGAGCTCTCCGAACTTACCCAGCAGGTCTGCAGCTTTCTGTGTACTTCCCGGTTTTACTAGCTTAACTCTGTTTCTGTCATAAAATGCCTAGGCTAGTCATTGCTGTTGTGTTGTAATGCTTATTTGCAGTTTCTATACCTGATTTTCGTTACTCAGATAAAAAAAAAATTTTTATATTTCATACTGAATCCTAATCTTTTGTTTTGATGCTTTGCAGTGCAAGTGACATCTGGCATATAAGAAGAGAAATCAGTTGCAGAAATTCCCAAAATTTAATCCCTTGATAACCCAATATAATCAACATTAACTCCAGAATAGTGTGTACATGTGCTGGCTGGTTTGAAGTTTTGAAAATGAGGACGTCTGTGTACTTGAGTTTTGTTACTGTCTCTAGTGTCTTTATTGTCTTATTTGTTTCGTTTTCTGTCACATGTATTTGTTCATCAGCCCACTACACCAGTATTTCTGATCCATTGTAACACCATTCAAGAACACAGTCGTTCTTCAGTACTTTGATGCTGTTGCTCTGACAAAGGGGCCTTTCTGCCACAACAATTCCCAAGAGTTTACTTATGAAAGCTGGACTAACCTACCTAGCCTGGAGTATTGTCGGAAAAATGGGCTGGTTAGGCAAAAGCCAAATACGGCGTAAGCGTATTGTAATTCTGCGGATGCGTTGGTTGTTGCAGTACTTTTTCGATGCTTCGGAGGCGGAAGCATGGATGAGTGAACAGGAGCTGTACATGATCAGTGAGGATCGCGCTCGTGATGAGATGGGTGCTACCAACATGCTCAAGAAGCACAGCAACATGGAGCGTGTCGTAGAGGACTATGCCGACACTATTCGCCAGCTCGGTGAACGCAGCCGCAAATTCCTCGATGATGGACACCCGGACAGGTATGTGGAGTGTGGACTCTTTTACCTGTTTATAACAGTCTTTTGTAATGATATCTCACAAGTATATCGGTATAAGAAATGAATACTGTTATTGCTTGCTCAGATCGAATCTTTTAGTAGGAGGAAAATGTGGCAAAGGAGAATGTGAGTAAGTAAGTAAGATGAGGTGCAATTTAACATTGAGCCGCAATGTGCCGCAATCTCAACACCCGAACAAAAATGTCATAAGCAGCTGCTTAAACTGTTTAAAGTTAAGAGTGATAAGTGAGAAGTCTGATAAGGACATCAGTGACTTGAATGGTCTTGGGTTTAATGAAACTGCTCGATTGATGAAGGTCTGAGAGAAACTAAATTTTTTTCATATTGCCATCTCTCCACCGGAGAATGTCATCTGTACTTCTGTGTCTTCGATATTCAGATCACTTTATCATTGTCCTTGGTGCTGTATGCATTCACAGTGATGCGATCGCCGTGAAGCAATCACAGGTGGACAAGCTCTATGCCAGTCTCAAGGATCTTGCGCTCGAGCGACGTGATAAGCTTGGAGAAGTTCTGAAGCTGTACAAGCTGAATCGCGAGATTGAGGACTTGGAGCAGTGGATAATGGAACGTGAGGTTGTCGCAGGATCACATGAGCTTGGCCAGGACTTTGAACACGTTACGGTAATTCACTCAACGTTTGTGTGGTTTTTGGTGCTTTTGCATGTGAGTTTGAATAGCACGTTTTGTGTGTTTTTTGTCGCACTGATTTCACCCGAAAATATCTCTGAATATTGATATAGTTTTGCTTAGTGATAGTAATTGTACTATTTATGTATATCGTGTAGTATTCCTTGAACCGGTATTATGTTCCTCGAGAAATCAGAAGGGTCAGATGCGTTTGTCTGTTGATGTTTTTTGCTGAATTTTTGTTAGGTTACTAACTTGTGCAGTACATTTTATTTACACTGGTTGTGTTAACTTTTTTCCTGTTTTTTTTTCTGTGTTGTTTTGATAGTTTTAAGTAGTTAAATAGTTTTTTATTAATCGTTTATTATATTTGTTTTGCTACCTTGCTAGTGGTCATTGTGTTAGTTTTAGGTATTGCATTCAGTCATTTAACAGTTAATTATGCAGTTGGTTGTGGTGAAAGTTATCAATGTTGGCATTCTGTTAGATGTGCTGAACTTGTCAGCGCTTTCAGGAATAATTTTAAATAGAGCTGTCGAAGCGTTAATTTTTTCTACGCATTAACGCACTGCATTAAATTTTTTAAACAAATTAATTAACGCATTAATAATGCACCCAGGCCTATCGAGAAGGAGAGTAGTGAAAGTTACCCCAGGCTCCGCGACGTTTGGGAGGCTCCGCTTGTAGAATATAGAAAGTTAGAAAGCAGATAAACACATTTTCAGCAGTAACTGATGTTGTCCCTAGCAGAGAAATCTATTAGCTTGTCATCTAAATAATATTTATTTACAGTAGTGATGGAACGGCAACTACAGTTTAGTTACTTGAATTCATTCGATTGTCAAATAACCGCAGTTTAATGGAATATTGGAACTTTTGCTTTATAGAATTTAGTAAACTAAATAAATTTACGCATGTTAATTTTTTTAACACTCGTTAATTTATTAATGCATTAACACATTAATTAATGTGTTAATTTGACAGCTCTAATTTTAAAACAAAACCCTTTGACATTAGTTACAGTATGGTCAGCTTAGTCTTTGCCATTACACATCTCTGATTCAGTTGTGACACAGCACTTTTCATTGACTGATGAATGATAAACAGATGGCTTTCGTATGATGTCATGCAATTTTATAGTAATAGTATGATGTCTTTCATGTATAGCACTAGCTGAGGTTGCTCTATTCTGCACGTGCCATTTTTGAGATGATTTAGACAAAATTATTTCATGCTGTGTCATTGAAGCCTGTGCGGCAAATCTCCTAAAGCAGTCTGCCAGTGGAGTGTCAACTAGGTCATACATGAATGAAAATCTTTGCTCTAGCAGCTGAAAAAAACACCATTTTATTTATTACAGCCTTTCTTGTTTGTAGTCTGGACCGGTCATTGTAGAGATAACTATGACCCTCAGCTGGTTGAGTGTAGCATTCAGCAAGTATTTCAGGGAAAGGGCTGCTGTCCAATATTTTTGCACCGGCAATTCTCAAACGTTTGACATTTGAGGTTCTTCTTGGACTGAGTTTTAACTGTGGTTAACATGAGAAAGTAAGCTGGTTAGCATTTAAACAGAAGTAGAGTGTGTATGGTGATGCTGTTATTGCTTTGTTGTTGTTTTGTTGCAGATGTTGTGCGACCGGTTCAAGGAGTTTGCACATGAGACGGAGATGATAGGTCAGGAGCGCGTAGCAGCTGTTAATGACATCTGTGATCAGCTGATTGCTGCTGGTCACTCGGACGCGGCAACCATTGCCGAGTGGAAAGACGGCATCAACGAGGCTTGGACTGACCTGCTGGAGCTGATTGATACAAGAACACAGGCTCTGGCAGCATCGTGGGAACTGCATAAGTTCTTCCACGACTGCAAGGAGACTCTGCTGCGTATTCATGTACGTTCCAATGCACAGTGCTTAAGTTATGCTGATGTGCGCTCCTGTTACTGTGTATTGCTGTTTAGTGAAAAATTACCTACTACCTCTGCTGAATGAAAGAGGCTATATTTTTAGCTGTCTCTGTTGGTTTGTCTGTTCGTGAGATTTTGTTGGGATGTGGCATGGCTTAAGAAATGAGTTATTAAATTTCAGTAGCGATCTGGTTTATGATACATATTTAGGTGATAAATAGCAGATTGTATTAAGTCACTGTCATTTGCTAGTTGGCCACACTAATCTCGATGGAGGTTCAAGCTCTCTGAGTGATGATTAATGATTAGTGTCAAATTTGTCGTATGGATGTTGTTTAATAGCATTCTATTAATTATTTTAATTATTGAAACTAATTGCAAACATTTTTGCCAAGTTTGTATTTCTTATTATTAATGGGCTGTGTGTATGGCACTGGAACAGAAGCCAAGTCTATTCTGATCACTTCTGACATCTTGTTTTCCTTTAAATTATTATTTGTGTTACAATCATTATTGTGTGTCCAGTTATTCTATGTGACCTGAATAACGAATTATTGTCATGTTTGTTAGGGCTATACAGCACGATCAATTACAGCATGTGGACATATTTTTGTGCATTATTGCATATTATATTTTTAGTGCTTTGGCATTGGTTTAGAACCTTTAAAATCTAGCTTGGTTCGTGCAGTAATTCTAGTATGCAAATTGCATTAATTCTAGATAGTGACTAGTGAGGCCAGGTAATGTCTGTGCATGTGTACTGGCACATATTCTCGTGGCAAAGAATAATCTAATTGTAACAAAAATAGAAATAAAACTACTATACAAGTTGATGTGACTTGCAGGACAAGCAGCTGACAATTCCCGATGATCTCGGCAAGGATGGACAGTCAGTGGCTGCACTGCAGAGAAGACTGGCCAACTTTGAACATGATCTCCTTAACCTTGGAACCCAGGTGCTGTCTTCTGCTCAATCATTCAGGCTATTTCAGATTTCTTCCATCAAGTAATTACTTTTGTCAAATCAGTAAGTTTATTCTCTACCTTTGTGTTATTGTTTTATCTCTTCACACGATTAGGAACGTTTAAACTAGATTTATTTCCCATTACTATAGTCGATCAGTAAATACAAGCACAATGTTGCAGTTGTCTTGGTTTGAAATGGAATGAACATTTATTTGTGTTGCAGCCGATAGGTTGCCATGTGGCAATACATACAATGCAATACATGAATATTTGCCGGTAGTGGCCAATATTAAACAGGAATTTATTTGCCAGGCATATGTCAGATGGTTTACTTTGTGTTGTACAATGCTCTAAGTTGATCTGTTTGCATCTGTCCGTCCTAGGTGCAAGGTATACAGGAGGAGGCGGCCAAGCTGATCGTAGCATACAGCGGTGAGAAGGCGCGTGATATTCAGCAGCATGAGATGGAAGTTGTCAACGCTTGGCGTAACCTGCAGATTCACCTGGACCAGCGCAAGGGCCGGCTTGCCGACTCGAGTGATCTCTACCGCTTCTTTGGCATGGTGCGTGATCTGATGAACTGGATGAGTGATATGACGAGGCAGATGTCAACACAGGAGAAGCCTCGGTATGTTGACAGACTGTGCTGTACTGCTTTACGTACCAGTACTCTGCACAAAATGTCAGTCAAATTGACAGAATTCAAGGCTCGGGCAGTTACCTACTGGTGGCATGTGGCAATGATTAAAAAGTAGCAGCAAAGTGAAATGTTTTAAGATGGCATTTGAAAGAGCAGGTTGACGTTGACTGTTTAATTATGGATGTTTAAAGGATGGCATTCAAGATATGTGGAGCACCGTAACTGAAAGCAGGATGATTTGTTGATGTATGAATGGGAGCTTTGGCTAGTAGCTGCACATAACAATGTGTAAACAAGTACAGATGATTCAGTTTACATGCTGTACAATTGTGGCTTGTTGCATGAGTGAGAAATCTGACTGAGTGATATGCGTGTGTGTGTGCTAGCGACGTGTCCGGTGTGGAGCTGTTAATGAACAACCATCAGGCTGTGTTGGCCGAGATCGATGCTCTAGCCGAGAACTTCACCATCTGTGTCAACCTGGGCAAAGATCTCATTCATCGCAGACATCCTAGATCTCAAGAGGTTGTCTTTAATTACTTTATTTTGCACCAGCGGTGGTCACTAGTAGTGGCATTCACTGCTCCCCCATCTCACAGTTATTTCACATCTAGGGCAAGTGACATATTTTTGCAAGTTGTTGCATTTGGAAGATGTTGTGTGAGTCTATGAGAGAATGGTTTGTTTGCTTTTTTTAATGTTATCATCTTCTTCCACATGATTTTCTTTTAAATGTACATGATTGGAGTAGATGAATCATAGCAGCTAATTATTATCAAATTTACAGAATACTCAACTAGTAATATATTGTATTGGTATAGAAAGTCTCAGTAATACTAAAGTTGTGCATTTTATGCTGTATTTTTAGCATATATAAAATGGTTGCTGTTTTCATTGTTGACTAAGATATATCCGTGGATGAATTAATAATTCTCCAGTGATGGTGGCAGTTTGGCTTACTTGATGACATCATGACACCATTGGTCACATCAACGAAGTTAATTGTTACTGAGTCCATTTAATACTTCGATGGGTGACCATGGGCCTTATGGCTTAGGAAGGAGGTTAACGAATGCATGGTATTGGAAGGTATTGATGTGGAGGCTGGCTGGTGCAGGTGAAGGATCGGCTGCAGCAGCTGGCAAGACACAGGGGAGCAATGATGGAGCAGTGGGAGCAAGGCTGGGAGTACTTGCAACTCAGTCAGTTTTCTTTCATTTGTGTAATCAGAAGAACCTTTAAAATCTAGCTTGGTTCGTGCGTCTGTGCTGTATGTGCATCTGTACGTTATTAAATTGAATTGAACAGAGTTATGAAGGAAGTTAACTTAGAGATTGCCTTCGAAGCTCTAGTATTTTTTGAGCCATTAAATAAAAAGGCATCTATTCACTAGTCACTTAGTAGTTTATTGAGTAAATGAATTTTGTGCTGTGGTCGTACTATGTTCAATTACCGTACTACTCGGTTCAGTTAGCACAGCTTCTGCTCATTGGCACCAAATGTACGGAACCATCTTCTGTCTGAACTGAAAAACTGTTGCAACAGTAGACAGTGCTTCAAACAAAAAAGATATGTTTTAGATTGTGCCTGCTTGTAACATTTGCCTCAGGTTATGTTTTTTTGAAGGTCTGACCAGCCTGGCTGGGCTGCTCCAAGTTGATTTTTATTGTTTCCAGAACAAAAGTTTTGCATTTTTTAATCATTCCGGAAAGGCCCGTGTCAGTCCAAAAACATTCCGGGTTAGAAGTGTGTAAAGCTGGCGCAGCGCGGGAGGGTGATTGACGTCACACCGCATCAGCCAATCAGACACATTGTTTACAGTTCGAATGTTTTGCGCCAGATTATGTAGTTATGTACCGATTAATTTAGTTTTGCGCATTTTACTGTACGTAAAGATAGTCGTACAGGTGTGTGCATTTATCAGCTTGTTAGCCGGTACTTTTGTTTGTTGAGGATTATTTTGTTGGGCAGAAAGCACTTGTTAAGAACTTTATGTACACTATAGGCAATTCGAATTGTGGGCATGGCTACATCTGTCTCTAGTTTTTTGCATTCTTTTTTACGACCATTCCGGAAAGGTTTATGTGTAGACCGCAACAAATCACCGAACCTTTCTGGAAAGTCATAAAAACACAACCTCTGAGATCTTTGTTTAATGACTGATGTACAAATTTGCTGATTGATTGAGTGATGGTGTATAACAGCCAGTGAGTTACTGTGTATTTGATGTCATTTTCTGTAGTACTGGAAGTGTATCAGTTTGCTCGTGACGCGGCCGTCGCTGAAGCATGGTTGATAGCTCATGAGCCTTATCTCAGCAGTCAGGAGTACGGGGTATGTTATCTATCATCTGGGCATCTTGCATTGTCACTGCTATATGCCAATGCTGTTGTTTTTTTGCATTTGGTACACGGTTTATTACACAAATACATGTCATGTGAACAAGGTAGAAGCACTAAACGCTGCACATACACACTGCACAGGAGCAGAAATGCTGTGATGCTAATGGCCTGTGTACTAAGTTGTATCATTTCTGTGGACTTTGTTCTTCTAAGTAGACTTTCATGTCTCGGCAGTAAAATTGCACTGCATCCAGATGCAGTAGTGAGTGTTGACTGTAGGTTCGACTTGTGATTTTTCCCTGAAAAAAAAAAGAAAATGTCATTGATTGGTTTGTTGTGCGATATAGCTTCTATTAGCGATCAGGCATATCATGGACTAACTCTGTGAAAAGTATATCCAAATTAGTCATGGCCCTAACACTGGTGGTTGTAGTGGCAGATTTGTTCAGTCTGGAATTATGCGAGTTTGCTGCATTAAGGAAAACAGCTTAAGATGTTATTTGGCTGAGAAACGGAACGAGATCTCATCGTGTGTGCTATTTCCTGCTCAATTGATGCACATGTATGGTACGACATGTTTCTGCAGGACACGCTGGATGCTGTTGAGACTCTGCTGAAGAAACACGAAGCATTTGAAAGGGCCGCTGCTACGCAGGAGGAGCGATTCCATGCCCTCGAAACAATTACGACGGTTAGTTGTGATGCTTTGCTTCTTTGTGCTGAAATTTTGCTGGAATGTTTTGTATGATTTACAGCTCGTGTTTTGCTGACAGCTGAAACTGATGAAGATTCAAGACCTGGGTCGTTTATACAGCACGAAGATTGTTAAATTAGAATCACAACAAAAAGCGGCAACTGCCCCCAAGTGGAAGCTTTGTACCCTTTTTTACTTGTGAAGTTCCTATGGGTCACTTATTATAGTCATTGCTCAGGTGTCTGTCGTGTAATAGATATTGCATTGTAATTTCAATAATTTGTATAAGAGTGCTTTAAAATTACCAGATTTTTGCATTTTGTTAGGGAACTATGTGTGCAGTTTCCACTTGGAGTGCACAAAAATGCACATTTCAATGTGCACCTTGCAAAAAAATGGATGGCAGCGGCTGTTGTTTTTATTGCTAGCTACAGACTGCTACAAGTTGTGATTATGAATTGATTTCATGATGGAAGTCTATGCATGGCTGATGCACACTGCTCTGGATTAAGTAATTAGACCTGTGCAAAAGCTTTAATTATTTAGCCTGGCCCGGTGTAGCCTAGTATTTTGTCTGTCTCTGTCTTCTATGACTGCTTATTTTAGAGCCCAGATTAACCTGTTGATATTTTTGGCCTGGCTGGTTTATTTCTTTGCTGAAAATTGGCACATAATGTGCACATTTCGGAGTACTGTGCCAGCAGTAGTTTGTCGTTGTGATTGCTGCTGACAGCTGGAGCTGCGAGAACGTCAGAAGCGCCAGCAGGCTGAGGGCGCGGCACAGCCGAAGGCCTCCAAGAAGAAGACCTACACCGAAACATACTTAGAGGAATTCCTGCCACCGCCTGAACCAGAGTCAGTGACTCTCTTTTCAGCATTATTTACTATGCTAGCTTCCATCACCGTTAGTTGGAGTCGGGGAAATTATGATTTCATGTGTTTGCATGCTTGCTTATGCTTGTTCGTGAAGCTGTTATGTGATGTCCATGGTATGCAGTGATGTGTTTCACTGAGCTGTTTTAGTGGGGCATCTTGAGCCACAGATGATGAGCTGATCAGATTTTGAAATTAGAAGTACAAGGTTCCAGGTAGCAGAGGCATGCAAAGCTCAGCAGTTTGTGTTCAGTTGTAACAGTTTTGTTTTTGTTCAGTACTTCCCTGTTAGTTGTTTTGGGTAACAAACCTCGCAACAAGGTTGATAGTTTGTTGAAGTTTTTGGAAAGACTAAAACTTCCAAACATTGTATTGGTAAGAGTAATTCTTCTTCCATTCTTTTTTTCTGCTAAACATTGTCAATGATTGTTTCTGTTCAAAGATTTGTTTGTCCAGCAAATTGTTCTGTGGTGCTTCAATATTGCTGATTCTGATTTTTATCAGGAAGGCTATTCAACTTCCAACAGAACAGCTAACCCAGGTTGGTGGCGTGGTGTAGTGGCCTGCATTACTGACAATATTAAACAAAATTCCTTTTATATCCACAAAATGGCCATATAAATAAACAAACTAATATTACACGCATCACCCGCTTAATATAGACCTGGAAAACACTCCAGTAATGCTAATTTAACTAATCATATTATTGCAGTTATTATTGGACCGTTGTGTAAAATGGCTGACCACAAACGTCTATAAAGTCAAGTCAAACTACAGTCTGAGCCCATCTCATAGTTAATCGAGTTCTAGCCAATTTTTGGCAAAAATTCTACAAATTTCGTTGCCATGGCAACGAGAGTCAACCATGGTAGATTTACTAAAATTATTTATTTGCTCTGCTCTCAAAACTCCTTGTTAGATGCAAGAATCTTGGAGATATCTCGTACATATGTCGAGGTATAGCCCATTTTGTTCCCAGTTTCGTTTCCATTGCAATGAGAGTCGGGGGTAAAATTCGATTGGCAGCATTCACTGGCCCATCTTATTCACTGGCCCATCCCTGAAAACCCCCCTACAGATGCAAAAATCTTGCAGATATCTACTACATAGACTGAGTTATAGCTAATTTTGTCCCAAATTTCGTTGCCGTGGCAACCAGGGAGGGTCTGAGGTAAAATTGAATGACAACATTAGATTGGCCATTCTTGAAAACCATACCTAGAACCAAAGATTACGACTCTATTTTATACACAGCCAAAGTTATGACCAAAAAGGGACTTCCTTGTGGTGAACCGCGTCATCTGATGTATTAAGCGTAAAAATCCCTTAAGGAGTCTGACCTGTGGGTGCATTTAAGAAAAAAAGGCATATGGCCATAAAAATTTTTGCGTATATTTCACCCATTTGCCGAGAAGCCCCCCCTTGGAGGAATTTGCATAAAATTTTGTATGACGGGTCCCCTCGTTGACGTAATCATTTGTGCCAAATTTTATTTCAATTGAGTCAGGGGTTTTGATTCTGTGAGGGGGGTCAAATTTTTGGCTTCCCTATAGGAAAGAGAAGTCGCCGTTAACACAGGGCTTGAACTACCGTTCAGCCTGTGATAGGGTGATGATGATGCAGACCGGTTGCGGAGCCTGTTGTGGCTGAGAAAGAAGCCAAACCTGAAGTGAAAGGTGAAGATGTGCCTGACGTCGCTGCACAGCGAGCTCGTGAGAAGTCATCGGAAGAAGAAGGTCAGTATCCAGACATTATTTTTCACTGTGATTCTTTCCAGTCACTGTTGTGATATTTGCCAAGCTGCTGTAGTTATTTCTTCTGTCAGCAGTGCACTCGTGTGCAACCGGAGTTTCTGTCTCCATGTTTCTACTAGATTATTTTAATATATATAGTTACTTGGTGTATCTGGCACTTAAATATTTTTGTTTATTTTACATTTTTTGTCTAATTTTTGGTTTGTTATATCTGTGTTCAAAGACAGTTGTCCTGTCAATTTTGTGCCACGTTATTCTGTGAAGGCTGCGTTGATAAATTGTCTTAGTGATGTATCGATTTTATTGATTTTATTTCTCAGAAGTGTGAAAAGCTGTATGCACATCAGTTACATTGCTTGCATTTTTGTTTTTTTGTTGTTGTCATTGTTCTTTATTTTCATTTTTTTGTTATTAGAAATTTGGCCGTATGAGTGCCCCAATGTAAGGCTTCACGCTGTCCAGCTGTCCCATGTCTTTGACTGAGGTAATTGAAATCCTAACATTGGATGGTATCTTTGTCCACGCCAGTCGCAAGGGTGAAGTCGGCTGAGGTGGCACGTTCGGCCACTATGCCAAAACAGTCGGCAACAGCGAAACCAGGAGCAGCTATAAAGAGAGTGGAGTCGACTCCGGCCGGGAAGCGTAAGTATCTGTGGGACTGCAGTGGCCATCTGTAGCACAGCGGGGTCACTTTCTTTGCACCCACTCTGTTGGGTAACAGAACTACAGTTGGTGGTGTTTCGGCTAATTGTTTACTGAGATAAGTTTTAACATTTATTTAAGTTTGCACTAATGTTATCTGTTATCAATAATTCCTCTGGAAGTACGTAATTTGTTAGAACTAAATGAAATTGGGTTGGTTCGATTTGTTGGCATGCTGCTTCATGCTTATTATTTAGTTGCAGTCTCTAATCTGCTTAGCATTGGATAATCATACTTTCTAATCATCTCTGTTAATTGATTTCTTCTTGATGAAATTCTACTGACAGCTGATTGTATCGATTAATATCATGTTTAATTGCTATGCATTTTATTTATTTATTGTTATGTATGTTGTGGTTCGTAGAAAGTGCCACTTCTGTTTTTACAATAGTTTGCTTTGGCAATAATTCTTTCGCTCTTACATTCAGAGATTGGCTGCAGGTGAAGCTGCATGTCCTAAAAATGGCATTTTTATGAACCACAATTTGCAGTGTATTTGCACTACTGTTCACTCTGTGCTTAGTTTCTGCTTCATTTTACACATTTTGATAGTTTTTTTTTTATATGCGTAAGACCATGATTTCATTGTTGCTTTTGCTTCTTAAAAATGCTGAGTGATGATTGTTATTAGTTAAATTCACATAGTAAATTTTAAATATCATATTTTTGAGTTCTGTGTATTTATTGTTAGACTTAGCACAGTCTGAATAAATCAGTTTGAATGAATGTTGTTCTTCTTGCTACGCTGCTGTGGTCATTTCTGTTTCCCGCTGCTTGTTCTTCCTTGAAATTCGTTCCAGTTTGCACCAAAATCTGCTGGATCCCCATAAACAAGCTTGCAATAGTTGTTGGAGCAGTACTGTGGAGGCTGGTTACTGTTTAGTGATATGAAGCATCGAAGGGTTGCTGATAAACTGATTTGTATATGTGTTTCTACTATACTTATGAGCAGTACTGTAGCCTCATGTTTTCAGACATTTATTTTGTTCTGTATTTGCAACTGCAGTTATATGCTATCCTGGTGACTTTGTTGTTAAAACAGCTATCACTGACCTGTGCATATAAGTGATTAGTTGTGTGAGCAAGAGCATCGGTTCAGCCAAAATTATGCCATTTCTCTGCAAAAGGGCATGCTCCTTATGGCTAGTTACGTGGCAGGAATCCATAGCGTTAGAATGTTTTTTTTGACTATTTTGGAGTCTCACATGATTAATGTTTCACTTTTTAGCAGTTTAAATTTAGTACAGATTTCATGTTCAACTTTTAGTTCAAGTGCCATTATTGGTAGCTGAACTTGAATGGCATTTATGCATTTGTGATTTACTTGTTTCTGAAGCTGCTTGTTAATTTAGTATTTATAATTTATGCCTCACTTCATGTGCTCTATCAAACGTGTGCATTGACATTGGTTCGTTAAGCTGTCAAACGGCAGAAGCCAGCTGAAAAGGCTGAGAAAAGAGTGCCAGGTTTGGCTGTCTGCTGGGGCTGCTGCTGTCGTTCCAATCCCGCTCTCAGTAGTGAAAGACCGATCTTTAGTTCTTTTGCTGTGCACCAATTTTGGATGTATTTTGGCCGAGTTAAAAAGGTTTATGAGTTGGGAGTAGTTCTAAGCTATAATTATTTGTGACAGCTCTTGAGAATTGTAGCAAGTCTTGAGACTTGTAATGATGTGGCTTGGACAGTCTTTCACTAGCAAGCGTAGAATGTCATATCTGCATTCCTCCCCTCGTCATTGCGTTTTGCATTTTTCCACTGCTTTTTATGCTGGCTGATCATGTGTCAGCGGGCAGGTGCTTTTACCACTTGTGTTTGCCATCAGATGCCAGCTATTTCTGTATTCTGTGCTTTTATTGTTGCATTTGTGATATACTCCGTGGTAGGGCATACCTTGGTACAGAATGCTGTTCTCGAGTTTTCTTCCATTAGCTGTGTTACCGCTTCGTATGGTCGATAATGTGGCATTTAATGGGTGAAGATGTCAATATGTTACTTTAGCTGGCTTTCTGTGTATTTGTTGGTATATTATAATGATATGATGGTGTAACTTCATACTGAGAATTTTCTGCTAAAGCATTGATTTTTTGTATCAGACATTATCCCACTTGCTCTGTTAGATTACCGTTACATTTGCTGTTTATTGTTATGATTAATGCATCATACAGAGCCACTTATTATTTTTATGTCATTTTGACTGTTCTGCAATATGTTAGTATGATATGATAATATTCTGAACTTTTGTTCGGAAGTAAATATTTATCACAAAATTGAAACTTACATATAGCACCTTGTTTGTGTTCAAAGTGTCATCAAACCTTTTACTAGTGCCATGCACATAAGCTAATTAGTACTAATATAGCTAGATTTTGCTGAAGTAAATATACTGTCAAGGGAGTTCCATGTGAATTGTCAAATGTATTTTTTGCTGTTTTTAATTCAAGTGGTAGTTTTAGTGATAAATAATAATCTGATGCGTTGCAGGTCCAGGTGAAGCAGCCGCTGCATCAGCACCTTCGGGAACCATGGAAGGCATGCTGTCTCGTAAACACGAGTGGGAGTCTACCACCAAGAAATCTAATGCCCGGTGAGTATACTATGCCAGAGAATTGACTGATCTGTGGTAATTGACGATGTATTCTAGTAATAAGGTTTTTCACATATTAAAATACAATAAATAACTGGAATTGATTACCATAGATTCTGTTTACCCGAAAATGAGTTTGTTACAGAGCAGAACATGGTTCTAGAAATATGTGAAAACTTGCATTTTGTTACAAGGATTTGTATAACTGCAATACAGTGGCAATTTGTTTGCTGAAAAAATTAACCGTTTTGTTGTAAGTTTATTGTATTTTAATGCATCTAGTATTCATAACGCGAGCCCAAGAACTGACGTACTGCACAAGTGCTAGTTACTCTGTCATGGCCGTCATTTTATACTTTAGCTGTTTTTGTCTCAGTTTTGTATTATTTGCTGACACTGGATCATGTACGGTAAATCTCCCTACAGATGAACCGTCCCTGATCAAGCAGCCATAGGATTTCCAGGACTGTAGGTTTCGATGAAGAAATTCATTTGAATTTGTGTTATCATCTCAATGTGACTGTTGAAGGCATTGCCTATAGAGACTGTTTATGGATTGAATATATTGAATGGCAGATCCTTAGTGTCCTTTGGCTTGATTTTGTCAAGAACGATGCCGTTGTTCTACGCTATGGCTTTCTCCCTGTCACTCCGTCTCCGAAATTACCTATATTGTGTCGAGCGAGACGTTAAACCTTATTCACTCACTGACTCACTTCTCCCCATCACAGATATCGTGGCAAAATGCCAGTGTTCTGTATTTTCTCACACAGCCAGTCTATCAAAGGCTGTTCCAGCCAACCAGGCTGTATGCTGCTATGTCAATGCTTCATTCGGTTGACCGCCTGAAAACATAGACCAGGCTGCCCATGCAGCAGCTGGCTGGAGCAAATCCGTTGGGACTCTGGTGCTTCTCCAGCTGATCTGTGGTGAGTACAGATGCAGAGTGACACTACAGTTTATGCTGGCTACGTGATGATGGTGATGATGATGATGATTGAGTGGCACCAAATTTACGCTACATTTTTGTGATTGTGTGTGGTGTGTGCTGCAGGGGATGGGAGAAGCTCTATGTTGTACTCACAGTCGATGCATTGCTCTTCTACAAAGATCAGAAACACGCCAAAGCCGTGAGTGACCGTTTGCTACTGTTGCTCTGTCGTTTTACACAACTAACATTTGCTGCTATTATATCATTGTTTTGTCTGTTGCATTTTTTTGTTACTGCAGCTAGTTACTTCTTTGAAAGGTCTGTTTAAAGAATTTGCAATGAGAACTTAGCATATTTTGTTGAAAGAAATTTTTTTCCACTCACAGAAGTGAATGTTGTTGTTATATTGTATCTGCCATGATTTTGCACCTGCTTTTAAAAATTTCATTATTTCGAGTGTATGTCACTCTGTTGTAAGAACATGATAAGCTGATGTGCTATTAGGAAACCACTTGTCATTTGCAGGTTACATATTTAATTTCATAATAATAATAATAATAATAATAATGTGATAATGATATCGATAACAACAATGATCATATCATCATCATCACTGTTCTTGTTGTTATCGTCATCATCATTATTGAATGCATAAAGCATATGTGCAGCTTCAGCAGTACTGTTACTGGACTTGATATAAGTAAGGCCCAAGTTTTCGACGGAAAATTTTGCCAAATTCCGCGGGCCAGTTTGCAAAATTTTGCAGCTTACCGTGGTTCACTGCAGCCTTCCGTTTGTGAGTAAACTGAGCTTTATTCCTTTCAGTCATTATGCTCAGTTATGCTAGCAGCTAGCAACATACAAAGAAAATTATCAGTCTTTGTTAAAGGTGCAATCTGTCGAGTTGCGTTGTGTTTGCTTCTTACGACTTTGCCGTATTGCGAGTTGATGCCAGTTTCATATGAATGCCAAGTCATTGTTGGTTGTTGGTGGATGTCAGGATCCAAAGACTGTTCATCGTCCGCAGATAGAACTTGCAGGCGTCAATGCTTTAGCCGCTACAGACTACACAAAGAAGCCAAACGTATTCCGTCTCAAGCTGAGTAACGGTGCAGAATATCTCTTCCATGCCAAGGATGAGGTACTTGCTACTATGTATTGTCACTTATATTCTGATGTTAGTTCTTTTGCTAGTCTTTTTTTTGTCTCCAGTGGATTTTCACATTATATAAATTGGAAATCATGAGTTTATTCAATCAGTTAACTTATATCAGTGCTAAAAAATATGATGCTGCTCGTTTGATCAATACTTTTTTGAGTCATAGTGCAATGCATGCAAAGCTTATGTTAGGTGGAATCTAAGTTACAAAGTGAAATCATTGTGGAATTTTAAGTTCGATCTCAGTTATGGTTTCAACCTCAGTCAAGTCTAAGACTAATGTCGAAGACCAGAGTTTGGGTCTTAAGTTTGGGTTATAAGTTTCATCTTAGACCAAATCATCGTCATTTCAGTGATAAGTTTGATG
>Ga0209671_1000729_pt1 | contig 23859 bp, 8 predicted proteins | sample WorMetHERISLAND2_2_FD_187401 | JGI IMG/M metagenome (GOLD analysis project Ga0209671, IMG submission 187401) | Marine gutless worms symbiont microbial communities from Max Planck institute for Marine Microbiology, Germany - Olavius geniculatus... | ecosystem: Host-associated > Annelida >... | reverse complement strand
TCGGTGAAGACATTGAGCCTGCAGTGAGTCGTGATAAATGGACAGAATTTGCAGAGAAAAATCGGCATCATTAGCCGCGACAGAATAGCTGACAATTTCAGCCATTTTTCAGTGTCACGTCAGATCCCTAGTCAACGAAGCTGTCGGCAAATAAATCTTCGTGCTCTGTTACAGCACAAATAGCTCAGAAAGTATACGTTTCTCCCGACACTCGCGGGTTTTGTTTCGTCTGGTTCCCATTGTCGCATACCTAAAAGTATTCTAACGAACTTAGCAGGAATGAATACTAAATAAAACTAACAACGTTAGTTGAAATGCGTGATTATTTTTTATATTGTTACTTATGCACCAGTTTTCATTTTGTTGTTTATATTTTCGTGATCGCTGTTTGTAAATAGATATATGTACAAATATACACAGCATCGTTTACACTAAATATTAATAAAAAGAAAAAAACAAACATAAGCTTTCTACTCTGCAGTAAAACTATTGAATATTAATGACGCAGACGAACAGACGTAGGGACAACTTACGGTTGCAATACCGCACTTTGCCTATACGTCAATCTGCATCGTGCGGCAAAAGCAGTTGCACTCGTTGCACTAGATATATTATCGTGCTAGCTATTGGTAACGAAGTTGTGTACAAGTATACAATACATGGCGTCATTCGGTGGCCTGGCGTAGCGGTAAAGCGTTTCATTCTATCAACGAAGTTACTGTACGCCGGGCCGGGTTAGTACTGCGATGGGTACCTAGGCGAGTAGGCAAACCATCTCGGTATGTAACTAGCCGCCTAGGTCAACTTAGCCTTCTATCCTTCAGGGGTAGGTAAATCGAGTACCGGCCTATCTGGCTGCGGTTAAGGTGGAGCGCGTTCACCTGTGTCCGGTGGCAGGTAAAACTGTGATCCCATATGGCAGGTGACGCTCCGTAGTTTTGTGGGGGTTCAATCTTCTAAAGAGCTACATTCCGACTTTTACGTTTAGCTTACACCTATAGACATTGGTAAAGAAACGTAAAGCCCAGCTGTGCTAGGAAAAGCCGACCGTACCACCTACGTCTAAAAGCCAGCGTCCAGCTTCCGGTCGAGGAGAGAAAGCGATTTCCCAGAGGTGACTACAGTTCCATACAGGACATGATAACGCTGCTGCTATCGGACGCTATAATTAACGCTAAAATAAGGTACGTCTCACGGCATGGTTACTATTTGCAGCCTATATGGGAACTCGTCATCGCCCTAGCCAACGGTACCATTGCCAACCCCCTATGACGCACCGTTTAGCCTCAATACATGCGTAACAGACAGACAGACGATAGCTTGTGCCATAAACACGACCGTTAGTAGGCGAATACGGTCGGCCAAAAAACTAACATACTTACTTTGCAGTGAAAGCTATTAGGAACGTGTGAAGTTCTACTAGCTATAGTTCTATCATGTGCGGCATAAACCGAACAACAAAGGCAAACGACAGACGTGTAACATGTAGCCTAAATATAGCCTACAACACTGGGACTGATGGACAATCGTGAGGCATATCGATGGATCAACAACACCTGGATAATAGCTGTTATTATCCAGAGTTTCATGGATGGATGATCTGTTGCTGATGCTGGAGGAAATGGTCTGAAGCAAGCACAAGCGGCGAGAGGTTCGGTTTGTTTGTGTGACGTCATCATCGCATCAGCAGATCGCAGTTTATAAACAACTCGCCTATCGCCGTCATGCAGGCTCTCACCTGCTAACATAGCATTTAGTATTAACGTCGCCTGAAGAGCGCCCTGGCAAACACAACTCATCGCCTCTTCGCGGCAAGCCAAAACATTCATTCAGTCCATTTCCATGGTTGACAGCAGACGTCATTGCGTGCCCAAAAATCGAAGGGCAGTCAGAGACCGCAAACCTCCGCCAACGCTGCGTCAATTTAGCCGTCGTGTTCGCCAGATGGCAGAACCATCAAAATCCAATCACCTTTAAGCTTGGGCCAAGTCGAAACTTGCCTGAAAAATTTAGCCAAATTCGTCGCGAACTTTTTTCTGTAATCCTGCTGGGAAACCAACACATAGATATATAGCACCAACCGATCGCATGACCTCGCCGTTGGTTGGGACAGGTAATAAGTTCTGGATCGCGTTACCAGTCTTGCCTGTCTGTCCGTCTGTCTGTCTGTTCGTCACTGGTAAAAATCGCTGATCTGCGACTGCTGCGGGAGGCAGGCAGCTGTTGAGCGGTCGATTGACAGGCTGTGATAGCGGCCTGATGACGATCTATTCGACTGAGCAGTGAGCACTTCCGACACTACGAGGCTCTGCTAGGGCAGAGAGTGAGTGACGTCGGCAAATGTCACGCCCGCCACAAGACGCATTAGCGATAACCTTACTGCATGCGAGGCATCGCGTCCTGTAACGCCGGTTTTTCAATCCCGGAGTGTCTTGGAATGTCGAAAGCGACACAGCCCCGACTGTATTGTAGATTCGTCGACGTTTTCAACTAAAGCTTCTTCCCTGCAATTATCCAGACTTGGAACCGATTGCCAGCTGATGTCGTCATGTCTATGTCCATCGAGGCATTCAAGTCTCGATTAGCAGACAGCGCGGCGACTCAGGCGTCAATCTAGAGACATTTGCCTTGTTTTTATCTCCACGTTTTTATTAGCTTCAAGGATATGGACGTTATCGGTTTTTACCAGCACTTCATTACTCAGCTCTGAAAATTTGTGCATTATCAGAAATAAAAAAAAACAAGAAGAAGCGGTACGAAACACAGATCCCTGGACAGTACACTGCAGTGCGCGGGGCTTTACCGTGTTAAGCGGAGTTTCCACCACGCGCAACCAACGCAACGTACGCGACGCAACTGACGTAGCTGATCGATGAGGCAAGCGACCGTCATTTTGGCACTTGTTGGATTGTTTGTAATTAATATTAAATTGTTGGTGTTTGTTTTTAATACAGTGTAAATTGCGATTTATTTTGTCTATTTGCTTTAGTCGTAGCAGATGATTAGAATTTGTTTTGTTCCGCGGCGCGGAATTTAATTGTAAAAGCAGTCGACCGAACAGTAGAGGGGGTCACGGATAATTATGAAGACAGCCGTTGCGTCAACTACGTCAGCTGCGTGTTTTTTTTGTTTGCGTTGCGTACGCTGCCTGCATTACGTTGGGTGGAAACCCCGCTTTACGCCGCCTTCTAGTTAACGGCAGACCGAGTAACGTAGCGGAGTCTGTCTGTCTGTCCGTCTATCTCGACGTGCGAAAGTAAGTCCAAGTCGACTCGGATGGAAGCAAGTTCCGGTCAGTGCCAACCAGCCAACCAATCAGACGGACGGACGGACGTATTGACGTGAAATTGTGGCATTTGCTGTGATCAATTATTATTCTGTGACATTTTCTCTCTTTTCATGTTTGACGTTCCGTTGTGCATGCATTTCGTCTGCAGTGCTGCCTTGGATCTAATTACTGCACACGCACAACCGAAAACCACCACCACCACTGATTTATTTGCATATTAACCCTATTAATTGTGTATTAATATTTCAATTATTTAATTTTTTTAAAGAAAGTGTAGGCTCCACAGGCTCTAAACTGCCAACATAATTAGTTATGCCAATTTTTTATTCGTTGGGTCGTGAGTTGGGAATCAACATAGAAAAACCGATGTGATTGACAATCGTCGTTGTGTGTGCGAGCGAGTATAGTAATTATTTCGATCAAACAGTGCGAGTATTGCGTTCGGCTTGTGTTCTTTTTTTCTGCGCAGAAAGATCGCCAGCCTTCATTTCACGTTGTTTTCCCGGTCTGCACTCCGTTCGGCGTCTTATCATACGTCATTTGGTAGTCAATACATGATTCCACCGTTTGCAGTATTTTTACACAACAATTCGACAGTGTCCAGGCTGCAGTACGAAAGAAAGAAAATAGCTGCGTCGAGTCGGGCTGGGTTTAGCAGTCAGTAACCGGTAGTTTAAATCGAACGTCACGCCAACGGCCGCCTATCTTCGTCAGTTGCGACCGACTGGGTACGTACGGCTCGCCTGCTCGCTCGACATTCGACGAAGCAATTCTGCGAGATCTAGTTAACTCACAGCCCACGACTCAACTCGACTATACCGCTCCTGCTGCTGTTCGTTCTTCGCTGTGCCAGTAGCGACAGTCTATTCGTGGTCAGTCGGCCCGCCGTTGTCACTCCGAGGACAAATAGGGACTGAACTAGTGCGAGAGCAACGAGTCTGTTAAATCTCCAGTGCGAGCGCGCGAGTCCTCTATCGAGTTTGCATATTAGCGGCGGACGGGCGGGCGATCGACCGCTAAACCGACAGGCCGACCAACGGACTGGCCGCCAGGTTCAATAATAGATCACGACCACGGCAAATGCATGGACGGACAGACAACGAACACTGTCTTGGAGAGAAAGAAGATCGGCGCACGTGTATTACGTGATCGCGCTGCGCGACGGATGACGGCGCAGATGTTAACCATGCAGCCGCGAACGTTCAGGTGATCGCTCGCTTAGTGTCAAACTCCACTACACGAACATGTAGTCGTCTAATCGTGGCGTCACCAAACACGTGGCCACGCCTCACGTCTGCTTGCTTATCACACACGTGTCCCAGGCAGAACACATCGTCGATCACAATCGATGAAATAAACACTTTTCGACACGGCGCCCTAGAGTGTAATGTTTATGTTTATTCGCCAATCAAGGCAACACTACATGCTAGACATGTTTTTTTCTTATGTGTATCGCTTCCTTGATCCATCGATTCATTCTGTTGCGTTTTGCGTTGATTACCTTGGCGCGGTCCCAGTCTATGACGTGGTTGAGAGAAAATGGCGTGGTCTGCGACTGTGATCTGCGAGCAGCGACACCTGGCGGACAGTCGTTTCGAACAAGGCAGCAGCGGTTGCCGAAACGTCAAGAACAATTTTTAAAAAGTTGTATTGTTGATGAATTTACATAACTTAATAATTTACTGTTTTAGCTTATGAGCCTGTTCAAAGATATGTTGCCAACGATGTTCGTGCAGTGGAGTTTGACACTTGGACGGACTTCGCGACTCTTCGTTTCCGGGCGCCAAGCGCTTAGATTGTCGACGGGCGCTGGCGGGCAGAACAGAGGGTAGGCCATATATATGCGCGACATTGTGGCAACGATTGAGTACGGATGGTGGAGTGAGTGGTGTGGTGATTAATGTCGCCAAGAGTCCTTCATGGCGGCATCCACATACGCGCTGCGGCGACGATGTTCAGTGAGTGCCTACACGTGCGACAAAATCTCGCATGCGACAAAAAACACGTTGGGGCCACGTGCAGTGCAGCTGTCAGTCAAATCAATCAGCGATAGCGCTGCCAAACCCGAGTTGATTGACATCTGCACTGTACGTAGCCCCGCCCGCCATTTTTGTCGCAAGCAGGGTTTTGTCCCACATGTGGGCACTCTCTTAGCGATTAGTCGTTGACGTATTTATTAGGCTGTATATTGGCACAATTCTGCCGTGCGCCTAGCAGCAACAGCGTTTCTTGTAACCAGCGCCGTCGACCGAGAAAAAATATAGAAGGGGTACCGCAAAATGCCATATAACTGAACATCAATATATTGTATAGTGTATGATATAGGCCTATCAAACGTCCAAAGGAAGAGCGAGAATAGAACCACATTTTGGGGCATATACGACGTTTTTTCTTTACTTCTATGCTTTCATTTTTTCTCTGTTGCTCCACCTTCTTTAAAAGACGTTCTGTGCCCGACCGCGAAACATATTAAATGCGTTTTACTGTGCAGTATCATAACTATTTAACAGATGTTTTAAAACAGTTATTATTTAATAAATAATAAGTGTTTTTCTGTAAAAAGTAGGAGAAAACACAACACATTACGCCCCCTAGCACAAAAAGTAGAGGGGCATGTTCCCTTATCCATCCTATGACCGACGCCTATGGGCTGCAACGTTTTTTCTTGTTGCATGTCGCACACAATGAAACCACGCAGTTCTAGCAGCCTTGTCAAATCTGCCCTGCTTGCTTTATTCGCATCTATTCAAGTAACACGATACCCGCAAAAACGAGCATCGAGTGAAAAAGTGACTCGGAACCTGGAGCGAACAAGAAATCTTATTTAAATAACTGAATCAACTTCTCCGCGTTTTGTATTTTTCGACTGCATACTTTTGTTCTCTTTTCTTTTCTTCCGTCTCCTTTTGTATACTTTATCTCCCATACGGCGGATGGTGCGAAATAAACATCAGGGCAATACTTTATTTCGTGACCTATTTTGTCCTCCTATAATGTGTGTTATAACTGCCCATTTGGAGTGTGCTTAGAGACAAAACACTTATGAATCGTGTTAGCCCTGGTAAATGCACGAGTAACAATATGACATAGGCCTATATGACTACTAAATGACAAAGATTCATCAATCAAAATACCCATTATGTATATATGGTTGTTCAGCTGTGATGTTACACTGCAATTCTTCTGGATACTGCGTCAAGAAATGAATAAATAATGTCATTTTAATCAACCGTGACAATTACAACGCATCTTGCGTCTGTTTATCTCACACAAGTTGAACGCAGAACTCACCGTTGATCAGTCGCGAAATAAGCATCGTTTCAACACGGTCTACAGTGTTGTTACACTACTTGTTACACTCGCATAATACACTTTAAACCGTGTTGAAACCTATACGTATGCGATGTTGCCAGTGCAACGATTGCTGCGTGTGGTGTCAATATAATCAAGAAACGACTTGGGTCGATCTTTTCGTTCGGCCGGCAGTGCACTCAACATCTACTCGTGATTTAGTTTGTTTGATTGTAGCGAGTGCGGAGTGATCGACAACTAATTGATCAGTCTTCGATCAGTCTTCACTCTCCAGCACCGCTGCAGTTTGGCGGGCGTCCTTATGTTCGGTGAAAAAGGTAAAGGCGGTGTACAGCTTTTGATAGAAAACCAATCACGAAGCTACGGAGCGTCACCTGCCATACGGGATCACACAGTGTTAGCTGCCACCCGACACAGGTGAACGCGCCCGCCTTAACCCCAGCCAGACAGGCCGGTACTCGATTTACCTACCCCGGAGAGATGGAAGGCTGAGTTGACTTTGGTGTTCGTTATATACCTAAGTGGTTTACCTCTCCAAGTAGGGGCCTTGTAATTACTTGATAGTAACCCGACCGGGAGTCGAACCCACGATCTCTCTAGCTCAAGTTCGACACCTTGCCAAGTCACCAAGATGATGTTGGAGTTATTCGACGACAGCGCTCTGCCAGCACCTGGTAATTAGGCCGTCGCAGATTCCTGGTCGGTGACTAGCTGGATTCGCAGCGCAGCATGGCTAACTAACGTTGGTTTACGAGCCACTGCAGTAAGTCGGTGCAATGCTGCTTGGTTCTGTTGCGGAGGCGGCTGAACTGATAAGTCTTGGCTCGCTCGTAAATACACGGCGGCGACGACGTATCGACAGCCAGTTGCAGTGGTGTCCTGGCAGGGTAGGGGAAGGAGGCAAAGGGGGCAATTGCCCACCCTAAATCGTTGGTTGTCGGAAAATTGTCGGAAAATCCTCTTCTTGTCGAAATATTTTCGTTTACAAAAATGCAAATTTTTGAACCGTAAACCCCATTTTGAGAAATTTAGGGACAAAATCGGAATTTTGAGCATCAATAATCTCCTTTGTCGGAAATTTACAACTTTCTTCCGCGCCTTCTTTTAAACCCACGACGCCGCAAGTCAGTGACGTAGGAACCGGGGGTTTGCCTGACTCAAAGAACCGGATTCCCAAGCTCCCGAAACCCCCTACCAAAAACGGCAAAAAATGGGAGAAATAAGACAATTCCACAGTGCGCACGCAATTTTTCACGGCAGCTAGGAAAGGTCATCTGAGAAGAACACAAAAAGCATCACAACAGTCTCTTGCCGGCTTTGCTTTAGACCCCACTGCGAAGCTTACAACGCTCCCATGCTCGTGGGGAAAGTCGTTCCCACTACCTACTTCCCGCTGTACGTCGGTCTTCGCAATTGAGGGTCTCTAATTTACTGCTGAACCAGGGGTCCAGGGCTTTTCCTTGGTCCTTGCTACGCCACTGTGGACACTGAGCAGCACTAAAGACAGATCGTTGGCGTCAGACTCAATCGTACCCTCAGCGCTCACCACAGCTAGACGACTCGGTCACTACAATCAGCGCGCGTATGCTCATTAAGCTGCTCGCATTTGTTTTAACGCCGGTACTTGGGTAGGTCGACAGTATACAGTCGATCGTAGCCGCGAGTTGATCTCGGGAGCATCGTACGCTTTCGCTGCAGCCAGTGCATCACTTCACGACCGACTTAAGACTGCATGAATATACAGGAAGCATTGACTATACACCGTGTCTCAAAAACACAGTCAATATTGTTTTTGTTATAACCTCGTCAAATTTCCGCCAACTTTAATAATTTTTGGCACAAAGATGGCCAAGACGATAGAATTATGTGAGGTTTACCCATTTACCACCTCACTTAATTTTTGTCAACGCACTACCGTGTAAAACACAGATGCTCCAAATTGTTACATTACGCGGTGGTTATTTGTATCGGATTGCTTACCTTTGCATCATAAGTTTGACTGAGGGTGCCACGTGGTTTAATAATTGTGTGGTATTGAATATTTTATGGTAAAAACAGCAGACAACAAAATAGCTGACTGATGAGCTGAATGCCGTTTGATCAGTCGTTTGTTGATTCCGCTATCAGCCAGTGGCGTTGCATCTAAGTCATTGTCTTTGTATGCGGGGCCCACTTTGGACATAAATTCTGATGATTTGCAAGCGATTTGTTACACAAACTTAGAATTCTGCTAAATACTTTACACTGAGATTTATTTTGTGCTTAGTTAAGTCGTTACAGCGCTTAATTGGTAAATAACTCAGGGTTATGCAAGAATTTGAAACATTTATGTTTCACATGGTAATGCGTTGACATAAATTAGGTGAGGTGGAAAATGAGTGCACATTGCATGATTTCATCGTCTTGGCCATTTTCGTGCCAAAAATTATCAAATGTAGTAAACATCTGACCAAGTTGTAGGAAAAACAATTTTGACTGTTTTTTTTCTGAGACACGGTGTATTTGTGGCCTTTTTATGTGTCGTGATAATGGGTAATGTTTACGAATAATGTGGAACGTTATGAACTGCTTATTTGCTTTCTGGTTATGTGTCTGTAATCCGAAAAAGCTTCGCTGGTTTGAAGGTGTATATGCAGCACTAATCCTAATCCTGGCCGTAACTCTAGTTGGAAGGAAATGTGGATATATTGAGTCAACGTCCGAAGAAGTGCATAGGAAAAACCTTAAAACTTTCGCACTATTGAACCTTTAGTTTTTCGAACTGTTTCCATGGTCAATGACGTGAACAAGACCAACTAGTCTGAAAACCGAATGTAAGACAGTGACCGACAGTGCCGACTGCTAACTGCTAAAAGGAAAAATAAAATAATACACTGTATTTTTAAAATACAAAGAATACGTAAATTATCACATTAGGGGCCGTGGTCAATACGTTTCAAATTTACCGCTGTAGAAAATTAATGATCGGACAAAAAATACACAATATTCCACAACAGTGAAAAAATTGTCGAGTAGTGTTTCTTACCTGAAAGATAATGCATTTTTAATCATTTTTTGTAGGCGTATTCTTTAAAAACTTCAGTTTCAACTTCATTTCTCGTTTCAGCAGCTCCAGCGTAGACAGTCAGGTATGTTATAATTCATCAGCGAGGCTAATATTACGGTAGTTTATTTGCCCCCCAGTCAAGTGCCCTATAAGCCTACCGTCAGTCAACCGCAACCTCGAAGTGCCCTCGGTCGAAGGTCTCAATTTCCTGGAGTGTATGATTGCGCCGCCAAAGAGAGCGGCATTGGACTCCGACAACAAGAGTCGTTTAGTTGACGTAAGCAAACAGCTTGTAGTTCCGTCGGCATCGACAATCACTTGATCGCAATTGATTGCAGTGCAAACGTTGCACCTGACCGACGACAAAACGGTTTCGGTTAAGTGACAGAAATGCGATCTTTTGACATTAATTCACTTACTTCACGAAAACAGAGTTTTTAGGAAAGTGAACGGGTATTTTGTGTAATGTAATACAGCTTTAACTGATGAAAAATTATGAACGCGCTCGGTATGCTAGTAAAATGTTTTTTTTTCTAAAAATATACAGGCTGAGTGTACTGGTTTTAAGATAGTTTGGACGAGTGTTTCAAGCGAAAGAAACAGCATGCTTTTCTTATATTTGGTAAATTTAGTGTTTAACTTAACTTTTTGGGGATGGTATTAACTTTTTTGAGCTTTCTTTATATTATAGCAATCTAAGCTTCGCGTCAAGGGCGTGCAAGGCAACTGTTAGCAGCAATATCTATCTACCATGTTAGAATTTAACGTGATTTAACGTGAAGCTGTCTGATGACAATAGGCAGACAATAATAAAGGGAAGTAAGTGTAATACCCCGTTTACACGACGAAGCAGGCTCGAGTTCATGTGCGCTCGTCGAGCTTGATAAATACTTGCAGTATCAAGCATTCTAATACTGCGAGCATTCATCGAGCATTCATTGAACCAGCTTGACGAGCGCACAACGAACGCCAGGCTGGCTCAACGAGCACTTGTCGGGCGCTCGTCAAACTGGCTTGATAACAGTGTACATTGCAACAATGTACAAAGCTGGCTGTACGAGCGCACGACGAGCGCACGTCGTGTGTTCGTCGACCCAGCTTTGTCGTGTAAACTGGGTACAGGACAACTATAAACGCTCTCTCTTGTGAAAATATCCAGTCGTTGTTTTTCAAATCTCGTCACTGAATTACCTGAAATTAAGTGATTTGATAAAAAAAATGAGTAGACGTACTTGTTTCGTAACCGACGCTATAACGCACACTGTAGATAAGGCACTATGACATTTATTATTTGATTTCGATGGTTTGATGTGCATACAGTGGCGTTGGCGTCTACGTTGTCGTTGTCGTCAGACGGGTCAACAATGTCCGGTGAATACTGTCACCACGCTCGCTTTGACGCCGTCTGTCATCGTCCTGGCGAGGTGCTGGTCGTTCTACGAGCCGTCTACGGACGCATGAAGGTAACGCAGTAACTCAGTAGTAACAGTAACTCACAGTATTTTATTAACAAATGTTGCAAACGCACATTAGCACTATAGCAAACCAGCATACAACAAGTGACCAGAAAGTCAATTAAAAGACTATAACTTTTTGGGGGCAAGTATAAAAAGTTAAAAAGACATCTAACTAAAAGCGATTGCTTATCCACATTTCGTCAAGAAGTTTAACAGACGCAACTGGCTCAACGTCAGTGGCAGTGACATACATTAAATCTAGCTCTCGGCTGTCACATCAGAAAATGCCACCTTTGGGGCTAAAATCTTTTATTTGGGGAAATTTAGGGGCAAAGTCAAACTTTTGAGCACCTTTAATGTCCTCTATCAAAAATCTGCAGCTGTCTGTAGAAAAATTGTAACTTTTGCCCCCGTTTACTTATTTCGCCCACGACGCCGCTGGTCAGAGAACAATCTGTTTGGTTTGTGTTAGGTGGGCGGTTGTGTGAGGACGAACTTCGGTTACGTCGGCTGTTACGTCGACGTGTTGGACGTGCTGCACGGCCGCTGCACCGGTAGACCTAGGTGTGCACTAGATGTCGTTGAGCCGACGTTCGGAAACCGACGTCCGTGCAACGTCGAACTCAACAACTACCTCGAGGTCGACTACATCTGTCTGCCAGGTCAGTCAGCCAACGTTTATCTATTTATTATCTTCGCCAAGTGTGAACGTAGTGAATACTGGAGGAGATTATGAGATTGGTCGTTCTATTCGTCGTTCCGTATGTGTGTGTGTGTCTGCGTACATTCACTTGGCGGAGATATGCACTCTCACGAGCGCCTTCTAGTTTATCTATCCATTACACTGTTTAAACACACGTTGGAGTTGCGATTGAGAGGTCGTTGCGATCTGTCGGGACACGGTCGGGTCGCTATTAAGTAGCTACTACTTGGATGGGTGACTGTCTGCGGACAGATAAACCATCTCAGTATATAACCAACACCGAGCAACTTAGCTTTTTGTCTCTCCCGAAAAGGTAAACCGAGTGCCGGCTTGTATGGCTGGGGTTATGGCGGGGCGCGTTTACCTGTAACACTGTGTGATCCTATATGACAGGTGACGCTCCGTAGTTCTGAGATGGTTTTTTATGAACAGCTAGGCCTATACCATTCTAACCATCCGAGATATACACAGTTTTAAACACGTTTGTGCGGTGGCTAGTGCGCTACGCATGTGTGACAATGTGCGCGTGTCTGTCTGTGTGTACGTCGCCCCTGAAGGTAGGAGGCTGAGTTGACCTGAGCTTGTTTGTGCTGTAGTGTTGCGGGCGTCGCACGTCGGCATGTGCGAGGCGTTGCTGACGTCACGACGGACTCTGTTGTTCGTCAGAGCGGCCGATACGACCAATGCAGTGACGGGAGACAAGCACCCTCGCCATCACCAGTGCGGCACGAGCTCGAGACCGTGGACGATTGCTACGTCACGCCGTGGTCAGCGCATCAACGTCACAGTCGTCGACCTCACCTTACACCACCCCACTGACAGCGAGCAGGGGTCCACTCACAACCACCCCACAGGTTGCAGTCATTTGCTTCCTTCTATTGCAGTTTATACAACTTTTATTATTTTACGACCTATCTCTTACTGTAGCTTATAAGTAGAGGTTTCAACACGGTCTACAATGTTTTATACGAGTGTAACGACTGCACAATAGACCGTGTTGAAACGTACGTACCTATTTCATGACTTTGATCGACGGTGAGTTCTGTCTGCGAATCGGTGCTGCTGTACACAGACCCGAGCCTTGTTTCGGTCGTCACGCTTGAGTGGAGTGAGATTGTGAGCAGTTATATCTCGTTTACACGATCGAGCAAACATCGAGCAAACGTCGAGCAGACATACAGCAAACATCAAGCAGGCCTGATGGAACCCCGCCCCCTGGCTCAAATGTAAGCCTAGGCTTAGCCCACAGCTGATCACGTGTTATATAGGCCTTTCAATTACAACCCGCCCGCCCTCCTAATTAGCATGCAAATTACCATAGCTCGTCGAGCTAGCTGGATGAATGCTAGCAAACATCGAGCAGACGTCAAGCAAACTTCGAACAATTAGCACGTGTATTTTAAATTTTAAATTTGCTCGACGTTTGCTCGATGTTTGCTCGATCGTGTAAACGGGGTATTATAACACTCTGGACACTGCAGTGAGTGATAGCCGGCAAAACTGTCATGAAATAAATGTCTATAATTTCACTCTACTCAAACGTGACGACTGATAGGGTTTGCGTTTGTATGTCACACGTCCGTCCAGGCAGAACGTACCGTCAATCACACGGTCTACAGTGCATTATGCTTCGTTACATTGGCATAATACGCTGTATACCACGTTGAAACCTGTACCTACAATATCATCTCGTATTTTACTAGCATGTTCTCCTAATCGGTGGGTATGCCATATAACATTTGTTTTTTATCGTATGTTGTTGTCTTGTATTGCATATTCTGGACTGTATAATGATGTTATTTCATTGTATTCTGCAAATTTCAACTTTGTATTATTGCATTTTTAAACACTGTGCAATCCGGCGATAATTCTTCTACTGAAACAATAAAACTTACTTACTTACAGTGGCGGCTTGGTAGTATAACGTAAGACGTTAGATTTGCAATCTCAAAGTCGCTGGTTTGGCTTCCGATTGAATCACTATGGGTGGGTGAGTGTCTGCAGAGAGGCAAACCATCTTAGTATATAATCAACACATAAATCAACTCAACCTCCCATCTCTCCGGGGTAGGTAAATCGAGTGCCGGTCTGTCTGATTTGGGTTATGGCGGGCTGCGTTTACCTGCATCAGGTGACAGTAACACTATGTGATCCCATGTGGCGGGTGACGCTCCGTAGCGTCGAGATAGGTTTATCATAAAGAGCTACATACGATTTAATTGTTTAACCATATATACAGAGAGCGCTGCCGCAGCGTCGGCTGCCTCGCCCGACGAGGGACATTGTCGCCGTTACGTGCACTTTACCGAACCGGAAATAGCAACAGCGTCGTCGTCACGCGACCGTTGCCATGACGACAGATTACGTCATCGCAAGCTGCCGCCGCTCGGTGAGGCGCTTCTGTACGCGTCACAGACCGGAAGTCTTCAGATGGTCCTCGACCTACAGGAGACTTCAGAGTCGTCCGATAACTTCGTGCTTATGTTCACAGGTGCGTCGTCAGTTCCTTTTCTTTTTCTTAGCTCAGCTCAGTCTCCTACCCTCAGCGGGATAGAGAATGACTAGTGATTTATACGGGCTACGAGGTGAAAGCCTAGTGTAGCTGACTTGTTGCGGCGGTGGTATGTCTGCTAGCTGCAAACCGTGGGTCCAATTGTTCGCTGACGCGCGCAATGGATGGCCGCATAGCGCGCTGCGGTATTATTAGCTCACGCCAATTAGCTGTCTCTTCCGAGATTGTAAAGTGCTTTTGGTTACCACTCTGACTTATTGTAAGAAGCTCTACAGCAAGTAGGCTACCAAACTTTACATTTTACTGTTTCTCCGAGAATGTACAAATGCTCCGAGTTGAGTAATGTCCTACTATCATCAGGACTCCTAGCGTCATTAACGCTCTTGTCTACTAGTGTCCGAACGGGTGTAGCTAAGCAGATGTTTTTTATTTATTTTTTTGTGATTAATGCCTAATGATCGACAAATTACTCGTATAATAATTATTTTTGCCACACTAGCTTTTCGTGTAAAAGAAAAGCTTTTGGTTAATCTTTTGCAAAAATAAGCTAAACAAATTGCATGCTTTTGCTCACTTTTTAGTAATGTTTTGTTTTTTAATACGTATATTGCATTCCGTAAGTCTTTAGGCGTTGCTTTATTGCTAAAAAAAATAGAATACGGACAGCTAGAACATATCGATGTTTAATTTCTAATTTTAATATTTTCGTTATTTAATATATGGTTTACAGATTCCAAGGTGTGAATGTGATATTACACACTCTTAGCAGCGCCTTTTCGACCTCGTCTCAAAACCATTCGTGCCGCACAAAAAACGAATAATTGATGTATTTCGTCGTTCGAGTAGACGTTCAAATTGACGGTTCTTAGACGCCGGCCGTGTACCGGGCAATGTTGCCGGTTGCCACTGGTTGTCGATTAGTGTCGGCGACTCAATTGTCATATAGACGCGCGTCGCAACGGCTGCAGCGTTCCACATAGCGGCACGAGTGTACGACAACTTCCCCTCACGACAAAACACCCCACGACAAAACCCCTCTGACAAAACCCTTTTCACGTGGAAAACAGTTAAGACCACTAATGGCAGCTTTTTGAGGCTCATTATTCAACACAGCTAGCGCTGAAAACGGACGAAATACAACAAAAATTATTTATAAGAATTGCAGTAGGGCATGACAAAGAAGAAGGGGTTTGACGTAAAGGGGTTTTATTTCAAGGGTTTTTGCCGAGGCGGGTTCCTTATTCTGCACTCTGCGCGTTTGGCATAGCGGCACAGTCTGCAGTCGTCGACGAAAGAACTTCATTCATTCATCACACAGAGTAGTCAGCAGCAGCAGCAGCAGCAGTCGTGAGTCGGTCGTCAGTCGGTCGGGCCACGTCGTAATCACGTCACGAGTCACGAGCTCTCTTAGTCCGGTCGCCGCTAGTCGTAATGCTGTCTTGGCGGGAAATGGTTCGTACGTGCTAGTTCGGTCATTAGTCAGTGCACTGCCTACTGCCCACTGCCCTTTGAGAAACGACGTCTTACAGCCCCTCCCCGCACTGGATGTAGGACATTTCCCCCGGACATGTTCCCATCTCCTTTCGGCCACTGGGGACATATGAAATGTAACAGCAAATACATTAGTTCGCGCCTATATTTGTTTTATATCATCGTTTATACAACACGGAATAAATTGCCTGCAGTTTTTCATTCGTGCACGTATCCTGTATCAGCTTGCAAGCGACAGCGAAGGGAATGCAAGATGGGGAAAGGTCTGGGAGTAAAGACGCCCAGGGGGAAAATGTCGGTTTTCCACGGCGCTCAACAGTCTCCTTCACTCGCTTGCTCTTTTCTCTCCGTATCGTTGTTGGTGACCGTATAGACGCTCGCAAATGATGCGGACACCACACCGCTGTCACTTGCACATAAACGTAAACGTAAAGTCCTTCCCGGCCCACAGGGCCCACAGGCGGCGCTGATCTCTGCTTTCTTCGCTTATCCCACTGTGGACTGTCGTTTAACATACACTTAGTCTCAGGACCAGACACCAGTGCACACCGCGAGGCCACTCATCCGGAGCTTAGTGCATCGCACGGTGTGCTCTTTTACGCCCCAGCTTGCGCTCGTACTCCTGCAGGGATGGCCAGGCTGACTTCACCTTGGCCAAAGATACTCGTTGGAAAAGACACGTGATTTCACGCGAGTCAGTCTCCTGAAACATCTGTCGTCTGTCGCCCCAGCTCGGCGAGAAATAATATGCCGGAAGAGCTTATTGTACGATGTCCGGCGGCTTCCAGAGCTGGAGTCTGAAATGTGTGAAGATGGGAGAAATTAATATTCTATTATTGTAATTTTATTAGTTTTAGTTGGTTTGGCTGCTGTAAGTGCTCTAAAAGTACATACATAGCGACAAGAACGAAATGAACTAATATGAAATAAAATTTGGGATGCGCGGCTTTCATTTCAGTTGGACATTTTTTAATATTTTTTTCGCCCTGTACAACGAGCCTGACATGTCTTGTTCGTGTGTACATCTTTGCTGCAAACGTTTATTGGTTGAAGTTGTGTTTATTGAGCAAATAAATGATTGATTGTTTGACTATTGTTGCTGTGGTTATGATGTGTTAGTGGTAGGTTGCGGTGACGTGGACAAGTCATCGGGTGCTTGGGTGAGCTACTCTGCTGACCGTAGTGTCGCTGAGGTTGGTTGTGGCAGTCGACGCAGTCAGCCACGCTGGAGGCTGCAATGTCGCAATGATGTCTGGACTGGTCACCTAGGCAACTGTTCCGCATCTTCACCCGCATTGCCTGCTGGTGAGTCGGTCGCCACCCGCCACTGTGCTATATTCATCTAGTCCTACAGCGTCTAAATAGGCCTAGTATCTACAGGATGAGCCAAAAATCGGACCTGTTTAACCGTTGATAACTTAGCGACGCTTAGCGATAGAAAGGCGTGTGATTATGTCAAAAGTTTCAGAATGTCGTATAAAATAATCGCCCGCCGCCAAACTTGGATAGCGGTGTGTTTTAATATACTTTGCATAATTTGCATAAATCTTTTCTATGCCCAGTTACTTTCATTCGTGCACATTATAACGCGCAGTAGCATTACAGTAGTGTTGTAATTGAAGAATACAAGGTTGTAGCCACAATATTTGCTGGGGGTTGACTTCCCTTCCCCTCCACGTTTCCTCCCGTTCCTCTTTCCCTCTCTTTCCCCTTTTTTCCGTTTCCGTTCCCGAGTTGTTTTTCTCACCTCTCCAAGTCTCGCTACGATATCTGGGAAGTTCTGTACGTTTCCCCAGCGACGTCCGGGGTGGCGCCCGCAAACGCACTTTTACGCATTTTCGGCTCTCGAAACTCATCTTACATTTTTGATCGTTTGATTGCTTTGTTTTATCAAGTAAAACAAGAAAGCCCAGCTGTCGCTAGAGAAGACGCACTACAGCCTATACAGTTGCTGTTGTAGTACTGACATTTAAGATATCCAAGGTCTGTGATTTTTATTTCATTTGAAAGGGCGTATGCTACTTTCTATTACTGATTAATAGTAACATGGCCCTATCCTTCACCGTTTCCAAGGTATGGCCAGTTTTCCATGCATGAAAAACGCTAATTTTTTTTACCTTTTTCATTCAATCCCAAATTTAAAAATGTTTTGAAAATGTTTCCTTTGCATTGCATCTTCCAAATTCTGTACACAGAGAGCATCGACTCAGGGCTAATTACTCGTGCAAAAAGTTTTCTCCTAAAACCTACCCGTTAGCTACAATGCATCCGCTACATACAGACGGGCGACGGACGACAGACGACAGACGACAACACAACCCGTGCCATAGACGCCTACAGCATAGCTGTATAGCGAGTCAAAAATCCCAACATTTCTGGAAAGTTTAAACGCAATAACCCTTTTCCCCTGCAGATTACACTACGTTTACGTCGTATAGAGGTACATCGCATCACAAAGTTAGCAGCAGATTATATCACATGAATTGTTGCTTGCTTGTCTATAGATGACAGGGTAGCGGCATCTTCCAGCGCTCGTCCTGATCAGTTCCAACTAAGCGCAGGTAGGCTACGTGTCTCTAATTACACAGTCCACCTGACTTACTGTAACACTGTGCAGTAGGGCCTATACAGTAGATATAGCACTGCGCCAGCCAGCTGTTGTCCTGCAGACCCAGCTTAGCAGAAGCATTAGCCGCCGTCGAGACAACCGACCGGCCACTATTGAAATTCATGGACTTCTGTCTAGATTTCACGGACGACATTTGTAAACCACACGCGGATTTAGGCGTCCTCAACATGCTCAGCCGAACAGGGACCTCACGAAACGGGGCCTCCGTGCACAGGCCACGACAGCGCCACATTTTCTGGCCAATGCCACTGTGGGGGTCATATTTATGGCGTGTTTTCCACATTTAAAAGTTCACTTAGACCAGCACGATATTCTCTGCCCCGACTAACGCTTCCGAATTTGGAAAGCCGTGTCTCAAATCATGCAATAGCAGCAAAACTGCGTAGAATTGTTGTAACGCCAAATTTACGGTTAGTTTTTACACAATAATGTCAGAAAATTTATGTGGGGTTCCACATTTTTGCGGACCATTGCCCAATTAGGTTTAAATCCGGCCGTGTTGTAAACTGACTCATTACGAGCACAGATTTTGTGGTAATTTTGTGCAAACTGCGCACTCCGTTAAAACGCGAAGATCTCGGCCAAGTGATACAGATACTTCAAAAATACTAGTCATTTTTTTGCGTATAGGCACGTTTTTAAAATGACATGGAAATTAAACTATAACTGTTAACTGTAACTTTGCTTACATACGGACAAGGCAAACAATAACTTCTTAGTCTTCTTTGATGAAGGCGTGCAGTGTAAGTTATCATTCGCATGGTTGTAGTCGTTGTTGACATGTCTGTTACGTCGTTATTGTAACCATCCGTCTATGTCTCGTTGGAATTGCGTAGTCACAACGACAACGTGCTTAGTACGTATAAAGATAGGAGAGGAATAAAATAGAACGAACGAATTTTCGCTGCGTGACAATTGATCGTGCGAGGCGCCGTGAGTCGAACGATGAACTTAGACGAATGGTGACGAATGGCTTGCGAGCGTCAATACAAAACAGAGATTGATGGCACGAGACTTCGATGGCAGGAGAAAATAGAGAAAAACGCGCCATGCCACTGATCTTACTTCCACACAGAAAAAATTTTTTCGTAAACGGCGTGTTTAAAAAACAATTTGAGTTACATTTGTACGAGCGTATAATTTTTCGTCTTAGGTTTTATGGCGCTATGCAAATCCGTTTTTGACTTTTAACATTTTAACTGCAATGATGTAAAAACAGTATTTTAACTGGCACATTTGCTTTCGATATTCAATACAGTACGTAGGAGTTTTGACTTGGTACACGGTATGTACCGTACGTAGTAAGTGAAGCCGAAAAAAATTCTGTTTACAGTCTGGAAAAAATAGAGACTTCAATAAATATATTTTTTTAAATTTTTATTTTTTATATCATAACATGTCATGTAATGTCACAGAACAATTTATAAAACTAGTTGGCACACTAAATAGTACTCACAAGAACTATACAGTAAACATACTACAGCATAACAGACTCGATCGACTAAAAATTGAATAACAGCGGCGTAGCTGACGTTGCTGTTGTAAGTTAACGTTGTAAAGATGCAGTTTTGTTGTTGCAGCAGCTGTAGTAGAAGCAGCAATAGCTGACATCGTTGCAGTGAGCCGGGGATTCAACAGTGCAATGAACAGTACTGACCCGCGAGCTCTTGAGGGCCCCTCACCAAAAATAAGCAAGAAAGTAAGTGAAATGATACAATTTCACAGTGCACACGCAATGTTCCTTGACAGCTATAAGAGAGATCATCTGCGAAGAACACAAAAAGCATTGAAACACAACTTTTGCAGGACTCCACTGAAAAGCTTACAACGCTCCCCAAGTCCTTTTCTGCTGGTGGGCAAGAGACTCGCCCATTTCCCTAAACCCTACCCTTGCTCCCAGCCGTAAGTCGGGCTTCACAATCGGCGGCTTCTAACTTACTGTTGAATCAGGGCTCTTCAGAGCCTTTGCTATACGCCACTGTACACGGTTGCGCTATCATATCGTCACGCCTGACTGGGCCGCATACAGCCATCGGTGACTGCATCATCATCATCTGGCGGACCACCCACGACGTCTTGTTGGTCGTTCCTTCCGTCATTACATTATACGTCACCGTCAGTCGTCCCCTCCCTCTCATCACGCCGATAACACCCCTGCGATCATTGCTGCCGTGCACGCACGCTTGATACAATCGGCTAGAGCGTGTTGCTGAATAAGACATACGTATATACGTTTTATTTCAGCCACGAGTGTATTATGTGAATGTAAAGGTGTGTTGAAGCGACCGAAATGAAATGAAATGGAAGCCGTGCACTTCGGCTTTTATCTCGGTTTTATTTCTGTCGTTTTGAACACACCTTATCTCATGACCTATACTTTTTTCGCCAATCTCACTGTTGTGTCTGGAATGTTGTATCCATAGATGCAAAAAAACGTTCTAGAAAAAAATAATAAAAACGCTGAAAACGTAAAAACGTGACAGGAATAAAAAAATGTTTAAAACGTTGAATAAAAAACGTTGGCCATAATTTGTTTCACTTTTTGCCCAATGCCTAATGCTGTAGGTGCAGTATACCTGAAACTATAGTTTAAATAGAAAAAGAACTTTATTTAATCTTAATTCAACTGTGTAGTCATAAGACTATAACACTAAACTAAGCAAATATACCACATAAAATTACTTTATTTAATATATTTAGACTGACTAAGTAAACTATCATCACTATGACCTACTAATTCGTTTCTGTGATTTCAAATTTTTTTTCGAAGTTTTTGGTAAGATTTTCAATGCACGTTTTTAAAAATAATAAAAAAAACATTGAAAAAATTTTTAAAACGTTAAAAAGTAAGAAACATGCCAAGAATAAAAAGCATAAAATGTTTTTTACATCTATGGTTATATTTGCCCATAATTTGACTCCGCTCAGGCGTGACGACCGAAACGTGGCTCAGGTCTGTGTACGGCACCCATTCTCAGGTAGAACTCGCCGTCGATTAGAGTCATGTAATAAGTACATTTTAACACACAATACCCTGTTGACTGTGTTAAAACCTGTACTTAACAATGCATAGGCCTAATAAACTCGAGACCGTGCTGCCACGTACTTATTACATGATGTGATTGATCGACGGCGCGTTCTGCGTGTGATAAACAGACGCCAGACGCGTTTCAGCGCTGATGGTCGATGTTGATGTGTCGATTGTGGTTATCGTTTTCAGTTGCAGTGGCGTTGATCTGGCTGTGTGTCGCCGTCGCCATCAGTCTCTGTGTTCTCACAGTCGGTCTTCTCGTCTATCGACGGTACGTCTCTAACACCAGTGGCATGTTCAAAGATCTCTAAAAAACGTGCCACGTTACTTTTGTCCATATCTTCGCCAATTATTGACCAATTTTCACAATTCTTTCACTGGCACACTCTACAGGCAATTTGAAATAATGTTTTATTATATGTCCCACCACACGGTAAAAGCGTTTCTACGCTACCATGTGAAATATAAATGTAAGCAAAAACTAACGATAATAACAAAAGTTTAGGTAAGTGAAAAAAACGCTTCACACTAAGATTGCGATGAACGATTCGTATGGCACTAAACTGTTTTATACCCACACAGTTTAGTGTCATACAGACCATTCACTGCAGTGTTGGTCTGAAGTGTTTTTTTTTTAATTTTACCAAAATGTTTGTTTGTTATTATCGTTATGTATGCATATTTCATTGATATTTCACAAGGTAGTGTAGAGACGCATTTACTGTGTAGCGGGATCTATAATAATCACGTTATCGCAAATTGTCCGCAGAGTGTGACAGTGAAAGAATTTTGAAAATCGGTCAATAACTGGCGAAAATATGGACAAAAGTAAAGTGACACGTTTTTTGGCCTACCCTGTATAACTATTGATGAAAGAAACCCATCATCTCACAGCTGAGAAACATCAACTGCATAGTCCTTCAGGCTCTGCTAGCAGGACTGTTGAAATTCTGGTTTAGTTCATCACAGGCTGAACGGTAGTTCAAGCCCTGTGTTAACAGCGACTTCTCTTTCCTATGGGGAAACCAAAAATTCGACCCCCACAGAACAAAGCCCCTGATCGGATTAAGATAAAATTTGGCGCGGTTGATTGCGTCGGCGAGGGGACCCGTCATGCGAAATTTTATGCAAATCTCTCCAAGGGGGGCTCCTCGGCAAATGGGTGAAATATACCCCAAATTTTTATTTATATAGGCCTAGGCCTATGCCTTTTTTTCTTCAACGCACCTACAGGTCAGACCTCTTAAGGGATTTTTACGCTTAATACGTCAAACGACGTGGTTCTGCACAAGGAAGTGGGGTTAACCTTTTTGGGGTTAGAAAATTAAAATTTAATATTTAACGTAATTATTCACAAAAATCAAAAAAAATACAATGGCGCCTATGGAGAAAATTAAGCAATTCGTTAAACGGTCGTAACATTTGCTGTGTATAGGCTAAGCTAGAATCGTAATTTTGGTTCTAGGATATGGCTTTTGGGATCGATGGCCAATCTAATGGTGTTATTTAATTCTACCCCGAACTCTCCCTGGTTGCCATGGCAACAAAATTTGGGACAAAATGGGCTATAACTCGGCTTGCGTAAAAGATATCTGCGAGATTTTTGCGTCTATAGGGGAGTTTTCGGGGATGGGCCATTGAATGCTGCCAATTGTATTTTTCCCCGACCGACCCCGTTGCCATGGCAACGAAATTTTGGACAAAATTGGCTATAACGCTGTTTGTGTAAAGAGATATCTGCGAGATTTTTGTGCCAATCGAATTTTACCACGACTGACTCTCGTTGCAATGGGAACAAACTTTGGGACAAAATGGGCTATAACTCGACATATGTACGAGATATCTTTGAGATTCTTGCATATAACAAGGGGTTTTGAGGGTGGAGCAAATAAATAATTTTAGTAACTTTACCATGGTTGACTCTCGTTGCCATGGCAACAAAATTTGTAGAATTTTTGCCAAAAATAGGCTAGAACTCGGTTAACTAAAGTTTACGAGATGGGCTCAGACTTTAGTTTGACTTGCCTTTAGGCTATAGTCGTTTGTGGTCGGCCATTTTACGCAACGGTGTAATAACTGCAATGATACGATTAGTTCAATTAGCATTATTGAAGTGTTTTCCGGGCCTATATTAAGCGAGTGACGTGTGCAAAAGTAGTTTGTTTATTTATATGGCCATTTTGTGGATATAAAAAGAATTTTGTTCAATATTGTCAGCAATGCAGGCCAGCGGCGACGTCATGCTGACGCGTGTCGTCTGCTTTGTTCAGTCACGCCATTAGGTAGTAAAGTAACAGTTATAAACGGCTTGGTTACTGTAAGAAATATCTGAAGCGCTATATCTTTCTAACTGATCACCAGTAGGAAAACAGTATTTTAGTAATAGAAC
>Ga0209671_1000727_pt1 | contig 23876 bp, 14 predicted proteins | sample WorMetHERISLAND2_2_FD_187401 | JGI IMG/M metagenome (GOLD analysis project Ga0209671, IMG submission 187401) | Marine gutless worms symbiont microbial communities from Max Planck institute for Marine Microbiology, Germany - Olavius geniculatus... | ecosystem: Host-associated > Annelida >... | reverse complement strand
TAGCTGTTGTGTGTTTTTTTCCAGCTTTTGCTTTCATTATTTCTTTCTTTTTTTAGTTTTTTTTTATTTCAGCATTTTCTGGATCTTTTGAGTTTTACGTTATAGCTGCATTTCTGTTTCAGTGACTCTCGTGTTATTTTTTAAAAAACATTTTAGTTTTTTTAGTTTATGCACTAAATTAAACTGACAGTTTGGCTGCCAGTTTTAAGTGCAAATTCTCTGTCGTATTGTATTTTGTATTGTAGGTTGAGTGGAGGTGAATTTGCTGGTTTTGTGATGTCCGTTCCTTCACGTGCAGTCCAAACCATTGTTAGTTTTGTTTCTTCTTTTTTTCTCTGTTTGTTCATGACTTATTGCGTGTACTTGAATTGCAGTCAACTAGAAAAAATGTGTCATACCGGCACTAATTTATTATACCCATAATTTAACATTTACATGAAATATACATCTTTTATCATCTGTTGACCATAGCATTAGTAGAACTGAAAATTGGCTTTTTAATTACTCTAGTCTTGGAGAACATTTAGACCATTTTTGGCCTTTATATGCTTTTTTTGTTTTTTGATTTGTTGAGAGCTTGTGCAAGACAGAGAGACGGAAGACAATTTATGAGCAAGACTATAATGTGGCCTTATCAGGATGGCTGCGTAATAAATATTTAACAGTTTATGATCTTCAGTGTGGGCCCGTAGATGATGGTTATCTATTTCTATGGCCAGCAGTATTGTATCGAGTGTTTTGCAATATCTCTGATGTTGCTACATCGTGTCCCAAAATTAGCGACACCCGTACAAATAAGTTGGTGTTAAATCGTTAATACCTGGCGGCAAATTTTTACAAAATGCAAAACACTTGTGGAGACAATCATTCTGAAATATTCTCTAAAGTTTGTGCTAAAAGTGCCCATTTTTGGCCTTGATGCAAGCTTTTAGTCTTAGGTGCATACGCCACAGCTTGATCGCCTTGTCAGTAACAACGTATTGAATGTAACCCAAATGTAAACAAACTCTGATGTCATAATGATGTTACACTGAATACACACGGTAAGGTGAGGACGTCACAATAAGTGTGACAGTAAGCAATGCTACGATAGTGCAGTGTACAATATTTCGTTAAAATTCATCAACGACAAACTGAATTAAGTGTGATTCACTGAAGCTAGGGGTGTCGCTAATTTTGGGACACGGTGGAGTTGTAGATTTGTCATTGCTACATCGTACTGTTGATCATGCTGATCAGATGATGGATCGAAAGGTAGTTGGATTCATTCCTGGTTGGGTTGCTATCAGATGGTTGCCACCTGGATGGGTGGCTGTCTGCGGACAGGTAAACCATCTCAGTGTATAACCAACACCATGGTCAACTCAGCCTTTCATCCCCCTGAGGTAGGTAAATTGAGTACCAGCCTGTTTGGCTGGGTTATGGCAAGGCACGTTCACCTGTGTCACTCTGTAGCTCTGTGGTGGGTTTCCCATATACATGTAGACTGCTATACACCACCTTTAACCTTAAAGGTTGTGTTTTCCGTTCTGTGTCCTGTCAGGAAGCACATGATGGTGAAGTGAACGCGCTCAAGTGGAGTCCTTCTGGGCAGTACTTTGCCAGCGGCGGCTCCGACAGGAAAGTGAAACTCTGGGAAGTTCACGGAGGTGAGCTTCGATTTATACTTAACACATTGTCTTACATATGCACTATGCAGCATTATTCAAGTGGCCATTTTCTGCGTAAACCATTTATTTAACTGATTCTGATTTTTTACTGATATTTACACCGAGCGTCCTCATGGTCGTTGGTGAATATTGAAGAAACCCACTTTTGTTTCTAACTATATTTTTTAGTTATCAGTTTAGAATAGCTCATTGACATTGCTTTTTTACTGTTCTGTTAATTTTTTTATTTATATAACTTTTGCATACTTTCTGAGATGTTTTATGAAGTACATATGATCTGCTGATCTAATGTGATTATTGTTGTTAACTCACTTTTTTAGATTCATATATTTTATCGTAACTGAATAGCGTTGACTTTGCCACAAGTTTTAGTGGCATAATCGGTTACTGTTAACATCTGTAGGGCACAAAATGACCTTCTTTATGTCGATGTCTTGTTGAAAAGCTATTCAGTTCTCAAAATGGCAACAAAAATAGTTCTGTGATCCTTATTGCTGTATGCTGTACTATATTCTGAGTGATTTAGTCACATGAGAAAAATCAATCAATTTTCCATGCTATGGCTCATGTCCAGAAGCGCTTTACAATCTCGGAAGTGGCAGCTGATTGGCATGAGCTAATGATACTGATAAGTACGTTATGCAGCCAACCATTCTTGAACTTATGGTGCAAAATGGACACATACCATCACACCCTGTCCTCCAATAGACAGCATCATCACATTGATGACTGTCTGGAGGATAATAGGGAGGATTATTAGAACTACCATTATGTTAGTTACATATGCACGTGTAATGGAGTTTTTACAATTTTAGGTTTAGCTCATTTTTTGGTGTTTTGTGTTTCTGTAAAGGTAAAACTTTCTGTTTTCTTATTTTTATCGTAAAGGTTAAACTTACCGTTTCATTACTATGTGTTTGTGTGCATTTTGCCTGAAATGGTCATCCCCAAAATGACCTATACTGTGTCAGGTGGGATGTTAAACCCTACTTACTCACTCACTCACTCACTCCAGTGAGACTCACTAGGTCTTCGTTTTTTACCTGTTACTTATTATCCCTATTGCTGAGGATAGGAGGCTGAGTTGACCTGAGTAAGTAAATGAGCCTCGTGAGATTTAAACTGCAGCCTGAAAGTTTCGAGTGCAATACTCTAACTGTTAGACCACTATGAACTTTTGGTGCTTTTTTCATGTTTCGCATCATCTGACTTGTAATCCAGACATTGGTATTGGCTGTTACCAGAGGCGCGTTTCGCACTTTTTTCTCTGAGAATCTCACTTCTACGGCTCAGTTGTTCTCACTAGTTCTCACGAAAAGTGTGAAACGCGCGAGTAAGAATTCTCTGAGAATTCTAACATAGAATTCTATGCTAGCCAATTTTATCTATTTGGATGACGTAACTCAAGCAAGTGAGCGGAGCTAGCATAACATAGCAAAGGAAAATCTTGCTCACAATTTCTCAGAAAATCTCAGAGAAGTAGAAAGTGCGAAACGCACTTCTAAGTTAGAATATCTGGGATTCTCAGAGATTCTCAGAAAAAAAAGTGTGAAACGCGCCTCTGAATGTGGGATTTCTGCATAGTTTACTGTGAACTTGTGTGTTGCTTGTACAGTGAAGTGTGAGCCTAAAGCAATGTTGGTCGGCTGCAATGCTGGCATCACGGCTATTGACATTGACATCGACGTGAGTGCAAATTGTCTTTGATGCACTTGTATCTGCTGTATGCATTAACTGTTGCAGCCTTCCTGTGTGTCTGTTGAATTTACTACCCGTAGCAGAATAACACGATACTTGATAAAAGTTGCCATCAATCTCCAAGATGTTTCTCAGCATTTATATGCAGCAAGGTTTTTAGAAAAAATGATAGCTGCCATTATTTGAGGAGACAAAATAGCACAAGACTGATGTGTCATGTTTTGTCTGTCTTTGATGTTTCAATGCTGTTGATTGGGCAGTTGGTTTGCCACAGCAGTTCTCAAGGGTTTACTTCTATAGAGACAAGCCTAACTTGGTTGTAGTAACTATTGTGGAATTTGCTGGTTAAGTTATTAGTGTGTGCCTGTGTGTGTGTTTTGTTTGTGTGTGAAAATCAGAATTTTGATTCATTGTTTAGCATGTAAGTAAGTAAGTAAAATGTTAATTTATGTAGTGCATCAGTGCCAGAAAAGTCTCTGAGAGCGGTGCTTACATGTCAGTATGTGTATAATATATATGTTGGAAATTAATTCATATTTTGCTGCTGTTTTGCTGTCACTTATTGCATGTGAAAAAGTAACATTTGACAAGTTGTTGTTTTCTGCTGTTCAGGACAAGCTGTTGTTAGCTGCATCAAATGACTTCGCCAGTCGTATTTGGACACCAAGTGATCAGCGACTACGGGTAATTGTAATTGAATTATTATTCATTTTTCTTTCTGTATTTAATGTTTTGTTGAATTCGCACTTTAATGACTTTGCTTTCAGTTTGAATTGTAACATTTTTGCAATATTTTTGTCATATTATTATTAGTTTAGTTTGTTATTCCTGGCAAATTTTCATCAAAGTACACAATACGTTTTAGGTGCTTTCATGGCTTATGGTGATAAATATTCTAGCATTGCAACGACAAGCACTGCTTGTAAACAGTCTAGCATATACCTTGTTGCAATTTGTCTGGCACTTGCACATTCATACCTCGAAAACTAAAAGGTGTGGAAGAACCAATATTGCTCAGGTCAGGGGTAACAGGTGTACCCATTTTTGGTTCAAAAGGTGAGTTGAGGGGGATGGTATTAAGCTGACATATTTTTGTACTTAAATAGCATGTCTGTTATTACAGATAGCAGTCTAGCTGAGATTTTAGTCTTGTTTAATCATTTTTTAGCTACAAGTTACCGTACATTAAAGAAGGCTGCTTTTATGCTGATGTCCGTTTTGGATTTTGTTTTATCTTACAAAGTGATAACTTTTAATTGTGATAATATGCTTTCCTGTTATAATAAGTGTCACGTGTCAAGTACACGAAAATATGTGGTACATTGGCAACTTAAATTTGGTTCACAGCTGCAAAATTTGTAATTATTGCATGAACCAGACCGATATTGGACATTATGACTTACCGGCACTTTCTTGCCCACGCATTGCCATTTCTTTTGTGAGATGGTTAAGAAAATATATAAAAATAATTTTAATTTAATGCACACTATTTGCCCCCATGGTCAGCCACCTTGATATGGTGGTGCGGCTTAGTGTTCTGATCATCATCATCATCATATATTCGTTTAATGTAAAGTTGACAAGCGCAACTTTTAACAACGCAACCACAAGATATACATAATAAATCTAAATCTAAAGCTTTCTAAAATTCGTGGGGCAAGAGCCAACAAAGAGCTTACCAAAAATTCTTAGATCAGATGCATTATCAGTGCTCATGCACCGGTTAATTTTCAGCTTTCATGCCGATTTTGGCTTTATAGCCATTTACGGCTTCATAGCCGTTTCGTATAACCTTATGGTTACATTCGGGGATGCGCATTGGGCCAAACTGATACGGCCTCAGCACTCAGCAGGCATAACAGCCTGCCCACCCCGGAGGTAAGGTAAGGCACAATATTTGATCTGTAACCACACTCTGGCAGTTTCTGTACCGGCTGTTATATTTTCCACTACAAGCCCTGGCGTGAACTGATGATGAAGGATAATGTTTGGCTGTGTGCTGTAGCATACACTTACCGGTCACAGTGGCAAGGTGCTTGCGGCTAAGTTCCTCAGTGATCCAAACCGGGTCGTTTCAGGCAGCCATGACCGCACACTCAAGTTGTGGGATGTGCGAACCACAGCATGTAGGTCATGCCAGTCTATTCTGGGTCATGTCATTGCATGTAGGTTGTCATGTCATGTACACTGTGAGGCGTAAAAAACAAATAAAAATTTATCGATCGTAATTTAAAGACGGATGATCAGATTTTTATAATTTTTAGTACGAATATTCCAGACACAACTGGCCATCGAATGACGATTTATGTTCCAGTTGCGCCAAACGTCTGTTTTTGCACTACCTGGGGAAAACAAAACAAGCAAAATATTACATTTTTATTCAATGCAGTATCATTATTTGATTAAAATAACGCACATTTGGCACATTTTGTCCAAATTTCTAGCACTTTGGCTGACAGTTTATCCAATTTTCCAGTTCTGCAACTGCTGACAGTAAATAGTCAAAATTTTGGCCATTTGTGTAAGCACAGGCAGGGAGATGCATTCTCTGTGCATTGATAGCAGTGTTGATAATGCTCTGCTTTAGACCTCAAGCAGTTGTTTCTTATTGTTAAGAAACTACTCACTCACCCACTCACGCTTCTTGAGTTCACTGATATTCCTGAACAGAGTCCCATAAACTTGCTGCTGCATAACACTGCAAATACTGTCGAATGGACTGTGATCAGGGTTGTTAAAGGCTACGTATCTGGAATGATTAAATTTACTGATTTTTTTTATCTCATGTTGCATTTGTTCTGTTTCCCCAGGTAATGCAGCAACAGACGTCAGACGAGCTGGGAATTTCAATGGCCATTTGATGGCCAGTTATGTCAGAAATGTTTGTACCAAAAACTATTAAAATCTCATTATCCTTCTCCAACTTACTATTAATAATGTCACGGATGGTTTTTAGCGTTTTTTGTTCATTTTAATGCCGATTGTATGTGTTTCGATTTCTCCAGGTAGTGCAGAAGCATATGATGGGTTAGGTGAAAACTTGAATAACCGGTTGATGGCAAGTTGTGTCAGGAATAGTTATACCAAAAATTATTGAAATTTGATAATCCGCCTTTAAGTTATGATCGATAAATTTTGGTGTGTTTTTTCTGCCTCACAGTGTATACATAGGTCATGCTTCCCTTATTTTGACTGATATTGGTGATGATACTAGGCACATCATCGAAATCACTGTTTTTTATTTAATAGTCACATCGGTCATGACTCCACAGCAGTGGTGGGAGAATGCCCCTGAATCCATAGCACATCTGGGGAAAACGGTCACTTTGCCCAGGTACCATCTTGCTCCGGCTTCAAATAATATCGGGAATCAGCTGCTTATGGTTATCAATTTGTAATAATAATTATAATAATAATACACGAATTTGTATGGTGCCAGTATGTCGGTTGACTTTAGAGGCGCTGTGTACTGTATTTCCTAGAATATTAACACTTTTTCATTGACTAAATAGCATAAAAAATGAAATTGCTTCTGCTAGAATCGTTTCCATGGCTAAACTTTCACCAAAATTCGTTGGCGGCTGGAGCTGCCCCCCCCCAAAAAAATTTTTAGTTGGCTAATGAGGCCCTGAGAGGGACAGCATTCTCATTTTCCACCCCCTAGACGTCTTGATTCTTCATTCTTTGTGCTTAACATGCTTTTCCGGAACTATTTTCTGTAAGTTGGCATCTGTTATAGAGTCATTGAATTGCCCAACATACAGACTTTACATTAATGGACTACATTGAACTGTAAAATCGTTATTGTCACCCTGTAACTGTAATAGTAACTTTTTGAACTCAGTATAACTACACAATTTTGAAATGCCATGAAGACTAATTGGCTAATGTTTTCTGGGGTTTACTGTGTTCGCGGTATGGTCTGGAAATTCCACACGATGTTTCTGCTGTTTTTGTAACACCAAAAACCTAAAAGAAGAAATACCAGCTAGCTGAAAGTGTGCATTGTAGTTCAGCAGTTAGGGCATTGGATACTAGACTGAAAGGTCCACGGTTCAATTCCCAGCTGGTGCACAACCAAGTACCATACCTCAACTCTGGGCAAGTTGTTCACGTCTACGTGCCTGTGTAGGTGCAAGTGTTTAGTGATTAGTGTCGGCTTGTAACTTTCAGGTTGCGGTTCGATTCTCACTGCCAGTCATCTGCCAGCAACCTTGAGCAAGTTGCTAACCTACTGCATGCTCAGGCCAACTCAGCCTCCTACTCTCCATGGGACGTGAAATGAGTAGTAGCTTATGGGCTACGGGGTGAAGGCCTAGTGTAGCTGATTGGGGCGGTGGTATGTCTGCTAGCTGCAAACCACGGGTCCAATTGTTCGTTTTCGCAGGCAATGGATGGCCGCATAGTGCGCTGCAGTATCATTAGCTCATGCAATCAGTTGCCACTTCGAGATTGTAAAAGCGCTTCTGATCTTGAGTCTATCTCATATAAGAAGTGCTATAGCAAGTACTGGAATTTACCTTTACCTTTTAAAAGTTGGAAAGTATGGTGTGTTGTGTCTTCACACTGGACAGGTACAAAGACTATATTTGCCGGGTCGAGTTGCAATGACATCGCTGTCGTTGATGGGTACAATGTCGTCAGTGCTCATTTTGACAGGAAACTGCGCTTCTATGACCTGCGAGCTGATTCCAGCACTGTCAGAGAGATCCTACTTGATGGCAGGATCACATCCGTCGACCTCACTCTAGGTCAGTATTCCTCTTGTCTTGAAATAGTACAGTTGGTGGTGTGGCATAGTGGTTAGAATGACGGTCCTGGTCAGTGAACTTTCCCCATCCTGCACTAGACTGATGGATGGCTGTTTGACCACTTTCTGGGTAAAGCGTCCACTGTCAGTCAACCAACAAGGTCAACTCAGCCTGCTATCCCTCCGAGGTCGGTAAAATGAGTAGTAACTCATTTATATGGGTTACGGAAGGCGGTGACCTTAGTAAAGCTTACTGGGGCTGCCTAGCCAGCCGCCACGCTAGCCTGTGTCTGCAAGCTGCACGCGGTGGCTCTGGTTAGTGACAAAAAGTGCATTAGAGGAGTGTACGCAAGATGCGATATACAAATTGACACCTTTATCTTTTACAGTGTTGGCAATTTAAGTAAGTTATTTTATAATGCACTTCACCCGTCTGTCTCTCGCCACGGTGTTTGCAGTGTTATATCTGCCCGTAATCTGACTCAGTCAAATGTGATGATTGAAGGGCTTTATTAAGAAACATCTTTGTTTATTTTTAGTGGTGATAGTAGTAATTATTTCAGTGAAGACAGCAGCAATGCAAGCAAAGGTAAAATGTAAGAATAACTTTGGCAGATTTTAAAACAATAACATTTCGGCTATCTTGGAGATAGGGCTGAAAAATCGGTTCGATGAAACGTAGGTCTTTTAGGTTGTTTTACAAAAACGTCAAAAGTCTAATTTTAGGTTTTTAAAGTTTTTGTTTGTTGTTAAGTTTGTTACATATCACATTTTAATTAATACTTTGATTGTGATTTTTGAGTTATGGCACCAGTCATGGCATTATGTCGTTCACTCATAAGAGCGTGAATTTGGTGAATAATATGTTTTACCTGGTTTCGTGATTTTGTGTATGGCGTTCTTTGCAAATTAAACCAAAAAACCTTTTAAAACCTAAAAAACAAGTAATTTGAGAAAAGCTCACGTGGCACACGATAGCAGCGGTTCTGCCACTTTTGCAATCAGTGTAGGCCTACAGCAATAAGATATTAATACATCTTGAAAGCGTACTTAAATTAGAGGCCTCCGTGCGAAAGACTATTTGAATTTAAGAGATTGAAACTTAGGTTCTTAAAAATGTACATTCTATGCTAAAAATGTCATACACAGGTTGTCTAGGTCCATCTCTAGCCATTTCAGCGCATTTCACTCTTAAAATGTGTGCCACAGCTAGAGATCACAACAAGGTCATTAAAAACTCCTATTTTAGGGGTTCAAGGTCGTTCAAGGTCATAGATGTTGATAAATATAAAAAGCCTGTCACCAGTGCTCGTTATGATAAGCAGCATGTGTGTACCTATCTGCAACCGTTTTCATACTAGAAGAGCCAATAGGGTCAAAATAACGTCTTTTAGAGGGGAGTACCCCTCTTTGATGCCCTCGTTCGAGGGGAACCCCATACCCAGGAGCACAAAATTTTATCACGAAAAACTAGAGACCTTAAGGCAGCCCACGGTGAAGATATTGTGATTTTAGCTTGCACCATTTTGATACAGTGCCAGGGTGTGATGGACAGACGGACGGACGCCTAGACGATGGCTAAGATGCACGAAGCATTCTGCTGTCATGCATAGCAACTAAACAAAAACCTAAAAACCTAGACATTTTCTTTTAAAAAAACTTAGGTTTTTTAGCTCTGCTTGGAGGTGAACAGAGATCAACTTTTTTGTTTTAGATACGTGGTTGTAGAACAATGCAAATAGGATGTTGTTGAACTTGATATCTGTGTTTCTAGATAAAAAGGGACTTGTTGGTTGCACACGAAGCAACACCATCACAATTGTCGATCTTCCATGCGGCAGCATCAAAGCTTCACTCAGGCAAATTTACTTACTTATTATGCAGTAGATAGATCGTACAGGACTTGGCTGGAAATAGACTTACAATTTTACACTGATCTCGAGAAAGCAGCTGAAGCTAGGAGCATTCAGTGAACGTTCAGAAGAGACTATCATCAACTTGCTGTTACATCAGAATAAGAAGATTATACACTGACTACGAAGTCTCATATCTTAGTGCAGTTTAGCGTATCTTATAGTATTCATTGGCGATCATGACTGCGAAAAATTGGTGCTGAAGTAGTTTATTTCGGTCTTATGTTGCCGCTTCCGTTTCCTTTGGTGCTTTGACACCACTGGTGGGGTAAATGGAAAGGCATCAAGCATGTAACATGCTGCTTCAGACACTTTACGAAAACTTCACCTTTAGGGTGTCTTTGAATAGACTCATAGGTTGAGACGTAACTTAATAAGTTATAACAAATTCCTCGAAATGCAACCTCAAAAACAGCAAAAACAATGCATATAAAGGCAGTATTTTGAGGAATTTGTTATAACTTATAAATTCACTTTTAGGGATTGGCTTAACCCAAAGTAACTGGTAAGTAGGCAGGTTAAGCAGTAACCAAACGCAGTGGTAGACTGTTTTGGACTGAAGCAGTTCTCGTAATGGTGTTCAATTGTAGTAATGGCTGTTCTGAACATACACACTGTATCAGTGGGTTTGCACTGTGTATTATATCAGCGATGCGTTATTTGTGTGACTGTTCAGTGCGGAGGGGTTTCATGTTGCCGTCGACTCAACGAGAGTCATATACAGGTACAGTAACTGGCCTGTTTGTTTATCTTGTGGTTATCTCTTTTCAACATCTTTCAAGACCTAGTCATATTTCTGTTTCTTTTGTTGACTTGTTTATTAGAAGCTTAGCTGTTACAGCCTCTGGATATAAATGAACTGGAAATGCAGTGAAATAAAAATAGAAGTATTTTTGAAGTTCTGTAAGCCTCGAAGGCACTATTGGTGATAGATTATAGATGGCAGTGTCAGACCTTTTTTCCTGTTTAATATCTCAAAGCATCTGGATCTGTTGAATCTGTCTCGGGAATAAACCCAGTCCCAGTTGCTAACAGTTCAGAGTTTGCACTCACCGTGGCCATTTACTTCTAAGCTGCATGAAGATGAAGCGAAAGAAAAGGATGTGAAAAAGAAAGATCTGTGATCGTGAAGTTAATTCTGCATGTGTATGCTGTGTTTGTGTATTTCAAACTAATTGACAGATTTTTATTGATTGTGATTTTGAGCTGCCTGTGCTGCATAGCTGCATTGCAGCATTTCAACCTTAGATAAGGTTAAAGCTTGTCCATAGCTTTTTAGTGGTAACCATCTGAGAGCTATGGAGCATCAACACGCCCCACCTTACCCCTGGCTAGGCATGCCAGTACTCGATTTATCTACTCCCAATGGATGGTAGGCTGAGTTGACCTTGGTTGTTGGTTATATACTGAGATGGTTTGTCTGTCCTTAGACAGTGACTCATGTAGGTAGTAACCACTTGATAGTGACCCAACTACTACTGGAGTTTAAACCCACAACCTTTCATTGCAAGTCCAGCATCCTAATGGTTGCATTTCATTAGGTCTTTTTTATCACTTGTCATTGAATGTTGTTATACCTCAATGCAAAATACCTGCACTCGATTGGTCGAAATCGCGTCACATGACGTTAACAAATACGCACTGTTGCCCGTGCACTGTCGCCTGGGCAACATTGAAGTGGTCACAGCTTTTTTTAATAATTTTTTACTTGTTGACTTTTAGAATTGTTTGATTTTGAGGTATAACAAAACAAGTAGTGACTGGAATGTTGATCATCATTGACAATTTTTTCCCCTCAGTTCCGAAAATGTTGCCCTCGAACCAAGATCTCGAGGAACGTTTTACAAACTTTGGGTCGGAAATTTTCAGTGATGACCCCAACGCCAGTCACTATTTGTATGTTGTCCGGTGTTCTGCTGGGAACTGTTGTACAGTCCGGATGACGAGTACGTGGCCGCAGGGTCGAGCGATGGAGGAGTTTACATCTGGCAGGTTGCTACATCCAAACTTCACACCATTCTCAAAGATCATCGGTATACCTAATGATAATTTGCTTAAACTCTCTGCTCACTTTCTGAATAAGTTATAAGAATTCTTAAAAATACAGCCTTTATTTTAACAACTGTCCCCCAGGTGTTGCTGCAGCGGACAGTAAGTGGTCCTAGACATGTATTTTTATGAGTTTTCATGTATATAACTTACTAATTACGAGTCTGTTCAAAGACAAAGGGTCTCCATTTTGTCAGTTCCCTGCAGATATAGTTGACTTAGTATTTGTAATAGTTAGCAAATTTTGTATACTTTGTTCACATGCAAGTAGTCTGAACTTTTCAGTTGTGTTCATGTGACAGTGTAATCCTAGTATAAGGTGCCATTATTTATTCACATTCTTCTACTGAGTACAATTTGTACCTGACAAGTAAAAACAGCAAATGCAAGAAATGTATTTAGTAGTCATTGTAGTGTTGTGTGGCATCTTGCAAATCTGTCTCACACAGAATTTTTGCCAGATTTTTCAGTCTGATGGGAATTAAGCAGAGCTCGTGTGCATGTTGACTATTTGCAGCGAAAAGCAATGTAGCTCGTCTTGGCTTATCAGTTAATTTCTAGCTTGTTCATATATTGATTGTGAATGACTGATAACAGCCTTTTATTGAACTTGAATGAAATTTTAGTATGAACTAAAAACACACTTCTTCAGCCCTCATCTGGCAGTTAGTAAAACAGATGTTGTTGTTTTTGGTCTTCAAGAAGAACATGTAGACAGAATAAATTCAGGCATCTCATGTTGATTTTAGCGCTGTAAAGTAAAAAGATCCCTTCAACAAGCCTTTTTTTCATTGCTGATCGTATGAAATTTTTCACATGGAGTTGAAACCGCATGTGTCTGTTTTGCAGTGAAGCGCTCACGGCGTGTGCGTGGAATCCAAATGGCCGAAGCCTGCTCTCATGTGATAAACACAAGACTGTCATATTTTGGTCCGATTAGTGGATAAACCGTTCCAGCTGTTTCGTGTATCATGTGCTGTTGTTTATTCTCGCTCTGTGATGTACTGCGTTGTGTTATTAATCATGCTTCCGTGAGATGCTGCAAGTTCACCAGTGTTTGTGTAACATTTGTACTGTATGCACTTTTCGTTTTGGGGGGTTATAACTATTACTGCTCCCTTTTTGTATGAATAAACAGCCAGTTATCCATGGCTAGCTGATGGGTCTTGAAATCTTTAAACTACAAAATCATTTGGAGATCACTACTCCAGGATTTTCAACAGATGCATACTTTTCTTCTTGAAGACCAAACGGTATGAAAGCACTAACAGTGAACTTTTTTGTACTTTGTTCAAAATTGTAATTTTCGTGGCTGTAAACATTTTCTTTCTTGTTGATTTTTTACCGTTATAAAGTCCTGTCAGATGTTATTTAGAGACGTGGCATGGTCATTTTTTAAATATTTTCTCTGGTTCATTGTGGTATACTTACCTAGCTGCCCGTCAATGTTTTGTCCTGTATAAATATCATAACATACTTCCAAAAGACTTGAATTAGTTGGATGTTGTATGCTGCAGCATAACTTTGCCTGTGATGTATTGTTCAGCAAGGCATTTGCTTTATGTGCTAATATTAAGGCAAGTAGTTCAGCCTAAGTCTGAACCTTATACCAGTTAACATGGAATTGGTGTTTTGGTGGATTCATGTATCTGTGACTCGAGTCCATAGTTTGGACTGTAAGCTAGTCGACGGCAAATTCCAAAGCACTGAAATTTGTTTTGAGCTCCATAGCAAAAAGACTTAAAACCGTGTTAAGCTTTCAAGTCAGCCTTAGTCTCGAGGCTTTCGATCTGACGTGATATTCGATGTGTACGAGTTTCAATGTTTTTGTAATAGTATTTAGTATTAGCGCATAATACAGTGTGGCGCATAAACATGTGTAACATGCATACTTTACGTAGATTCAGCAATCAGAGTTTTGGAAAAAGTTCACGTCCATCATTGCAGTGAATGGAGTTCAAGTGACATCACTGTAATGGTCGACGCTAGGTTAATGGTGATCATTTCCAATACTTTCAATATATAATGCATGTTTCAGGTTAAACTTTTTGTTTTGTTATTATGTGTATGTGCAATTTTACCTGGAAAGGCCATCCCCAAAATGACCTATACTGTGTCGGGCGGGACGTTAAACCCTACTCACTCACTCATGCAGACCCGGTGTATTACTTACGTTATTTCTGCTTTCATATTAGCTGCATCTTCTTACGAAATATTCCAGTTTGAATGCACAGTTCCAACAGGTTGCTGGTTTCGGCTTGAGTTGTTGGGGATTTTGTGCGTTTTTATTTACTACAGTAGGTTTGTTTTCATCTTTGTGATTTTCTCAGACTCAACTTCGTTACCTGTTGTCGGGGTTCCCACTGTAGTCAGGAAGTACCGGAAAAATTCAAGGACTGCCGAAAGTAGTTTTCAATGATTAAATGTCAACATTAGTTCACATCATTACACATTATGCGACATGTCACTAACTGCAAGTGTATGCAGTCCAGTTGAAATCACATTAAAGTAGTGCCGACATGTTAATTTACAGTGACATAGTAGTTTCATTTGGTAGTTGCGTGTTCACATAAAATGTGACCTGTATGTTTACACTACTAGATATACTGAAAAAATTCCAGGACTTTCAAGGATGTGTGGGAACCCTGTGTTGGACTTCTGTGTTAAGTGGCATGGTGCATAAAATTCTACCAAGTACTTGCAGTTCTGTGTAATACCATGAGATTATGATTTTTACGCACGAAAGCAGCTACTGCTTTCAGCGCGTCTTAGCCATCGCAATTCTGTCCGTCCGTCTGTCCGTCACGCGGGTGGGTCAGTCAAAAATGGTGCAAGCTAGGATCACCAGATCTTCACCGTCGGCTGCGTGGAAGACTCTAGTTCTAAAGCTTTTCCATAAATTCAAAGGGGGTCACAAGGAACGAGGGCGCTAAATGAGGGGGGTGCGCAAAATTTGCGATTTTTAGGCAGCAAGTCGCTGTATCTCAGTAACGGTGCGAGATAGGGCCTAGGTTACTATTAATCACCAATAGGAAGTACACTGGCTCTCGATTGGCGCCGAATTCAATGACCTTGAGTGCCAAAATAGGGGGTTTTATGGATTTTTTGGCGATTTCGGGCTGCGACACAAGTCTATATCATTCACAAGGTGGTGCCACGGAACTATTGTTATGCGATCCAGATAGAGAATTTGGTATTTGTATATTAACTTAACGTGAACGCCCCAATTTTTAGCTAAACTACTGAACCGGAACTGCTATAGGCTTTCGTGCGTCTCGTGAGCATTAGCTCAAATTTTTTTAATACATATATTAAATGCTTTTAATTAATTTTAACCACGTATGGCACTGAGTGGCCTATTTTATTCTGATGTGCCGTAAAGAAATTACTCACTTACTCAAATTTCTTGTTACAACATATGATGTACATTGTATACTGTCATAGTCTTTGACATACCAATGTTGCTCTTTTTATTGTGACAACCAGATGTACCATATTGAAGTTGTCCCTTGACAAAATTACGTTAATAATTATAATGTCATAAATCAACTGTCCGTTGGAAAGACATGGTCATCAATCTGTTTGGTACAGGGTGTGCGTTATCATCAAAGTTTTGGGTGAGGACACTGCTGACTTTGTCTCCCAATGCAGAGGAGAGGCAACTTTGATTGCTCAATTTTCCCAATCGTCCACATCCTTTGATTGGCGAACGTTGAATGAAGAAACTTCAAAAATGCAATATTTGCTGAGGAAATTTTCACACTGAAATGAGCATGAAAACTGTCAACTTAGGCCTAAAAAATATGTGCTTCCGGTTGCAGCCAGAGGCAAAAAAACTACAGACAGGAAACAACAGAAAATTAATTATTATTCTTATCATTTATTTTTGCATCATGAAGTATTATGTAATATTACCTAACAACTCGTAAAAAAACAAAACGGACACACTAAATAGTATTCACAAGTTACAGCAACATTTCAGACTAGATGCAAACAGTATTTTTCAGTAAAACTTTAAAAGCATACTAAATACCACACTGATATTTTTGAAGGTACAATAAAAATTTTAGGGATGCAGGTTTTTCTATGGATGGATGGCAACCGGAAACAGGCTTTTAGGCCTTAGGCAATGACATCATTACCACAGTGCTCCATACTGATGACCTTTAATCAGGGTTCATAGCAAACTGAAAGGACAAAATTCAAGGACTTCAAGGATGAAAATTGCAGTTTTCAAGTACCAAAAGTATCGACAAAGACGCATCATACTCGCGCTACATCAAAATTTAGAATGACATGTACACGAAGAAGAATATGTAATACACAGTGGTAAGTTTTGTTAAGTAGAAAAGTGAACTATAACCAAGTAGTGGTGAAATGCCAAATTTTACAAAAATGTTTTCTTCAGAATTTTAATATGCAAAAATTTCAAAATATGGAACATTCAAATTCAAGGACTTTCAAAGGCCTAGAATTTTTTTCAAAATTCAAGGACTTCTCAAGGACCCTATGAACCCTGTTTAATAAAAAGTCCAAATACACTCTTTTGCCAGACTCACTTCTGATAACAAAGAGTACTCATCCGAGAGTCAATTATTTTCAGTCAGGTAAACAGAACCGCAATTCTCCAAAGTACGAAAAAGCTAAAGAATATTTTTTTCGACTAAACACTGTTTATAACTTAGTTTTTTCTCACTTCGCAGCTACTTTTATGCTGGCAACTAACGCAAAACATAAAATGTGCTACTGCATACATAAATGGTTCTCTTATACAAGATGAGTAGCATCAGAATCATTAGGAACTATATTTTAATATTACGATGCAACAGAATATTTCTGTGCAGGATGTAACTAAATACAATTTTGACACATACAAGTATTTTATTGGCACATATCAGCCAGTATTCATGAACTGCTTTCAACTCTTAACTATGTCTGCGACAATACCTTACTTAACAATATTACACAACATACTGTGTAAGATTGGTTTCAACCTTAACGAATTAGAAAAGAAACTGTAGCAGAACTGAACAATATGTCGCAGAGCAGTGGCGATTTCAACATTGAATTGTCATCATCAAATTATCAACATTAATGATACAGGGTGGGCCAAAAAAATTACCCAACTTTTTTTGTCAGAAATTCATCAAATCTTCACCAAATTTGCTATTTTTGGCACACGGATAGCCGAGACAATATATTATGTGAGGTACATTCATTGTCTACCTCACCTAATGTCAATGCACTACCATGTAAAATGCAGATGCTCCAAATTGTTGCATAATACTGAGTTGTTGTGCCCGTAAAAGTTCGAACAACTTAATTCAGCACATAATAAACTAAAATGTGATTTATTTAACAGAATTCTAAGTTTGTGTATCAACTTGCTTCCAAATTACACAATGGTTTAGACATGATGCCATGGCTGATAGCGGCATTTACGATCAACTATCAAATTTTACAGCCTCAAACATGGATTAGACGTTTTTAGCTCATATGTCAGCTATTTTGTTTTCAAAACATTTAATGCCACCAAATTATTAAATCACGTGGCACTCTCTGTCGAACTGATAATGAAAAGATAAGCAATCCGATACTGATGATCACCGCATAATGTAACAATTTGCAGCATCTGCATTTTACGCAGTAGTGCATCGACATAAATTAGGTGAGGTAGAAATAAGTGAGTGAGCAGGGTTTTACGTACCACCCAACACAGTATAGGTAATTTTGGGGATGGCTTGTCCAGGCAGAATGCACACAAACACATAATTTAATGGAATGGTAAGTTTAAACTTTACAATAAACAGAAAGTTTAACCTTTACAGAAACACAAAACACAAAAATGAGCTTACCGTAACCGAAAATTGTTAGAACTCCATTATATGTGTGCATATGTAATTAACATAACAGTAGTTCTAATAATCTTCCCTGTTATCCTCCAGACAGTCATCAATGTGATAATGCTGTCTATTGGAGGACAGGGTGCGGGTGAGGTCGAAAATGAGTGTACCTCACATAATTCTATCGTCTTGGCCATCTGTATGCCAAAAATTAGCAAATTTAGTGGAGATATGACAAAGTTCTGACAAAAACAAGTTGGGTCATTTATTTCGCCCACCCTGTACAATGCAGTCCACACTGCTAGAATGTCTGTATTTTAAAGACAACATGCAATACACAGAACAGTTGCAACTGTTCCAACTCAAATTCAGTACAGAAACTTTGCTGGTTGCCATCACAAACCCAGTCAAATAAACCAACTAGAAGCTTGAAATTGCAGCGCATTAGACTGAACCACAAAAATAAAACAGAAAAAAAAACTAACAGTTGAACTAAAAAATTCAGAAAACTAAAAATGGCATGAACATTTCACAGTGCAGGAGTAAATGGTGTGTCAGTTCTCAGTCCAAAAGGTCAAAGGCCATAGTTGAGGTTAGGATGACTGCATAATGTGCCAGCACTGGGCAATACAAAACTGTTGAAACTAACTTAAAATGGAACAAGATGACAGTTAGGTGGAAAAAAATGAACTAAAACTGATATACGTAGTACAGAAATAAAACAAATTGGCAGCATTAAACGTAACTTAAGAGATTTTAAAATATGAACCAAGATTGCTGGAAAGATAATGAAACAACAGCAACCAGAAATGCTTTCGCTGATCCACAATGATCGTAATTAGTTATGGTATCAAATTAACAGAACCAACTTTTGTCAATGACCACTCGTTTAACTACACTTACCAACAAACTCAAGAGACACCTAATTATCACACAGAATTATTTACTACACACACGCTCATTTAGGTGGGTGTGTTAATCTTGCAACCTACTTGCAGGGTGGTCTACCAGCACTAGTCTGACTATTTTATAACAGTTATATATAGCCAGGGTAGTTCACCACCTCCCTAATACAAGAACACTGAAAGTTTAGCGCAAAATGTAGTGTAATCCACAAATACCAGCTGTAAGGCACTAGGCCTTCATTCTGCTGGGATTATTTATTTTGACTGTGTTAAGCTGCTAACAAGAACAACGTTCATACAAGAACTCCTTAACTTGCAGTTAAGATGGTAAGTTTTTCCCGACAGCTTATTTACCATAGCCAGCACTGCGTAAACAATGACAGAACACCAAAATGTTCACGAAAAAAGCCATGATGATGCAGAAATGAATTTATGATTCGCAGAACTGACGCAAGGCTAATAATTAATCGATCAGATACAATGACATGTGTTACAGTCTCTATACATATTCATACTAGACACACATGCAGTCTCCGAAACACAGAGCAGCATTCATTCATACACATGCATTCTCCTAGTCAAGTCTCTGAACCGGCAATTATAATGACAGCTACTGATACATGATCAACAATACAAGCAAGCATCGATACATATATACCGTATATAATGTACTCGTCAATTACAACATAAAGCACTGCACAGTTGGATGGACAGTCAGCTATCTATGCTCACGTCCGCCACAAAACCTGACCATCGACGGGAGCTCGTCGTGGAATCATATCAAGCAGAAACTGTCTGGGCAAGTCCATGGATGAAGAGGACCGGCTTGCGGTTGACGGCACTGGCATGCCTTGCTGGTACGGAAACATGAGTCCAGTGAATGCTGCCGCTGCAGCCGACGGCAGACTCATGCCTGGCACGGTGGCACCTGGAGTTGAACGAAGGTTTGGTGCCGACAGGTACGACGACATGCCGCCTTGGTAATGGCGTGAGCCATCACCGGATGACTTATTCCCAGCACCAGCGCTGCCCACTGAAGTTCTGTTGGATGAAGAGGACGAGTGGGATGAAGCAGTCCCATGTGACTGGGTCGGCGGAGGTGTGTTTGAGCCACTTGTAGCACCTGCCAGCAAACTCTGCTCAATCTCCTGCTCCTGCTGCAGCGCTCGCACAAATGCTCCCTTCAGCCGATTCGTGTGCTCCTGCTTCAACGCACGCTTCTGATTGGTCGTCACGCAGCGCTCGCAGATCACCGCCTTGGAGCCTGGCCGATCACGTTTCCACACCGGGGTAAAGTCAGTTTGGCACTGAATGCACTCGAATGGTGTCAAAGCATACTTGATGTCCGACGAAGCAGATGCCGTAGCCGTCTCGGAGGTGTTGGTCGGAGCATCTCCATCAACGATACACTTCACGGCTTCCTCGAGCCCGACTAACATCACAAACTCCGCATTCATGTTGATGTTGGGAATGAAGTTCATCTCCGGTGGCGGGGGTTTTGGCGGAGGAATCTGGAGCAGTGTTTTCTCGAGCTGTCGTCGCAAAGCGAGCTTGGCGGCTGCCTGGCGCTGTGCCGCTGTCTGCTCAGGAGGAACTGGCGGCTGGGATGGGGTTGGAGTTGGTCGATAGCTTTGAGCCGACGTCTGGCCATGGGTCGTCAAGCTTGTGCTGCTCACGGACCGATTTGCAGTTGTTACGACTGCAGACTGACGAGGTGCCATGAGCAGCGGCGGTGGACCTCCGTGTGATGAGTGGTGTGCACTCTGTGTGTGGGCAGCACCTGCACTACAACTCTGCATGTGAAGTCGTGGCATCTCAGCCGAGCTCTGGTGAACACCTGCTCGATGTGAAATTATCGACGACGATGGATACCCACCTCGAACCAATGGCGGAGGGCCTGAAAGTGACTGTGATGACATAATCACAGATGAGGAACTTGACGACGATGACGACGAATGTTTAGCCACGCTGTCATTGACAAGCCGATGCACCGCCTGACTATGGCGAATCTTCTTCAGCAGAACAAGTTTTGTTTCTTCGTTACGCAGTTCCTCCCGATATCTTCTAATTGCCGACGTGTCTTTCTCAATGCCGTCGTCGAGGCAGGCAATTCCATTCACCATGACGCTGGTGGTATCATGTTCCCCCAATCCATTCACCAACATTATGGGGGTCTGAAAAGTCTTTGGACCACGACTAAGGTCAATGGGAGCATCCAGACTCTCATCACCACTGTCATCGTTCTCAACAATAACGAACGTCTTAGCGGCATTCTGTGGAGAAACTTCACCATTTGAACTGCTGTTCTTGGTTAGGTTTAACGCAAGCACCAATGGTTCGTCACTGTTCTTGTTTGTAGCGCTATTCTGTGTCTTTTCGTCAGCAGCCGATGCACTGCATGAGTCTATGTCTTTCTCCACAGCAATGCAAGATGACTCACTGCTTGTCGAGTCCTCAGTCTTTGCATTGTCTGTTGAAAACGAGTCACTGTTCAGCGCATGTGCAGACAGACCGTTATTATCATCAACTTTTCCCAGGGTTTCGTCAGTATCGCTGCTGCTCTTGGATGGCACAACATCACCATTGTCTACATCGGCTGTTGGTGAGTTGTCGCCGTCATCGGGTGGTGACGTGCTGTCGACGCCAGTGTCCGTAATGACTTCGTCAATTGATGAATTGATGTTGTCAGCATCACGCAGCTCTTCCACACACAGCCTACAACCAGATACAACAACTCCTCACTGGATTTTCAGCCCAGCTCAAATTCACACTAAGACTACATTAATACCTACAGTACAGCCAAGGACCTATTAGAGATACGTGCGGCCTGCATATGCTCCAAGTGGGGCAGGGCATCGATGCCAGAATGCACTGCATCTAATATCGATGCCGAGAATGGGTCCAAGTTTTACAATGGATGTTGCTGAACTTGGAGCATGCATACAGGCTGCATGCAACAGCACTGCAGCCTAAATGCATCCCTAGTGGTCAAAACTAACCCAATTATTCATATGATGAGACTTTGCTGACAAATGTCTGTGTACAACAGCATGTCCAGTGACTAGTGACTGCAATACTACCTGGGATCCAGAATTGAGAAATCTGTAATCCCGGGATCCTGGTTCGGGATTAGGCTTACAGATTAGCTGCTATTTTAGTATCCCTAATAGACTGATAGGCATAGAATGTAATAGGCCTGTCCTTATATGAAAGGCCAGGGCCATCTTTTGCCAACAGGGAGGGGGCCCTTGGCACTATCTGACTCACAGGGCCCCTAATGCCACATCATTACCTGCGATGACACTATACCACAAACTGTTATAGGCCTAAAACTGTAGGGCCTATAATGTATAGGGCTACATCTTCTGTGTTATAGGCATACAATTTCGTGAGCGGATGAGCGAATTTGGACCCTAGACTTCAACTTTCTCCTTACCCAACATGACTTTTTAATTGAGTTTAAGTTATGACAATAATTTATTCCTTAAGACGATGAAAAATAGTTTGATTGATCGATCGATCCATTGTCTGTTGCAGTGTAGTGCGGGGCCCCTTGGGGTGCGAGGCCCTTGGCACAGTGCCAAAGTGCCACCCCCCAGAAAACAAGCGTGCGGAAGGCATATCCAAACTGCAAGGGAGTGACTGTGACTGTCAAAATACAACTTAAGATGCACAGCAAAGAGCAGGACTCCATAGCATGAAATATTTCACTTATCGAATGGCTAGAACTGTTATTTGTATCAATTAGCTTCAAACAGTACTACTTTAACAGATTTTGTAATATCGAAATCTCGGGATTCGAGAGTGGCGAAAATGGCCGGGATTGCAGGATTGCAAACACTGGTCCTGACTGAATTAGACATAAGTAGCTCCATTCAAGCTGCAGCTAAGACATCATCAATAACAAACCTCTTCTGTGCTGGTGAGACCTGCTCATCAGTTTCTGATGTCGTTAAGTCGTTGGCAGGCCGCTTGCCACAAGATGCAGTTGCCAGCTCTTCCGTAGAATCAGCACTCGCCATTGCATCAAGTAACTGAAACACAGACAGATTATGGTTCATTTAAGCATAACATCTTAGAACATGGATTACAAAGTTCAGTCTTGGTATAACTGTACACGTACACATGTACTCTTTTTGGGTGGCTCATTTATCAAAGTACGTTAGTCAGTGTCACCAGCAGAGCAGACAAGTTGTTGGGATTGGTCAGTAAAACTGTTTTCACAGAATAAAAATGCACTGTTATTACTCATACAACAACTCTGTAATTAATTAACCTACTTAACGCCTGAGTTTAAGTCCTATTCACTGGAGACTAATGGTCCTGCTTAGTGGTTACTGTGCTACTGGGCAAGACAGATCTGTACGGGTGACACTAAATACCGAAAACTATGCAAAATGTTTTCGGTATTTTTCAGTATCAAAAACTAACCATAAGCCTAAATGAAAACTACCGAAAACTAGTGAAAACGGTTGTTTTGTTTTCAATAGCTTATGGTTGTTTTCGCTAAACAGTCCACTGATATGTACCATCTCATGTCACATTCAGCCAAAAAATATATTTCTGGGAAAAGGGTACACCTGCCCCTCCCCGGAGTCTGCGTCTCTGCAGAGAGCAGCTGAACCGCCTTCAGCAATCGTCGTCTTCGCACTAGCACCCGCCACTTTCAGCTATAAATGTAGCCTTTAAAACCAATGGACGTTACTAGCTGCCAAGTGTCTGGTAACTGGAACATTCCCATCCTTGTGCTAACTCGTCCAAGTACTCATGAATGCCACTTCAGTGAATGAGTTCACGCCGAAATGCGTCGCTAAGCTAACACCAGGTAAATCAGTGATCGATTACTACTAGCGATCATATCATCGGCGTCGGCGGATCGGCACAAGCTGGCGTGACCATTCGCAACAACTAACGGTTAACAGTTCCTTGATGATGCCGATCAAATCATCACGATCTCATAACATGTTTCAAGATGGCGGCAGAGGCGGCTGGCAGGCCAGTAAGCATACGACTGAATGATGTCTCCCCCACCCCAGGCCGCGCTGCAC
>Ga0209671_1000726_pt1 | contig 23884 bp, 16 predicted proteins | sample WorMetHERISLAND2_2_FD_187401 | JGI IMG/M metagenome (GOLD analysis project Ga0209671, IMG submission 187401) | Marine gutless worms symbiont microbial communities from Max Planck institute for Marine Microbiology, Germany - Olavius geniculatus... | ecosystem: Host-associated > Annelida >... | reverse complement strand
CCTCTCTATACCCCACCCTACCCCTCTGCCTCCACGCTTCCCCTATTCCCAAATTCTGGATCCGCCGCTGCTTAGGCCTGTAACTCTTGACTCATAGTTGGTTTTGGTAATCTAGATGCTGCGTCTGCTATCATAATTGCACATTTCGTTCATGCCAAATCAGTTTATAATCTGTTTTATTTCATATAAAATCAGTTTATGCAGATGGCTGTTCTTTTTTGTAGGTGTTTGTATCATTCTCAAAATTTACTTTTGGTCTCTCGTTCTCATTTATTTGTTCTCGTTTTCGCCACATATTTTGGCATCGTTAGCATCTTTGCATATATTATTACTATTTATTTCTCAGTTCAGTCAATTTTTGTGGCTTATACTATAGCTGTTAAAAACAACGTGAAAGTGTGAGAAATAGAGCAAAGAATAAATCTGTGTTTCAACATATAAAGTTTAATATTTACAATAAATATCTGCATTTTGAATTGATGTTTTAGGTGATTTTAAAGTCAGATTGTGTAATACAACTATGTAACTATCAATAGACTATATTAAGTACACACAGACTACCCGGTATTCAAGACTACAGCAAAACGACATCGCGCATTATTGTTAAATTTAATACTCGTTATAGGTATCGAAATTAAAATTGCGACGTGAACCCATCTCTAATTCTGTGTGCATTTTTCGATGACGTCACCGCTATTTGCGTGGTAACCGGATATCGCGTCCTATCAACAGCAATTCGTGTTATTATAATCGGTTGATTAGCTCATTTTATAATTCAGTCATATGCATAAATACCTGAAAACATAATATAATCATTATGCGTTACACTTTAAAAAAATAATTGTCAAAAATCGCTGCGCTCTTTTTTCAGCAGCATGATTGTGTGCGCAGTAGCACTGCGACCGTCGCAAGTGACAACAATGTATATCAGCTGAACATCTTTGTGTGTGTTTTGGATCAATAATGAGTTCTGAAATCGAAGGACATATCACAAGAAAGTACGAGATTAAGAAACGATTAGGCAAGGGGGTAAGTTCAGAACAGTTTTGTTATTCATCAGTACAGTAGCAACCTTGAGGACTATTTTACTTCTTGCTCTTGCCAGAGCGTGCCAGTTGCCTCCACCAGTGTCGACTTCGAAGTAAATTCGCCGGTAGAATCCAATATTGATAATCTAGTCACAAGTGACATCTTTTGCAAACACCAGAAGTAGAACACAATTAGAATCCAATGTTAAAAATCGATTCACTAGTAAAATCCTCCTGACAGCAGCAATAAATCTGAACAATGGCATTTTTATCATTCTATTTTGAGGTCTAGTGACTCTGTTGTCCCAGTCTTGACCCAGAAGTAGACCAAATGATATTTTGACACCTGAAGATTCTTTGCGCAACTGTAACACTTCATTAACGTCTTCATGCATAATTGTTCTGTGCTGACTGTACAGCTTACATTCACATACGAAATGTATAATTGTGCAAGCACTGTAAGAATAAATGAAACTGGCTGATCTACACATTACAAAAATGCTCAGAAAGTAACGTATTGTTTTTACTGCATAGCCGTAGTCTAACCCTAACCGAAATCGAAGTGCTAACCTTGGCCAAGTTGGCCATAGGGCCAGGCCCGTTGAGAGGGTGGGGTATTGGGGTAAGCTATCCTGGGCCCGGCGACGTTTGGGGGCCCCGCCGTCGGTCAGAAATATAAAGTATGCCAGAATGTACCATTTTGGTCAGGCCGGGCCGGGCCGGAAATTTTATTTTAATAAACAGGCTGGGCCGGGCCAGGCCTCAACTCCGGCGGGCCAGGCCGGGCAGGCCATCTAGTGTTGGCTCACCGAAGCTCGTGCAATCAAAAATGGGATAAGTTTTAAAGTCCAGATTCTAAATACAAAAGATGAACGATATGTCCAGTGCAATTACAGATGCAAGATGTAACGGATTTCATCGTGCCATTTCACCTCACGTGTGCTGGGGTGCCTGCATAAGTGGGGTGGCTGGATCGAATCTGTTATCTTTAATCAAGCGTCACAGTTCTGGTCAGAGGTCGTGACTCAGTAGCAGCAAAGCAGGGTGCTGGTCGTTCTTGTGCTCATTAACAGTTAACACTGCGCCGAGCTTGTTACTGATGTCACTTCTGCCTTTAAGCTGGCCACATTAGTCCTGGTTTCAATTAGTCGCGGTCAAGTGGTAACAAAGCTGTCTGTGTCTGACCACTGCTGCGCTTGATGACCTTGCCGTAGCAACACCATCAGCATCACGGTGTGTCATATAGCTTTCTTATCTCCCGTCGGACTGCATCTGTAGCCAGTTGCACTGCACATAGGGGCCTATCATTTACTCTTCATCTGTTTATTTTGTATGCATGCTTCCTACATTAAAATGCTATTAATTAAGACGCTGAATGCTCCTTAGCATGCGGATACCAGTTACACAGACAGAGTGACAGGCGTAGGCTACTTTGAGTCTAACTGACGTAACTTGCGTCACTTTGCGTTACGTGGGTTGCAATGCAAAAACTGAGTTGCGTACGTTTACCACTTTTTTACTATGTGGGCGGGGCGGCTGGCCGGGCCGGGCTTGAATTTTGGCGGGCCTGAAACAGGCCAGGCCTAGAAATTTACTAGAGTAAATGGGCTGGGCCAGGCTGGGCCAAATCAGCGATGGACTGGGCCGGGTCGTAATTTTTCGGCCCCTGCAGGGCTCTAGTCCAGATAGCACCGTAATTTATATATCGTGTTAACTATACCTTGAACGCGTTTAATATGCTAGTAGAACGAGAAGTAAAATGTTTTAGATGACGTCTTATATCAGGTAGAGTATGTACTGAATTTAAGAATATTTGGAAGAGCATTCCAAGTAGATGGATTGGCATACATGTCCAAAAAATATGGCTTTGGTGTCGGCACTGTCGGTGTGGTCTTTCATGCCACCCAGACTTGAGCTGTGTTTTTGATGGTCCTGGGTTTGATTAGGTACTCCAGATTAGGGATGTAATCCAATATTCGATTATTCGGTATTTGTTCGATTTGTTCGAATTCCGAATTAGATTTTGGGTTATTTGATATTCGGATTTATTTGTTAATTTATGCGGCGATATATATTGAATGTACAATAAAACAAAATTGCTGCAAACAATGGCTCCATGTTGTTTATTTCGCTTATTAGTAGTACGTAACACCAACTTTCATTACATACATCATTTGGCCGTCTGATAGAACAATGCATGGTCGATCGTCGAAGGTTCTACATTATGCCGGTTATTGTAGTTGTTAACTAGCAGACTTCTAGCGGTACCCTGAAGAATCAAATTTCGAACAAAATTCGAATAATGTAATTCAAATTCCAAATAATGAAAAAATTCGAATAACACATCCCTACTCCAGATTTTGATGAGACACTGGATCAGGTATATTGTCTTAGTAATGTGTTACTTAGTAAGATTGTTTCTTTTGTTTTTACCTGCAGATAAGCAGTTTATTGGAAAATGTTGAAGAAATGATATAAAGTTACACTTGATGGCATGTTGAGTTAGCTTGAGTATTCACTGTAATTGCGTGACAGCTGTTGTTTGTGTGTCTTTTATGCAGGCATATGGCATTGTGTGGAAGGCAGTCGATAAAAAGACAGGAGAGGTGGTAGCGGTCAAAAAGATTTTTGATGCGTTTCGCAATCAGACAGATGCTCAGAGGACTTTTCGGGAGATTATGTTTTTGCAAGAATTTGGAGATCATCCAAATGTCATCCGGCTACATAATGTTGTCAAGGCTGAAAATGATAAAGACATCTACCTTGTGTTTGAATTTATGGGTTTGTGAGCATTCAGTACGTGTTTTGTAGTTTTTACCTAATTTGCTACATTGCAATTTGTATCTGAAATACTACCATTGATATATTGCTGTCTTTTTAATGGTATAACATTATGTAAAAAGTTGTTTGCTTTACCATTAGTTTAAATCATAACTAGAAATTTGGGGCAAAGCCCAACATGAGTCCACCTGTTGTTGTAAGTTTGATTAGGGGAAAATTTAGGGGGCTGAAATTCCCCTCCTAGCAAAGTCACGTGGCCCAAATGCAGAACGTGCACTGTCGATTTAGGGTAGGTCAGCATCCGTGCTCTAACTGCCGTTGTTAGAGGACCGAAGTTCACCAATTTTTTGTTAAACGCAGGAAGGATCGTAGTTCATAATGCCATTTTTTGTTTGTTAATAACTATGCATTCCAGAGATATTCACAGTCAAAGTCAAAAGTTGTTTTAAATCGCATCAAATTTTGGACGTTTTTAAGATGGTGCCCTGCCCAAAAGTTGTACCTGTGTTATCACTCCCACGTTGCGGCACATCAAATGGCAAAGTTTCATAAGACTACTTCCTCTACCCCAAAGCTATAGGCATGCATTTGGTGACCAATTTTTGACTTTTTTTGTAAAAATTGTAAGGAGACCCTTGTTTTCGGTGGGGGTTGCTAACAAGACTCGGTCATTTTTTTTGCACGTGTAAACATTTGAAAGCACAACACCCCTTAGGGGTCAAAATATGGTTTTCCAAAAATGTTGCTTTGGGTGGGTATGATTTCGCCTTCAGACCTTCATAGTTAGTAGACCAAAGTTTACTGGACTTTCTTTACCGAACACGGAAGAAATCATGGAAGATCAAATACTTACAGTTCAATTTTGAATATCTTCATCCATTTTGGAGATATTCGCCATCGAAATTTGAAGTCGTCTGAAATTGCATCAAATTTTGCATGTTTTTGGCCCCTAATATTTTTTGGAGAGGGCCCCTCAAATGTTCAGACCCAATTTTCAACATTCAGCCTACTACACACCACGGTGCAAAATTCTGTGGCAATCTGCCAAAGGAGCTCGGAAATACTGTGGCAAAACCAAAAAAACATCTGCGGTAAACATAAGTATACTTTGAAAACTATCGTTTCTGGGCAGACATAATTACAGGCATACTTAGCTGAAATTCAAACTACAGTTTATGAGATTGTTTTTGTATAATGACAGAAACTGATTTGCATAACGTTATCAAACGTGGAAACATTTTGAAAGATGTACATAAGCGATACATTATGTATCAGCTGCTTAAAGCAACCAAGTACATGCATTCGGGAAATGTTATACACAGAGATCAGAAGGTATGTTTTTGCATTGCTTAATTGGTATTTCTTTTTCCGTTTTGTCTTCGAAAGATAACGACTACAGTAGTTGATTTTTGCTTTTTTGTTGTCTTTGAAGCTTTCTGCTTGACTACAGATGTAGTTCAAAATGTATTGAGTAATTTGAAAAAATTAAATATTGGAGATTAATTGATTAATAATTTTTCAATCAGTAGCAGCCCTGTTCTGAGTTTGAAGTAATGTTTTGTGTGTCAAGTCAGTCAGTTGTCTGGTTGCTCTGTAGCCATCAAACGTTCTGCTGGATGGCGAGTGTTTCGTGAAAATCTGTGACTTTGGTTTAGCACGTTCACTGTCACAAGTGACTGTGGACGATCAGGGTGATCCTAATCTAACAGAGTATGTTGCTACACGATGGTACAGAGCTCCCGAGATTCTTCTCGCGTCTCATCGGTCAGTATAGTTAGTAGCTTTACAGCTTTACTTCAGGAATTTTGCTGTTATCATTCGAGAGGTGCTGCAGATCTGTTTATATCACACTAACTTATGGTGTCGCTGCAATGTGGTGAAGGTAGTATTTAGATTGCATGAAACTGTGAACATGGATCAAGTTGTAATGAATTTTTTATAAAGATAGGCTTAGTCATTTACAAATCGATGTTCCGTTGGCCATTTATGTGCATTCTATTGCACATTTTCTGTACTGCCTGCTGAAATTTTGAATAATTGGTTGGCAGTAAGCACTGGTGTTGCAGCAATGAAAAGGTTGACCTTTGTGTACGACCACAGTATATTTTTGGTCTGATTTCTGCTGTGATTATTTACCGTCTTTGGCATTGTACGCTTTGTGACATTGTTCAAAGTGACAACGAACAATGGACATTTTGGCAATTGAATGCTATTTGTTGCAGTATGTTGTGCACATGCATGTTTGATGCAGCTACACCAAGGGTGTTGACATGTGGAGCCTTGGCTGCATACTGGGTGAGATGTTGCTTGGTAAGCCTTTGTTTCCTGGGTCATCAACACTCAACCAGATTGAACGTATCATGATGTCTGTCGACTTGCCAACACCTGAAGGTTATAATTTCATATAATAGTTAGTTAGTTAAACTACCAACCACTATCTAGTCAGACAGTGTTTTATTAACATTTTACTAGAGCTGTGAAATTAATGCATTAATTAATGCATTAATAAATTAACGCATGTTAAAAAAATTAATGCGCGTTGAAATAATTAATGCACATATGTAAATTTATGTTAATTTGCTAAATTCCATGAACCAAAAGTTCCAATATTCCATTAAACTGCGGTTATTTGACAATCGAATGAATTCAAGTAACTTAACTGTAGTTGTCGTTCTGTCGCTACTGTAAATAAATAATTATTTTGACGACAGGCTAATAGATTTCTGTACTAGCTATGACGGCAGTTATTGTTGATTATACGTTTAAAATGTGTTTTTAACTTTTTATATTCTATGGGTGGGGCCCCCAAATGTCGCAGGACCCAGGGTAACTTACCCCCCTCACTTTTCCTCTTGATGGGCCTGGATGCATTAATAATGCGTTAATTAATGCATTAAAAAATTAACGCAATGCGTTAATGCATTTGAAAAATTAAAGCTTTGACCTCTCTACATTTTACTTTTTAAGTTCTGATTCACACCTACCTGCAGAGGTTGATTTATGCACAGGCAAACTAGGCAGCAGTTTTGGCAGCAAAGTCTTAAGAGGGGTGGCAAATTGTTGAAATATATTCACTTTTTAAATAATTTTTCATCAAACTGCAGTTAGATGTGTCTGAAAGAGTGTCACATTTTTCATTGTTTATTATTTTAACTATTTTGTCGCACTGAGCCACAGGTGTGTGTTTGACCGTCAGTGAGCCATCAACGTTAGCCATATGGTGCCACTGTCTGCACATGCTGTGGGAAGGTCCTATTAAAATATGGTTTAACTGAGCAGATAAATCTAGATATTTTTAGATATGACTATGTGCATAAATGCCTGGAGACATTGTCCCAAGACCACTAATTAACCCACAGAAAATTTGCTGTTATAGCTACTCTAATTTTGGAAAACACTCTAAGACCATGGCATTACTCTGCACTAACGTTGTCTGCTGGCGTCATCATGAATACTATCAACTTCCGCTAAATTTAACGACTCAAAATCCGTCTGTTTTGTCTCCAAACTCTACTTTATGCCAGTATTTTATTTATTTTATTGTGAGTAAAGTAAATTTAAAATTGGTTTTATCTTGGAACTGGCTACTTCGCTGAGTTCTATGGGTTTACTATCAAATTACGTTCAAAGCGGACGGGTGTCCTATCTTGCTTTCAGCAGCTCTCAAATTAGAAGATTCTGTCATTAACTTTTAGAATGTTATACTAATCTAACGTTTGATTAGGTTATTATAGAAATGTTAGAAAATGTAGAAATGTTTATTGTTGCTAGATAATAACGATTTTTCGTATATTTAACGTATGATTTTTGCAGGGGTGCATACATGCGCTTTCGAATAATTGGTTCTCCCATGACAGTTTGAGGGAGATTTAATGCAGTTACACTTTTTTCATAAGCACTCTTATTCTTCATCTGATATTTCAGGTTTTTTTAAAAATCCAGCCATCATTATTTTTAATGATACAACACAGTATGTAAACAGTTGATCGCTGTCCATCAGTTACATACTTCGGTAAACTACTGTAAACTACTATAAACTCATACACAAATACCGTATGTGCTAGATTGTTTTGCATTACATTTAAGTTTGGAATGCAGAGTGATTTTTACGTGCAAAAGCAGCTACTGCTTTCAGCGTGTCTATAGCCATCACAATTCTGTCCGTCTGTCTGTCACACAGGTGGATCAGTAAATAGCAGTGCAAGCTAGGATTGCCAAATTTTCACCATCAGCTGCACGGAACTATCGTTATGCGATCCAGATAGAGAATTTTCAGCTAATATGCTGAACCGGAACTGCTATAGGCTTTCGCGCATCTCATGAGCATTAGTTCAAAAATTTTTTGTTTGACATAACTCAAGACTTCATAACTGCCACATATGATTTGAACTTGTAGATATTGAGCTTTTACAGTCACCTTATGGACAGTCAGTGCTTGACAAAGCCACACGGAGGTATATCAGCAAATACTGTCACTTGTTCTTGTTTAACCTAGTTTATTTGACAGCGAATGCAGTCTTTTTTAGGTATTGTTTTTACATGCGAGAGCATGTAATGCTTCACGCATCTTAGCCATCGTCTGGGCGTCCATCTGACCGTCTCTGTGTCCGTCCGTCTGTCTGTCCGTTCGTCACACTGCTGTGTTGTATCAAACAGATGCAAGCTAGGATCTAGGATCAAGAAATCTGTGGGTTGCCACAAGACCTCTAGTTTGTCATGACAAAATTTTGTGCGCCTGGGTGATGGGGTTCCCCTTGAATGGGGGCGTGAAAGAGAGGTACACCCCAAAAATTTGCTTATTTTACCGCTATTGGCTTGTATAGCGTGTAAACGGTAACAAATAGGCACAGACATGCTGCACATCATAACAAGCACTGGTGGTGCGCTTCATACGAATGTCAACATTGATGACCTTAAAATTTTGAATGACCTTGAACCCCCCAAAGACACTGGTGTAGTGATTTTTTTCGCAATTTCAGGCTGTGACACACATTTTAAGAGTGAATTGCGTCAAAATGGCTGGAGATAGACCAAGACAATCTCTACACAAAATTTTCAGCATTGTGCGTTGATTTTACTGCTGCAAGTTCTGATCCCATAGGTTCAAGGAGGGCGGTGCACGTGGGCGTCAAAGAAGGGTATCTCCTAAAAAGTGGTTATTTTTTCTGCTGTTGGCTTGTGTAGCGTGAACACGCAGATAGACGCAGACATGCTGCTTATCATAACGAGCACTAGTGACATGCCTTATAATGGTGTCAACGTCAATGACATTGAATGACCTTGAACTCCCAAAATGGGGGTTTTAGTGTTTTTTTGCGATTTTTGACTGCGAGGCACACATAAAGAGTATTGCGTACGAATGGTTGGAGATAGACAAGGACAATTTGCGAACCGGACATGCTAAGCCTCTCGTGCGTTTCATGAGCTTTGCTCAAATCACTTTGTTTTCTATGCTGATGAGGTGAAGATACAAGTTGTATTTTCTCTTAAATACTTGAAAATTTGTAGTAGTATTAACATATTATTTATTGCAAAACCTACGATGTGCTGTACTACACATTGAGTTTGTATGTACATGTAAGCTTGAGATAGCAAATAATTGTAAATCATTGGCTTGGTCGACCACAGTTGCTGTTTTGGCTTTTGTAGCTTTTGAACAAGCTTTACCCTAAACAGATGGACTGAACAAGTTTTAAACTTTGTTTAGTTGACACACTTCTAACATTAAATTGTCTTTTTGTGATATATGCATTATTTATTTCAGTCATCAAATATAGTACAATGGTTACAGATTTATGACTTTGTGAGGTAAATTGTTAATTATACTCATCATTCTTTTGGACTGACAGCTCTGAACTCAGAAGAAAATTTGTCTTTATGCTGTTGGTTTATTTTATTTATTTATTTCCAATGGTGGCTTGGTGGCTCAGCAGTTAAGGCGTTGGATATGAGATCAAAAGGTCCATGGTTCAATGCCCAGCCAATGCACTACCAAGTAACAGCCTTGGACAAGTTGTTCACACCTACCTGCCTGTGTAGGTGCAAGTGTCGACTCATAACTTTCAGATTGCAGTTCGATTCTCAATGCCATCATTTGCAAGCAACCTTGAGCAGGTTGCTAACTTACTATGTGCTCAGGCCAACTCAGCCTCCTACCCTTCGTGGGACGGGAAATGAGTAGTAGCTTAAGGGCTACGAGGTGAAGGCCTAGTGTGGCTGATTGGGGCGATGGTATGTGTTCTAACTGCAAACCACTGGTCCAATTGTTCGTTCACGCGGGCAGTGGGTGGCCGCATAGTGCACTGCGGTAACATTATCTCATGCCAATCAGCTGCCACTTCCAACATTGTTACGCGCTTCTGATCTTGAGTCCATCTCATGTAAGAAGCGCTGTAGCAAGTACTGGACTTTAGCTTTACCTGACAGCAACACAAGATGACAATCAGAAGCGAACAACACTGGTGCCATGCAGGTGGAACATGTATATGAATCTGCATGCGTGTAAGTTGTTATTAGTGATTGATGGTGGTTTGTTGATTTGAGAGCTCGGAAGCCTCTTGATGAGCTGCTAATCGACGTGCCACCAGATGCTTCAGATCTGCTGCATGCGCTGTTACAGTTCAATCCCGACAAACGGCTGACTGCAGAACAAGCGCTCAAGCACCCATATGTCAAGCGGTACATGCTTAATACTTTATAAACTCAGCCATTTGAGATGTACAGAGATTACACATTCACTGGAGAAGAGAATTGGCATACTTGTACAGGGTGGGCCAAAAAAACCCGGACCTGTTTGAGCGTTGATAACTCAGCGATGGTTAGCGGTAGAAAAACGTGTTACACATCAAAAGTTTCAGAGTGCTGTAAAAATAAACGACAAATTTGCATAGTGAAGCATTTAAATATTCTTTGCCTAATTTGCATAAATCTTTATTACCCCTGAAATTAGGCATTGGCCTGTACTCTCATGTGCCCGAGTTCATTGAACTCGAAAACTCAATGCCAATGAGTCCAGATTTAAATTCTGTGAATTATTCAGTGTAGAGGCATTGCAACATTGCAACAAATAGCATGGTCACAAAATTTCAGTAACTGACCAGTTAAAACGTGTGCTAATCAAATGCTGGCTCAGCTGATCCTGAACACATTGACTCCAGCGATCGATCAGCTGCCTAAAAGGACTGATGATGGTTATGAATGCAAAAGCTGGGCAACTGCCTATGTCGAATTTCATCTAAACTCAACGTATGTGTTAATGATTGTTCATATTTTACTGTATGCTAAATGAAAATTAACTTAAATTTATGTGTTACTGCCAATTTAGCATGATTTTTGGGGTGAGGCAGATTTGCGTAAATCAAGCAAATAATATTTAAATGCTGAGACATGCAAGTTGTACACTTTTTCTGTACACAATTTCGAAACTTTTGGCATATTACGCGCCTTTCCATCAATAAACATCGCTAAGTTATAAAAGCTGAAATATCCTTGTTAAATCCATGTGTTACAGTCAAATTTGGCAGAATTTTGGTTGTGACGAATATTTATGTAAATTAGGCAAAGAATATTTAAATGCTTCACTATACAAATTTGTCGTTTATTCTTTACAGCATTGTAAAACTTTAGACATATCACACGTCTTTCTACTACTAACCACCTTCGAGTTATCAACGCTCAAACAGGTTCGTTTTTTTGGCCCACGCTGTAGGTTAATTAAAGTCAACTGAAGTCCAGTGTTAAACTTGAAAAAATTCGCGCACAACCCAAATTGGCCAGGTAGCTGCAACATTGAAATTATTTTGCAAATCAGCCCAAATTTAGCAACAATTTTACACACTACACACAAGTGACAAATCAAAATAAACTTTCACAGTATGCTTCTAATATTCATTTATGGTTATATTGAACTTAATTAACAAATATTAAATAAGTGTGAATTGTGACATCTAGTAAGTCATAACTTAGAAGCACCCATGTCAGTTAGTAAGCCGCCATAAGCCATGGCTAGCCAGTTTAAGCTGCGGATAGTGGCTCTAGAATAGTCAAGTAATTACCGATAGTGATCATGATAGACCTTAGAAAATAATTACCCAGAGATTTATCTTGTGATGGGACTATACTTCGATTTATGTCAAACTGATATGGTGGCGTGGTTTTTCCTCTGGATGCCCAAACTTCTTGACTTGCAAAGGTTAGCTAAGATTCAGCTGGCTACAGTGAAGTGTATTATATATATCTCTTATGCTATTGTGTCATATAGTACCCTGTAACAGTGTTGATGTGTCCAGGTTTCACAATGCTGCGGACGAGAAGGTGATTGGTCGCAATGTCGTGACTCCCATTTGTGATGACGTCCAGTTGTCTGTCGATGAATACAGAACCAAACTATATGATGTTAGTGGCTTTCTTACATGCAGCTGAATTTGTTTGATTTTATGCAGAAAATGGCAAGTTGTATATCCACCTACTTTTTTTAGAGAAGTGGCTGGTAAATTTTCTCTTTGGCATGTCTGAAGGGCTGATTACAGCAGCTGCTAAACTTTATTTTCAGACACTGATCTCACATGTATTTGAATTGACTTATAGGTTGAAACATGTTATTTTCACAAGTTCCCTGGAGAAGAGGCATTTAACTTATTTTTGGTTATTAACCAGGGAGCAGTAGCAGCATGCATAGCTAATGTACAGCTTTTTTTCATTACCTGAGTTTTTAAATAATATTACTAATAATAACACTATTAACGTACGAGTAACACTGAGGGAATAATAATTGTCATTATATTTTTGTAGTGTCATTAGGTCATGATCAGTTTTACAATGATAATGGATTTATATTTTGCTTTCTACTCTGTTGATCGTGCTGTAGATGGTAATGCGAGCAAAGCTGGAACGCCGGCAGCGACGTCAGCTGGAGAAATCCAGCAAAGCTAACGAGGAATCAACTTACAGTAGTATGCTGGGTGACAGCATAGATGATGATATTACAACGGCAGGTCACCCGCAGAGTATACCTCCCCCGAGTGAGCCAGTTCTGCCAGCAGGCACCAAAATGTCTTCACCAAAGCCTGCTAATGGCGCCACAACGTCATCGCATGAGCGTGCTTATGTTGCCAATGAGGCTGTGCGGCCGGAACACAACATTCGCAGCCAGTCACCACCACGGGGCTTCGCTGAAGACAAAAGTGAAGCCAGGCACAGTAATGCCACTGTGCAGAAAGGTAAGCTGATGACCACTTTTACTGTTTCCAGTATTTGGGTCTGATACCATGGTCTTATGACAAGACCAGTCTCAGATCATATTTGGTCATTGTCTTGTTTTTGCAGCTTTGGTCTTGGTCTTAGCATTTTGTTTTTGTCTGCCAACATCATGTGTCCACTGCAGTGCAGAAAGGTAGTTAGACAACAGAGTTTTCTAAGTCGATTATCAGATTGAAGAATTGCTTAAGCCATTAGTCAATACATTGTGCTGATTTGTTCACTTACTGTTAATAGTTATTAAACATGTCTTGCTGTTGTTCAAGCGGTCTTATGATTTCAGTCTTGATCTTGGTCTTATAGTTTTGGTTTGGTCTTAACATTTTGGTCTTGCTTTTGTAACTGTTTCATTAATCGTTATCTTGTTATCTGTGCCAAAGGAAGTGGAAGTTGTTCGATAGGATCTGTCTGTTTGTTGATTGGCTAACTCAAAACTGCTTGGAGAAGTGTGAAGTGTCTAATTGCTTGCTTTTGTGCTTAGAATGTTGCAATTAGAATGAACAGTGTTGAAATGCAATTTGTGATTGCCAGAATTGCATGCTACGGTCTATAAGGCACTTTGATAAGGATGGCAATTTGTGTATTACAACTGGCAGTACCCCTTTGTCTGTGTTTAGCAGTTGCTTTTGGTCGGACGACATACCAGATGCCATCCGCTGCCCAGAATCAACTGAGATCACGTTCGCAGTACTTCCAGCGACAGAAAAGTGACACCACAGACATTGTTGCCGGCTACAGTCGACCTTTAGCCGGGCAGGTAAACATTTTTGTGCTATATGACTGTGTTTTTCCGCATGCCACTTAGTCTTACATGTATGTAAGAGTTAGAAAATTACAATAAATAAGTAACTATGCCAAGCCTCTTCAGGTGCATTTGAGCATTTGACAGTGGTGTACCATGCATTGGCAACTAAGCAGTCAACTCATTTATCATCTTTTTGTATTTACATAAGTGAGCATCAGTGGACAGTGTGTCTCCTATCGACAGAGGTGTTTTGTCGTTCCTATGCTTTTCTACCACTTAGTTTGCCATTGTCTTTTTTGGCCAGTGCAGTTTTTGAAAATTTATATTTCAGAAGGTGCAGTGTCATCTGTTTTCCATGGAATGTGCCAATGAAAGAATTTAGTTTGGAAAATTGATCATTAGTTAGCAAAGACATAAACGACAGTTTGGTGGCATGTTTTTTGATTCATTATGTGTTAGCATTTTTTCTCAAATTTCTTCCACTGACACATTTGGTAATCAGTGTTGATCCGATCAGCTTACATCTATATTGTGAAATCTTGGTGTAAAATTTTAGTGCTAATATCCACGTTTGACAGTTACGGAAAGTTAAACATCAGTCAGTATTTCATAAGTTTTATAAGTTGTAACAAATGTTGCTGGGTTATTTGTTGTACCATTCTGCATCCATTGGCATTGCCATCTATGGGGCACTGTAGCACATGCCCAGTCCTCAACTTCCATCTGTTTGATTTCCTAAATCTGTTTCGATTTTCTTGGTCACTTTAGAGTCGTACAACATCAGAGATTCCGTTCTGTTTGGTTTTGTACTTAGCAAATCAGTGTGGCGTACTGCATATATTTTTGGCACTGTTTAGTGCACGACTTTCACACATTGTGTGTTGTCCTTAAATTATTTTCTCTTATTTCATGGCCCCCCAACCCTGCACCAAATCCTGGCGACACACGGCATGCTTGGGATGTACGTGTTTTGGTCCAGCTGGGTGCAGGAGGCAAAGCAACTCGGCTGGGGTCCGCACCACTTGCTGCGGGCATGAGAGTACAGAACAGTCGGACACAGTCAACCAACTTCTCACGTCAAGTCGGCAATCCCGTCATTCTGCGTGGTGATGATCGCTCAGTATGTCTGCTTCACAGTGTCTATCTATTAAACTTTCCCCATCTTTAAAGGTTCCAAACATATGCCAACCTGAACCAGACTTACTGAGAATCGTCATTTTTACCATATCGTGAGGCCATTAAAACAATCGGTGTTCCAAATTTTACAGCCAGCTAAAGGTGCATACATTGTTCATATTAATTACAGTTCTGTCTTAAACTTTCAGCTATTGATAGTGTGCAATAACTATGTGTCATTCACTACACCGTGTCTCAGATAAAACAGTCAAAACTGTTTTTGTCGTAACTTTGTCAAATTTTTACTAATTTTAATAATTTTTGGCACGTTGATGGCTAAGACGACGAAATTATGTATGTAAGATGCACTCATTCTTCACCTCATTTAATTTATGTTAATGCACTATCATGTGAAACTTAGATGATGTTGTATAATGCTGAGTTTTTGTCTCAAGTAAATGCTGTAACAAGTTAATTAGGCACAAAATACACTAAAATGTGAATTATTTAACAGAATTATAAGTTTGTATAACAAGTTGTTTGCAAATTAGAATTTAAGCCAAAGTGTGCTCCGCATACCAAGATGCAATGGCTTAGATGCAACGCCTATGGCTGATAGCAGAATCAACGATCCACTGATCAAATGCATTCACTCATCGATTAGACGTGTTTTAAGCTCATCAGCCAGCTATTTTGTTGTCTGCAATTTTTAGCATAGAATATTTAACACCTCAAAATTATTAAACCACGTCGCACCCTCTGTTGAATTGATGATGCAAAGGTAAGCCATCTGATACAAATAATCGCCGCATAATGTAACAGTTTGGAGCATCTGTGTTTTACACGGTAGTGTGTTGACATAAATTAGGTGAGATGGTAAATGAGTACATCATACATAATATTGTCTCGGCCATCTTGATGCCAAAAGTTATCAAGTTGGTGGAAATTTTACAAAGTTATGCTAAAAACAATTTTGACTGTTTTTTTTAAAGACAGTTCAAGACAAAATAACGTGGGTAAAACATGGAGTAGTAAATGCTGTTAATAGAAAACTCGTTTGGATACTAGTGTGATGCCGTAGTGCTGTCCGAGCTGGATTTAAGCATACACCCTGTTCAGTGAAAATGTGGGAGCCTTTACATATATTTTTGTTTAGGAAACTGAAATAAATATTTGAGTAACATTGTGAGGTTCAGATGTTGCAGTAGGGCATTAATGTAGCTACGTGCCGTCCAGCAGTCCCACACTCCAAAAAATGTTGCACTGTTGTTTGGCATTTTCTGGCCACTTTTTATGGGGGGCTTGTTAAGCTAAACAGGTTGAATGTTTTTAAATCTACCTTTGATTGCTGATGAGTTGCAGTGAGATATTATTGTCAGTGTATGATAGTGAATTGTGTGGACGTGGTAATTTGTCAGTAGTCCGCAGGAGCACTTGTCCAAAATTGGCTGTAGCTCAATCCTTCATAGCCAGCGGTCGCAATAGCCAAGGGCTGCCACACAGCTAAGGTCTTCCAAAGCCAGAGATACAATTTATGCTCATTCCTAACCCTATCACTAACCTTAACACTATTCCTGTCCCTAACCCTCTCTTTGTTTGGACCAGTGCCTCTTTGGACTAGTGAACTGTGGGTGTGATATCTGTGATCCAGGCAGCGGCTCATCATCGCCCGTCATCGGTAGCAACTCCCGCTACAGCCCCTGCATCCAACTACTCCACTGCCTCGGTGACGTCTACTGCTGGCAAGAAACAGTTTGACAATCAGCGCAATGTGTCATCTGTAGCGTGCATTGGTGGCACGCGGCCTGCTGGCTACTCGCAAACAGTCGGAACAATATCTGCCAGCGAACTGGCGTCCCTGCAGCCTGGCAAGAAGTTATAGCGTGTACATCTCATCACTTCTAGGCTGGAACCAACTCACTGTACTGTGCTGCTTCCTGCATGTACTCGAGTGTATTTATGTGTTGAGTCGCGTCTAGTACTAGATTATTGCAGCCAATTGACTCAAGCAGTCAAGCACTGAGTAACAACTGACTGTGTGTCAGGGTTGTTAACAATACCTTTTGAACATACTGGCAATACCAGTACCAGTATTTTTAACCAATACTTCTAACGCTTTATTAAGATGAATCTGTGTACCAGTTGTTTTCACTATCACATCACAGCAGCCTTCTCAAGAAATTGTTATCTCGTTAAAATGTCAACATCTCTGTGCATCGATATTAGCAATACCGATAGTTGTACTGCGATATTAACAACCCTGCAGTTTGTTATATTTATTATAATGTATGCAGTGCTGTAATTCCAGCGTGTGTATATCTACTCGCTTGTTACATCATTACTTCAGCTGTTAACATATACGATTCTGTTGTGCAATTTCATTTTAATGTACAGTACATACGTATAAGCCATCTTATAAATTCAGTTAATTATTTTCAGTGTTAACTAAGTGGTTTGCTTGCAACTTACTTCATATTAGCACAGCCCTGGAATTCAGTTGTTAACATTTTGTCTGATATTCCAGTGAACATTATCATCAGATCATTGTAATATCAGTTGTCCACAAAAATTAAAATAAAACAAAGGATTGTTGTATTTCATTTGTTCCGTACCCATCGAAACAGAATGCAAAGTGTCATATTGGTTGTCTTTTATAGGATTTCACTCTGAGGGGAGAAAGCGGCGGGGTTTGGTTTGTCCACTGGGGGTTCGGTCTCGGACCCAAGGTGTATCCCAGGGACTCAAATTTGATGGGTTAGAACTTCCTTATTCATAAGCCAAATCTATAGGAATTTGCAATTTTGTGAACTGTGCAGGGTGATGCATTAAAGGTGGAACATACGTGTGCATTCTATGTATATCAAAACGTTGGGCAGTTTTGGAAATGATTAGCTTTTAACATTGCAGTGAAGGGTGGTCATCTTGAACACTGTGTTTAAGTTTACCGTAATATATGTAATTGTTTCCAAAACTGTCTGATTGCTTGATTTGGTACTTGTTTTTATGTTCTGATTTTATGTGCCATCTTGGATGTACTTAATTTGATCAGTGAAAATAACAATTCATAATTTGGTAGAAAATTTACTTTGTAACTGTGTGGAGAGCATATAGCACTTCCCTGATTCCTTACAGCTGGATTAATGACACAGCACACCAGTTAACAGATATTAGTAATTCACATAGTAATGTGACAACACAATCAAGGTGTGATGGGATCTTTGATAATTTTCTACTGCCAAATTTCTGCTGAGTGTAACAGTGAAAGAATTTTGAAAATTGGTCAATATGGGGTCAGTATTCGATAAATGCATGGACAAGAATTTAGTGTCTATTTATAACACACTTGCAGTACGAAAGATTTTTTCTATGCAGTGTTAAACTATATTTTGTCAACAAAGTTATAAAAGTCTGACACATGATAATTATAAGCCATACACGGCTTACGTTTATACATTGTGGGCCAATAAAAAATGTGGCACTTTACTTTTGTCTATATCTTCACCAATTATTGACCGATTTTCAAAATTCTTCTGACACACTCTGCAAACAATTTGCATTAATGTGGTTGTTATATATCCAACCACACCATAAATGTGTCTCTATGCTACCTTGTGAAATATAAACATAAGCAAAAACTAATGATAATAACAAACATTTAGGTAAATGAAAAAACACTTTAGACCAACACTGCGGTAAATGATCTGTATAACAGTAGACTGTGTTAGACCCACACAGTCTAATGTCATACAGATCATTCACCACAATGTTGGTCTGAAGTGTTTTTTTAATCAATTTTATCAAAATGTTTATTTGTTATGGTTATATGTGCATATTTCATTTACATTTTACAAGGTAGTGTAGAGACACATTTACAATGTGGTGGGATGTGTAATAATCACATTATTGCAAATTGTCCACAGGGTGTGCCAGCGAAAGAATTTTAAAAATCGGTCAATAATTGGCAAAGACATGGACAAAAGTTAAGTGCCACGTTTTTTATTGGCCCACCCTGTAGAAATGCAAACTATCACACTATTCAAAATGTTTCACTCGTTTTATACAAACTGTTTGTTAAACAAAATAAAGGCCAGTTGTATGCTCAACGATGTCAGCATAATTTGATCGCTCGCTTTGCTTTTAAAACTGCACTGTTTACATTATATACATGTTATTGCATAACGTTCAAAGTTCAGTGATTAGTGTGGCATCACTTTTATTGAATCATCGCTGAGATTGGTTCCATTGCGACGGTAGAAGTCAGTTTCAATGTAGCCGACGCGAACGTATTGGCGAGTGGGAGGGTCATAAATATTCGCCAGTCTTTTGCCATAGAGTGATGAAGGCAGTGATGGTACATCTTTGCTCATCTCCTGTTGTAACAGTCAGTGCACAGCAGTTGCTATGAGGCAACAGTTTATCATATTTCCAGGTATCCTTGACACATGTACCCATGACTGTGCATTTTAATAGCAATTGGTAACAGCTCTGATAATAATAACTTCAGACAGTTGTTGTTGTTCTTCAGGGCTGAGTGCATACTTCAGTGAGTTGACGACTCTAGCACTTGGATCAATATTTGCAACTATGCATCCCACCCGGTATCTTGGTTCAACAGACAATAATTAACAAAAGGGCTACTATTAAACTACCAACCTGTAGGTATGCCAAGTATTCACGATTGTTGAGAGTGAAAAGCATGATATCTGCATATACCTCGTCATTGACGTGGAGACCTCGTGCTTTGAAGTGTTCCCTGTCATCTCTGTGCAGCTTCTGGTCATATCCAAAGTCCTTCAGAAACTGACGATCAAAATTTGAGTACGAGTAACGTTCCTGTACAGTCAGATATTACAAAGATCATGTTACAAACACATTGGGCGACTAGTCCAAAGAGGCACTGGTCCAAACAAAGAGAGGGTTAGGGACAGGATTAGACTTTCACTGAGCCTTTTTGCTGAGCCAAAGCTAAAGCTGAATGCTAAAGTCTGTACTTAGACCAAAGTTCAACTAAATGATTAAAAATGGTGGAAAACCAGTAAACCTAACAGGAAATAAATCAACCAGTTACGCTTGGACTAGCTTATTTAATTGCACTGTGCACGCAAATGACGTAATTACGTAACGTCTTACGTCACTGTGTAGCCATTACGACGTTTATTTTTTGTATCAGACTGTTTTAATTTACTAAACTATCCATACGTATAGGACTGTAAATAGTCGCCATGTTTTCGCTCAGCGAAATCACTTCACTTTTTGACTTAAGTAGGTACTTAGACCGAAGTTTAGGCTCAGCGAAAGTCTCACTGAAAGTAAGTCAAAAAGTGAAGTCGCCCATTGGAATATTTTCTGCATATGTTATCAGACACACAATCAGTGGCAAAAGTGAGGATGCAGAAATTCCCTTTTTGCAGTTTTCATACATATGTTAGAGACAAAATATGGCAGATCAGCAATGATTGCAAATTTTATGCTTGATGAGACTGAATCAGATCTAGAGCTGTCAAATTAACACATTAATTACCGCATTAATGCATTAATAAATAAATGCACGTTAAAAAAAATTAACGCACGTTAAAAAATTAATGCACATACATAAATTTATGTTAATTTACTAAATTCTGTGAAGCAAAAGTTCCAATATTCTGCTAAACTGTGGTTATTTCACAATCGAATTAATTCAAGTAACTGAAATGTAGTTGCCATTCCATCACTACTGTAAAATAATTATTTTGACAACAGCCTTATAGATTTCTATGCTAGCTATGACGGCAGTCATTATTGATAACATGTGTTTTTAACTTTCTATATTTTACCGTTGGGCCCCCAAACGTCGTGGAGCCCGAGATAACTTATCTCCTACTCTCCCTCTCGATAGACCTGGCTGCATTAATAACGCGTTAATTAATGCGTTAAAAATGCGTTAATGCATTAAAAAATTAACGCTTTGACAGCTCTAATCAGATCACGGCAATGGATACCGTCTGACCACTTTCTTTATATTACTGCCATATGCTGTGAGTTATAATGCTCTGTCTTGTGCATAACAATAACAGTATTTACTCTGTCTATTTTTTAGTAGCGATTTCACTACAGTAGTAATAAAGATATACTGACAAAGTAACCTTTTTCTCCACATTGAAGTAGGTGCGTTCTTTCGGAAGGTGTCGATTTGGCGCGACAAAAGAGAACGCAGACAGTTCAGCAGGACGACCGTGTAACACAAATTCATCGGTGTCTGTCTTTACACGTAGGATCTTTGCTTCTTTTTTCTCCATTGCTACTAACTCATTATTCACTAGTGTTACATGGCAACGGTGGCAAGTTGTAAACATTTACCATAGCAACGACGCTGACATCGAATATTTAATAGTAAGATGATAACTAAGAATTAGAGCTGCGCCGAGTGCTCGAATCGAGTAATTGAGTGGAAACGATCTAGGTTTTTCTATGTTTTTTTAAATCTGGGGTTTACCCGACAACTATAGTAGTAACATTGTTTACAAACTTTTTGTCGGCGCGTTTTGATGTTTTGTATGTCTTCTTCTTTGCGAATAAAAATTTAAAAACTGAAAAGAAGGGATGTGGACTTTAGTGTCTTTAAACAGTTGTGGTAATATGCTTTCCATATTGTTTTTTTGTCCTTTTGTCCGCGGACCTTTTATAGTTTCTATCATTTAGCAGCGTCGTGAAACACCGCATCGCTTTGCTGTGTATTGGACAGAATGTCGTCCTGGGGGTCGTCCATAAATGACGTAACGCAATTAAACAAAAATTACCTTCTCCTACTTTCCTTCGTCACATTTCGTCACACTACTCTGCACCCCCATCGAATATGTCGTCACAAACGTCTACCTTCGTTCCCCGCTTTTCCCAGCAATTTTTAGTGTAGTCTACAGAGATTAGTTTTAGCATGTCTGAATTATGATACATAAAATTATCTTTGTTATTATAATTATTTACTGTCACTGAACAAATGTAGAAAATCGTGTGAAGTTAAGCACAGTGTTCGGAAATGTTCCTAGGCCTACTTGTTCTGCCACATAGGTGAGTTGGCGACGTGAATTTGGCTGTTCATTGTGACTTCCTGCAAATGTGATGTGTGACGTCACACTACCTTTAACCCCCTCTCTTACGTCACACATTGTCACAATAATGTGAACTCCTCTACCCCCTTGGAGCATGACGTCATTTATGGACGACCCTTATGTTAGCCTACTACTAAGTTTGGAGGGCTCAGCATGAGTAAGTATGTATGTGCTTATCCGATATTGTGAATGATGAGTAATAATAAAGTGTTGGATTTGTTGTTGTTTGTATAGGTCCAGCAATGCATTTGCTGGTTGGTCGTGAGTATGTGGTTGGTCGGCGAGACTGTGATATTCTTGTGCCAAATGACATGTCCATCAGTCGTAGGCATGCCATCATTAAACTTCTCTACACTGAGTCTGATATAGTAAGTTTTCTCGTTGAATTTTTTGGTAGCTTATGCTTTGATAGACAGTAAACTGCTGTCAGTGTTATTAAGGTTGGCATGTGTCACATTTGATAACATTCTGCAACCTGTACATCTGACTGATGTGTGATATAGACTGATGTTCTCAAAATTCCAAGAATGCAAATCAAGGACATTTCCAAGTTGGGAACGTTGTTGAGAAACGAACGTATTACGAGTGAGAGCAGTGAGCGAATTGTTTACAGTGACGATGTTCTTGAATTTGGAACTGCAGGAATGAGCAGATATCGGTCAGTTTCTTTTCTGTAGCTTGCTGCTGCACATAGATTTGTTTATTTTGCAGCATTTTTCTTTACTGTGTATTGTTTGTGTATGATTTTACAGGCCACAGGTGATGTGATGAAGCGGAAAAATATTCGGATTTGTCGAATGCGAATATTAACTTTTCTATTCGTTGAATAGTGAATGCGAATGTGACTGCTTATTCAGCCTCTAGAAAACTTTTTATAGCACTATTTGAATAAAGCAAAACTTTCAAAATAGTTGTTCAGTATTTAGTCAGTAGAAATCAATATTTAAGGCAAAGATCATTCAACCAAGTTCAGTTAAGAAAGTGAAACATCCATAGTGTTCTCTTCAGTCAGTATGCTCTGTCGAAAGTTCAGTCAAGTTGAATGAATGAAATGTTTGCATTTGCTAGAAATGCTTTCAATTATTCGTCGAATATTAAATAGCTGAAAAGTGGTCAATATTCGCATGCCATCAAATGTGAATATGAAGTTTGTCACATCCTTAAGGCCAGATCACTGGAGCTTATCTGTAGCTACTGGGTATATGTGTAGTACAGCATTCATGAAGATGTATGTTTAGAAACTTTTCAAGTTTAATAAATGTTCAAGAAATCATCAATGTGGTTGAATTGGAGTATTTTCTGGAGTAAGTTAGAATATAAATTGCTAGAAGTAGAATGATACCACACAAGCTACCCAATACCTACTGTAGTATTGTTGCATCCTGCTGAGCTTGATACCAATACCCAATACTGATATCGGTCCTGATCATCGATGTCCTGCCATGTGCTGCCAGTGCTAGACGTGGGAAGTCAAGTGCATATGTTCATGTATATACAATGTATATTATATTTTCAGGTGTGTTTATGAGCCTTGTGTCATAACGACATCGTGTCTAAACCACAGTGCTAAACGCACAGTGAAGCAGCAAGCATGGATGTTGGGAGGCCATGTGGTTAGCGAGTGGACCAATGACTGTACTCTAGTAGTTATGTCCAGCCTATCTGTCACTGTCAAGGTCAGTCATGTGCTCTATCGAAACTTCATTTTTTGTACTTAACAGATTAGGCCTTACTGTAAAACGTTTATTTTTTAGTAGATGGTTCTGTGAATTTTAAGAATAAGGTAAAATAACATAATAAACTAGAAATTTGGGGCAAAGCCCAACGTGAGTCCGCCCGGCGCCCTAAGTCCGATTGGGGGAAATTGGGGGGGG
>Ga0209671_1000724_pt1 | contig 23894 bp, 13 predicted proteins | sample WorMetHERISLAND2_2_FD_187401 | JGI IMG/M metagenome (GOLD analysis project Ga0209671, IMG submission 187401) | Marine gutless worms symbiont microbial communities from Max Planck institute for Marine Microbiology, Germany - Olavius geniculatus... | ecosystem: Host-associated > Annelida >... | reverse complement strand
GTGCTGCGCCCCCAAATTTTTACACGCGCTAGAGAATGACCAAGTCTTACTAGCGCACCCCCCACCGGGGACGGGGGCCCCCTTACAACTTTTTTCAAAGGGGGGTCAAAAATTGGCTTAAAATGTAATAAATTAGCGCTTATAACTTCGGAGTTAGGGGGTGTAGCCCGACGAAACTTTGGCACTTGACGTGTCTCTAGGTGGGGGTGTTGACGCAAGTACAAATTTTGAGGGCACCGCCCCCATTAAAATTTGGGAGGGCAAAAACGTTCAAAAATCGGTGCGATTTACGACAACTTTCGGGTTTGAGCGCAAATATCTCTGTAACCGATGAAGATATCGACATAATCTAAACGGCGTTGACGAGAGCTATCCTTTCGGCGTTGAACAAAAAAAATTTGTGAAATTCGGTCCACTACAAACAAAGTTATAGGCGCTCATGTTGACCTACCCTAAGTCGACAATGCGCGTTCGGCGTATGCCAATGCATTTGAGTTCGGGCCACGTGACTTTGATGCCGAGGAAATTCCCCCCCTAATTTTCCCCAATCGGACTTAGGGCGCCGGGCGGACTCACGTTGGCTTTGCCCCAAATTTCTAGTTCGTTATATCATACATACGTTGTTGTATAAGGTGACGTCTAAACAGTAGAATAAAAGGCTTTACTTAGCTTGATCAGTCAGACAGTTTTGGAAACAAAACGTCATCCATGCCGTCTATTGCGACAAATGTTACCGTATATTTATCTATCCATCTGTCCGTCTTTCTGTCTGTCTATTGTGCTCGTACACTGGTAAGTTAATACCCCGTTTACACGATCAAGCTAGCTCGACGAGCTGGCTATATGTTAGCTGGACGAGCCAGCTCGATGTTTGCTCAATCGTGCAAACGGGGTATAACGGAAACTGGGGTTATGTTGCTCGCAGCGGAAAGGGAAATATGGGCTGAAAATATGTCTAAACCCCCAGTAAATTTGCGTTGCAGATTGCGTCCAAACCATTACAGATAACGGAACGGTTGCTACAGACAGTTTATCTACAGGAACTTAGCAGCAGTGCCATATGCAACACTACCATCGCCGATTCCACAGACCTACGACTTTTTTCCCCAAAATAAGATAGGCCAATTATTAGCGATGTCGCCTATCACCAAATTACTTTGGCATCTGTCTGTTACTGTTACAACCATCACGATTATTACTGTTTTGTTAACGAGTGTTTAAGGCCACGGAAATGCAATCAACTGAACTAAACTAAAGTGATTATAGTTCTGCTGTTTAAGTTGACTTGATTTTATATAAGTTCAGTTCAGTTGAGGCCTATTTCGTTCGCTGTGTACGCGCGTTTAGGTGGAGAACTCTGGCGATCCGTTCTACAACTTTGCCAACACGCACGCAATGACGTACTGGGAGTGCGTCTATTTCACGCTGGTCACCATGTCGACCGTCGGCTACGGAGATCTGCACTGTAAGACGACGCTTGGCCGCATCTTCATGGTCTTCTTCATCCTAGGTGCTCTGGTATGTCTGTCTCTCCGTCTGTCTGTCTCTCTGTTTGTCTGTTTGTTCGTTCTAGTGACGTCACCAGTGACGTCGTGGCCGGGCGGCAGAGAAAGCAAAGAGAGGCTATTGCCTAGCCCTAAATTTTAAGCTGTCGAAAAATGGTCGGAATATCTGCTTCTTGTCGAAAAATTTTGACCCAAAAAGGCAAAATTCGAAACTTAAAAATTTCCATTAAAATTCTGAGGTTGGAAATTTTCAACTTTTTGTAGGAATTCTTTCAGAAATGTGCAGTGCCTGTCGGGAAACTGCAACTTCCTGAGGGCCCTGCCTGCTTTTTCAACGCAGAACGTCGGTGGACATGACGCATTCCCGTTTTTATTCCTCTGCTGCTTTTACTGCTTCGCTGCCTGCCGTAAGATCGTCTATCTGTGTAGGTCTATCTTTAGACATTCCTTAAAATAGCATCTGCGCTCAGATCTCTCGACGGGCCTGGTTTATTCGGCACAGCTCGTTCATTTTTCGGCTCATCCATTTCAAATCTATTTTCCGGCTCGGCCTATTTTCCTTTAAAAATTTCAGGCCCTGGCTCAAACTATTTTGCTGACTTTTAAAAATAATTGGCGTTGCACACAGACCTGGATTGTGTTGCGTAGCGTGCAAAATCGATAGTCTTTTGTCAGTGTCATTAGCATAATGTTAGAATAAAGAGCAGTTGCTGCATTAATGTTGTGGCGGGTGTTGACAGGCGATGTTTGCAAGCTTCATTCCAGAAATCATGGATATTCTAGGCACGCGCAGCAAATACGGCGGTTCGTACAAGAAAGAGCACGGAAAACGGTCGGTCACGAGCGATCATATACGAAAATTATATGAAGTAGACCTCTGTTGTTCTATTTCACAAACGAAATACTTTTTCACATTACTCACATTCCTCAAGGTATACCGTAGCCTAGCATGAAGACGCGTTTTCGATGGGGTGATTATTTCTTTGCCAAATTTTGCTAGTGAGTGTTTGAACTGCCGGGGGGTTAGGGGGTTGAACCCCACAACTTTTTTCTCAACCCCCTAACACTGTCAAATTATGTACTAGGGGGGTCAGCTATATACTGTATACATACGATTTACATCACAATTTTGGTCAGGCTCTCACCATCGAAAAGTTCAACCCCCAGCTAATTTTTCTCAATTTAAACACTGGCTAGAGTGAAATAAACATATTTAAAAGCAGGCGACATTTAATGAAAATATGTCGGTTTTGTTTTTTTAACTCGTACTGTGTATGTGCTTTCATTTTACTACTATGCACCCTGATTCTTTCTGAGACTTTGGCGCTTTATAAATCATTTACTTACTTACTTACTTACTTACTTAATGTAATAAGTTACTATTGTAGCAAACTGTTGCTGTCTGGGCGCAGGCATATCGTCTTGTGCGGTCACATAACGTACGAATCTGTGTCCAACTTCATGTCCGACTTTCTGCATAAAGACCGTGAGAATTCAGACGTCGAGCTCGTCATTATGAACAGGTGCTTGTCTGCCTGTCTATCCTTATCTTTTTGTTGCAGTTGAATAATTTTACAATTTCTTAAATTTTTGTATGAATATTTCGTTGTCATCGAGGCTAGACGATGGGTCAAGTCTGTATTACTGCGATTGCGTCAGACCTCCGTCTTCAGCTTAGCTGCTGTTTCATTGTCACGTAACGCGAATACGCAACGTATAATGCCATGATGTAAGAAGATTTTGATGGTGAAACTTAAAAGAAAGTGTTGTCACGTAGGTCTATATGACTTCAGTATACTTGATGTTTGTTAGCTTGATGCGTGTTAGCAATCCAGTTATTTATTAGCCTAAACCAGCGAAGATTTACAATAATGCAAGTTTTTCAGATAACTCAGTCTTCTACTCTCAGCGGGATGAGAAATGAGTAGTAGGTTATACGGACTACGGGGTAGAGGCCTATTATGTCTAATTAGGGCAGTAGTAGGCTTATGTCTGCTAGCTGCAAACCGCGGGTCCAATTATTCGCTGATGCAAGCAATGGATGGCCGCATAGTGCGCTGTGGTATCATTAGCTCATGCCAATCAGCTGCCTCTTCTGAAATTGTAAAGCGCTTCTGGTCACAAGTCTGACTTGTGTAAGAAGCGCTTTAGCAAGTTACGGACCTTTACCAAATATAAATTAAATAAATAACTAACATTTTAGAAAACTACTAAAAAGCAAAGGCTAATGTGATTCATGTGTGTGACGGTAAACTGCTGACTGTTATGTCAGGAAAGAGCCAGGACTGGAGCTGGAAGGTTTGTTTAAGCGACACTTCACACAAGTAGAGTTCTATCAGGGAACAGTCATGAACGCTAACGACCTACAGCGAGTCAACGTCAGTAGGCCTATTGTTGCTTCTTCTTCATTAATTCTATGCCTCAGTCTGTCTGTCTGTCTGTTCCTTTTTTCTTTTTTTTGTCCATTTGTTTTGTCATCTTTTGTCGAATTGCAATTATAAAACAACGATGATCATTTTAGTAGTACTCCGTTTACACGATGAAGCTGGCTTGTCGAGCTGGCTTGATGAGCGCATGACGAGCGCTCATCAAACTATAAAGCTTCGTGAATGTTTGCAATATTAAACCGTTTAAACGACAAGATAGCTGGCTCATCAAGCCAAAAGTGTAAACTTCCGCAAACATCCGCAAACAGCAGAAACTAAACTTATACTCCATTTACACTATGAAAGGGACTCGACGAGCACTTGTCGTGCACTCGACGAACTGGCTTGATGAGCTAGCTATCTCGTCGTTAAACTTACGTGGCGTGGCTACAAATTGTCACAGAAACACCGAGTGATATAGCAGGTGTAATTAATGACTGGGCACGTGCATGTACAGATCAAGGAGGCGGACGCTTGTCTGATCCTGGCGGACAAATACTGCGAGGACCCGGATGCAGAAGACGCCGCCAACATACTGCGAGTCATCTCCATCAAGAACTACCACGCTGAGATTAAGATCATCATCCAGCTGCTGCAGTACCACAACAAGGTAGACCAGACTTTGGTCTTGGAGTAAAGGTAAATCCAAGACAAACTCAATAATGCAGATGCATATTGAGTTTGTCAAATGACAAATGTCAAATGCGAGGACCCGGATGCAGAAGACGTCTTGAAACAGTAGGTGAAGTCAAATTTTCCTTAGTCTTCACTCTAAGACCAAAGTCTTAGTGAGGCCACATGATGCCTAGTTTTGCTAAGACTTTAGTCTTAGACTAAAGTCCGACATAATTGACTTGGAATTTCAAAACTTTGGCTGAGATTTTGGTCAATATGTAGATGCATATTGAATTTGTTTTTTTTGCCTTGAAACAGTAAGTGAGATCAAGTTTTGCTCAAGCTTTAGTTCAAGACTAAAGTCTTAGCCCAAAGTTTCGAAATTCAGAGCCGAGAGTTTAGTCGTAGAGTAAAGTCTTATCAATGCTTGCCCGCACGCAATGTTTTTTGATATCGCGTTGTCGCAGGATTTGCACAGTCAAAGTTTATTTCGCAAAAAATTGGCATATCTAATTCTTTTTCTGGGCTTATGGGGCTTACTGCACAGCTGTTCACATTGGCAGGATTATACCCCGTTTACACGATGAAGCAAACATGAAGCAAACGTATTCAAAATACACTTGCACGACGTGTGTTCTAAGTTTGCTTCATGTTTGTTTCATCGTGTAAACAGGGTATTAGTGGGTTTTTCTTTGCAGAGCGGGTCGCCGAGTCTGGTCGGAAGTTTACACTTTTCTGTGTGTTAGGTTAGGTTGAATAAAAATAAGTAAATGACCTATATCAGCGCTGCGTGCTAAAAGGTTTGCTCCGAATTGAAAAAGATTTTAGTGATGATGATGCTCAGTAGTTAAAGTATATAATTTGGGGCCCAGGAACTGTAGACATACTTGGGTCCCACTCCCGCAAATAGGGGCGCGGAATTTGCAAGGAATGGAAATTGCAAGGAAAGGAAAATGCAAGGAAAGGCCCCAAAATTTCCATCCCTGTGAATTTGCAAGGAACGGAATTCGCAAGGAAAGAAATTTGCGGGGGGAGGGGGTGGAATTTGCAAGAAATGGACTTTGCAAGGAATGCGTATGCCTATAGCCTATAGACGGTCTATGTTGTGTCTATCACAGTTCCGTTGGCGACAGTATTTAGCCTGATATACCTGTGTATATCACGTGAGAGTGATTGTGTCTTGTTTTAAGCACTTAAGATGAAGCATATTTGTTCTTAATGGAGTATATTGAACTTCTTAACTGTAGAGGTAAACTTTACGCCTGCCAAAACCAACAGTACATTCAGACCACAAGATGATCTGAACGCCTTAAATTAGCTGATGATGTCAAATGTCTGCACTGCACATTCATTTTCACTTACATGAACAATGTGGGAAATGTGCCTTGCTATTAGTTTGATATTCAGGTAATTATTTTTGAACATTTATTAACATACATTCCCAGTGTGAAAAAAATATAACTGTTACTTGTAAGACGATTTCTTTGCAAATTCCATTCCTTGCAAAGTGAGGCGACCCCCGCAAACAGTGAGGGACTCCTGCGATTCTATGTACAAACCGTAAAGCGAAATCAGCATAACAGTAACGTTTTCACTGTTTGGTTTACGATGATTATACTAACATAAAACACGTGAGCGTGCAATATGAAACAAACATAATTTGTCTGTGACAGGATTTGGGGTGGCAGACATGGCGCCTCTTCGCAGTATACATGTATGCTAAACCTACCCTAGACGAGTTGCACATCTCATGATCCCATCGGGAAATCGTGCGTACGGTGCTCATGAACGCTAGGTACCATTTTTTGGAGGGGGTCCAGGAACGATTTTCCCTTGCGTTTTGCTTACTTTAGTCACTGAGATGCTGCTGCTGATAATGATGGTGATGACAACGATGATTGGACGTTGCAGGCTTACCTGTTGAACATCCCGAGCTGGGACTGGAAGCGAGGAGATGACACAGTCTGCTTGGCGGAACTAAAGCTTGGCTTCATAGCACAGAGTTGTCTGGCTCCGGGGTTCTCAACTCTGATGGCAAATCTCTTCACGATGCGTTCTTATAAAACGGTAATAAACATGCCGCGTCAGTCAGGCGCTCTGTTAGTTACTTTGCTGTTAGAAGTCTCTGTTTTATGTATTTTTTGATGTCTGTTAATTTTCGTGATGGTTATGAGGATAATTAGGTTAAGGTTCAGGAGTCAAGAATCAAGGGTCAAGGTCGAGCTGATCAGGCGCTTCTGTCTCCCAAATTTAAAATCGAAATTTGGCCCAAGTTTTTCCTTTTATTTATTTTCCTTTTTTCCCATTTTTCTTATCTATTTTTTATTTTTCTTTTTTGACGTTTTTTGGGGCTGTGGTATCTTGGGAGCGTCATAACTTCCCCCAGTGGGTACGGGCAGAGCCCGGCCGCCAAACGGTTTGTGGTGCATTTTGAGCTAAAAAAAACAGTGCTTCTTGTGATAGGAATTTTTGTTGTATACACCCTTAACAAAACTGCCTTTTTTATGTTTATGTTTCACTGGACACAATTTGCGCACACCAGGTATAGGGATGGATAAAGCCCCTAGAGGTGCTGCGATGCTGTATTTGTACATGTGTTACAGTCGCCGGACATGCCTCAGTGGCAGAACGACTACCTACGCGGCACTGCCATGGAGATGTACACCGAGTACCTGTCGGAGTCCTTCGTCGGAATGACTTTCCCCGAAGCTGCAGAGTAAGAACAGCCGAGTCGTTCACAGCTAGCTGGTCTTTTTAGACACTGGGGTTTTTTTCGTACGGGTAAAATATTTGATGAAATGAATGATATTTTCCGCGACTCGTTGTGCTCACAGACGATTGTGATCAGAGTTGTCGGGTTTCAGTGCTTCATTGTACAGGCTTTAATTTTACACCATGTCTCAATAAAAAAACGTGCCACTTTTTTAGATAACTCCGTGGAGTATTGGCCAATTTTAATAATTTTTCACAAGCCGCATCACAACGAAACTTGACGTAAATGACTGTGGTTTAGCCCACCTTACTTTTGTAACGTTGCTACACTACCTTGTGAAATGCAGAAGTCCCAGTCTGGCCGTTTACAACAATGAATTCATACTGGGGAGCACGTGCTTCAGCTCAAAAAATTACTGAGATCACAAAATCATTAAAAATCTGTTACATATTTAACATTAATCATATTTGTTTTAAGATCGTACGTTGACGAATTGAAATGATGCATCAACAGCGACGGAGCCGCTCTAGGTCGTGCATTATTAAACGAGCTGTTGGCAAGTCACGTCAACGTCCACCGCTTGCATTCGTGCTGGGGGAGGACATTTTGAGCACATGCAGTAATAAAAATGATGTGATGTAACATGTAAGACTTTCTAAGAGACAACAACTGTTAAGCCTACACGTGTTTGTCGCTATTCAGTTAATCATTTCTGAGCCAACGCATGCGCTACCCAGTATAAATTTATTGTTGTAAACGGCCAAACTACGACTTCTAAATTTCACAAGGTAGTGTAGCAACAGTATTACGGTGAGATGAGCTAAATTATAGTCATTTGCGTCAAGTTTTTTCGTGATGTTGACTGCCAAACAAAATCGGCCAATGTTTCACGGAGTTATTCAAAAAATAACAGTGGCACGTTTTTTATTGAGACACGGTGTATTTTGCGACCATTAGCTCGCGACGCGTCAGCTTAGTACTCTGTACGGCGTCGTTCGCAGCGTGATCAGAGTCGAGCAAGGGCTTTAACGACGACCTCCAAAATTGTGGGGCATCAAAATCTGGAGGCATCAATAATATCAATATAATGTGGCTGTGTGTAACACATTGTTTACTTTTTACTTGTAGTTTCAAACGTTCTTTAGTGTTGCTCGATTTTAGTTTAATCGTCACTTTTTTGCTTTTTACTTTCTGCTTTGTTGTCTTGTGCTATAAATACAGTTGAATGGTTAATTGATGCCAACGGCGTGTAGAAACTTCTTTTTCTGCTCATATTTGACCTTCTTATTTGATTCATATATCAGCTTTCACATGGGCTTTTTCCATTTTTGCGCTAATCTTCGCGAGCCACGTCATCTAGCGGCTTGTCTAAAAATGTTTTACTGTCTCGTTGTTGGTTTTACGTAACGTTTTATTCTACTTTTATTTTTGATGACCCGATCAAGGAAAAAGCTTGGATCTGACCGGACCCATGTGTATTTGTTGCTGCGTATATTTACTGTGTGTTTGCGTATTTTTAGATTGTGTTTCGTGCGTCTCAAGCTGCTGCTGATCGCCGTTGAAGCGCGCAAGTCCAACACGAATGACAGTTGTCTGGCGATCAACCCGGGACCCGAGCTTAAGCTGGAGTCGCACATTCAAGGCTTCTTCATCGCCGAGTCCGCCGAGGACGTCAAACGGTCGGTGCCATATACACTGTGTCCCAAAATTAGCGACACCCCTTGCTTCAGGCACATCAAATTCAGTTTGTAGTTCATAGATATCAACAAAATATCGTACACTGCACATCCTTAGCATTCCTTACAGTCATGCCGATTATGACGTCTGCATCTTACTGCGTGTGCTCAGTGTGACGTCATTATGACGTCAGAGTTTGTTTACATTAGTGCTACGTTCAGCACGTTGATATCGACAGGGCATTTGAGCAGTAGCGTACCTGCCTGAGACTAAGAGCATTCGTCGAGACCATGGGTGGTCACTTCGAGCACAAACTTTAAAGACAAGTTCAAAATGATTGTCTCCATGAATGTTTCAAATGTTGTCAGTATCTGTTAGGTATTAACAATTACACATTACAGTAACTGTAGGAGTGTCATTAATTTTGGGACACGGTCTAGAAGCGATAGGACTGCGCAAACCTCCGCCGAGCGTGATGATTTTGCTCCCGAACTCTGTAGCGGACACTCAGACTGCATCCGACTGTCCCCTAATCTTCGCTGTGCTTTACTTTTTCCAAAAAATATTGAAATTTGTTCCTAACTTTTCGAACAGTCTTACAAAACAGACAAACTTTTCTCTTTCTGTTTTCTTCGTTTTAGATAAACAAAATACATGAGATAAGAACACTGTCAGTTATAAAGTTCTCTGTGATTGTTATTTCATTCCAATATACAATATATGTATATCTGTGATACCTGTGTTATTTTTCAGTGCTTTAACGCTGATTTTTGAGCGTAGCAAAGGCATCCGGCCTATAGAATTTTTGCAATAATTCTTGGAAATTTTGGAGATCTAGCTAACACGAAAAAAGTACGCTATAGTTAAACGAAAACGAACATTACAGCGCTCTTGGCAGCATGAATAATTATATCACACCTCACACGATAGTGTGAGTGTTGTAAGGACGACCTTCAAAGTCTATGGGAAAATGCAAAATTTGACTCTCGGCCAACCCAAAACCACTGAACCGATCGTCACCAAATTTGAATGGCGTGATTAGGCCTACGTCGTGGACGCCTACCACCAGAAAAAATTGGGGCTCAATCCACCCAGGAGTTTTTGCTCCCCATATAGGTGAAATATACACCCCTCCTGTTCGAAATTTACTGCACTTTTTTGGTTTTGGTTTTTCAACTCGCCTATAGGCGAGTCCGTTAGACCGATTTTTACACTTAATACGTCAAATGACGCGGTTCTGCGCAAGGAAGTGCTTTTTATTGTTATAAAATAAAAGTTTTATTCTTGACTTATTTATTCGAAAAATTCGAAAAAAATACAATGGCGGCTATGGGGAAAATGTAAAAATTCTTTAAACTGTCATAACTTCGGTTGTGTGCAAGATAGAGTCGTAATTTTTGGTTCTGGGATATGGTTTTTGGGGACGGCCTAATTAACGGTGACATTTATATTTACCTCGATTGACCCCCGTTGCCATGGCAACGAAATTTGAAACAAAATTAGCTCCTTTGATTGAATGGGGGACGAGGGGGCGAATGTTAAGTAATTTTAACCAATTTTGAGGGTCCATTTCGGTCGACCTCAGTTTTTGGAACTTATGAGTTGGATCAATCCAATTCGTTCACCACGTTGTCGGGGAGTAGGCTCCCATTTGTAATGCGGGGGTACGATTTTCCAAATTTTCGCCCATTTTTTAGAAATCGGCCCTTAAAGTTGACCCAATTTTTTTACATTTTTGGTCAATTATTGGAAAAATTTTTTCGAAAAAATCTGCAAGCGTCCCAATTTTTTTCGTGCAGCACATTGTAGACTAGGTATCCCTAAACGCAACGCGGGTCTTCATTAAGCCGGGGGCGCTGGGGGTTCGAGGTCGCCGGCCCCCAAAATGTGGCCTAAAAATCGCCCATTTTGCGCGCAATGTTCACCGTTGTATATCTCGCTCACTTTACGACGAATCGGCGCGATTTTGTCACTCTGTGGCAGACCTCACTCAGCTTTGTGCGACGCCCCATCGCGATTTCACTTTGCACTTACGGTTTCTGGCTCAGTGTCAAAAACCAGAAATTACATCACCCCTAATATCGCGGTTATTTTCGTGCGGTAATGCGCAGTTTTTTTTCACCCCGCGGTAGATCTCGCCAAGGGCCATGCCACGCCCCATCGCAATCCCACGTTGCGCTTATGGTTTTTGGCTCAATACCAAAAAATGAAAATTGCATTAACGTCGATATCGCGGTTATTTTCACGCGGTAATGCGCGGTTTGTTTACCACCTGGTCGGCCTAGATGAAGGCCGTGCGACCCCCATCGCGATCCCGATTTCCGCTTCCGATTTTCTTCAGCTACAGACCCCAAGATATTTGGGGTTTGGCGTTAAAGCCCTCTTTTTCGACTCCGAACACGCCGAGTGTTTTGTCGCGTGCAGGGCGTGCTTCTATTGTCAACACTGCCATTACGACGCGTACGATGTGCGAATGATCAAACGCTGCAACTGCAAACCAGGTCTGCTGCTCTGTCATCATATTATAGTGCCTTGAAGTTATCTGCGAAATAGAACAGTCGAGCATTCACGTAGTTTTTTATTATATCCGCTAACATTAGGAGGTGCATTGTGTTTCTGTACGTTTCGTCTGTTCGTCCGTGTACGTGTCTCCGTGATATTTTTGTGCGTTGATGTATGTTTAAGCCCAAATTCCACTACGCCGACTTTGCGACAAAACTACCGACAGTAAATCTGCACAGTTAGGCCTATGTATCTTTTTAAAATCTTACTTTTGTATGTGTGCGTTTATTTGCATGTGTGTGCGTAGTTCACACGTTCTGGCCTCGCTGCGGCAGAATCGGTTCATCGCTGTCGAGGTTTGTAGTGTAAAAATCAATTCACTGTTTTTACGCGCTAAAGCAGCTGCTTTCGCGCGTCTTATAGGGTGTTTACACGAACCAGCAAACGGCCAGTAAACGTCCAGCATTAGCACGTGTATTTTGAATACATTTGCTGGGAGTTTGCTGGTCGTTTCCTGGATCGTGTAGACACCCCATTAGCCATCACAATTCTGTCTGTCCGTCCGTCGGTCACACAGGTGGATCAGTCAAAAACGGTGCAAGCTAGGATCACCAAATTTTCACCGTCGGCTGTCTGGAAGACTCTCGTTTCAAGATCCGTAAAACGTTTCCATAAATTCGAAGGGAGTCAACCCGAGAAGGGGCGCTAAATAACAGGGGCGTAGGGAAAATTTGTGATTTTCAGCCAATAAGTCGCTATATCTCGAAAACTGTGCGAGATAGGGCCTAGGTTACTATTAATCACTAATAGGAAGTCGTACACTGGCTCTCGATTGGTACGAAAATTAATGACCTTGGATAACCCTGAACGCCAACATAAAGGTTTTTATGGATTTTTGGCAATTTCGGGCTGCGAGACACATTTCAAGAGCGAATTGCGCCGAAATCAATTAGCCAGTTTTTCGCGAAAACAGTTGCAGATAGGCAGGGGCATGCTACCTACCACAGCAAGCATTAGTGACGAGCTTTTCAGTTGTATTAACATCGATGACTTTGAAAAAACCCTGAACTTTCAAAATATTTTATATGCTGCTACTTTCAAAATAGGGGGGTTTATTGATTTTTGCTATCTTCGGCTGTAGCACACACTCCAAGAATGAACTGCGACGAAATAGCTGGAGATAGACTGACAGTTTGCGGACAGGAACTGCCATAGGCTTTTCCGCGTCTGGTGAGCATTAGCTCAAATTTCTTGTATTTTATACGTATTCTAACTGTAACGTAGGCCTGTTTGGTGGTCTCGACTTAGTATAAAGTCATCTTTATCTGACCAGCCCGTTAGTAAAAAGCTATCCGCTAAACAGCATACTTCACCATATCTTTTATACATTTTTTCATGTTTTAGTTGTGTGCTATAAAATGCATAATTGAAAGATATCATACTTCGTTAAATAAATTATAAATTTGCGCTTTTACAGCTTCTTTTTTGTTTTTATATGCTGCTATTCCATTGAGAATGGGTTACCGGAGTGAAAACTTGGGCCAAAATAGAGAGTAAGTCATTAGATTCTGTCTTTCGACGAACTCCTTCCGACTCTTTTGACACCAGAAGACTGCAGAAAATTACGTCAAAATTTATCGATAACTTTGTGATTGATCTTGCAGACAAAACGAGTAAAGCAAAAAAGTAAGACTGGAGGATTTTGTTTGTCGACTGATGCGTGTGATAGACAGCGGAGATCGCTGTCGAACAGCGTGGACGTCAAGGACGCGAAAGACGGGGCGCCGCGATATGTACAGGCGCAGATGTCGGAGACGTTAGCCGCACAGACAACACAGACTGAGTCAACTACGACGACTCAGGACAATGCCAAACTGGACTCGACCAACATGTTTCACTGGTGCCCCGCCCAGACGCTCTGCAGCTGTCTGCTTGTGAGTCTGTTTGTCCGTCTGTCTGTCTGTCTCTCTGTCTGTTCGGTGTTGTTGTTGTTGTAGCCCACAGCTCCTCTCCTTCGTTAGTTGTCGTCGAGCTTGAGAAAATCAGCCAACGCGTCTGGATCGTCTTATAAGTCTTGAGTTGTGAGTTTTGTCAGGTAGGCAGAGCACTGGAACAAATGTTCAACGGAGTGTGGTGCCACTCCACAGTCCGAGCAAACATCAGTCACACCTGCAGTGATGCGGGCCTTGTAAAAGTTGAGGAGCCGGCAGTGACCCGAACGTAACTGAGCAAGAGTGGTGCGGACGGATCTAGAAAGGTAGCATTCGAATGATGATAATTCAGGCGGAGTAGTTCCAAGGACTCTGTTTGGTACAAAGTTCGACTGTGCATCTACAACTGCTTGGCTGTCAAGAGTGCGTAAAGCAGAACGGTATTGCTCAACTTCTGTTCGTTCGTCTGTCCTTTCTTGCTTCTTCGTGTCAAATCTAAATCCGACAGAGACGAAAGACTGCCAGAGACTGCATCTACCCACGAAGGGATGGCCAGGCTGAGTTGATAAAAACGTGTTATGTTTCTGTAGGAGGAGAGCCAGTGTTTCTGTAGTCTTCCCCCCCCTCTCCTTCCCCGTATCTCCGTTTGTCTCTCCTTGCTGCTACGTGTCGTTATATCCTTCTTGGTTAAAATAATGGTTCAGGTTTAATGGTTTAGCTCTGCATGAAAAAACGCATATCAGAGCTACAGAGGCCATATGGGATCACACAGTGTTATCTGCCACCCGACACAGGTGAACGCGCCCCGCCATGACCCCAGCCAGACAGACCGGTATTCGATTAACAGTAGTGGAAACTTACGGATTAACTTAATTATTGGATAATAATTATATGGATTATATGGATTAACTTATACGGAGGGATGGAAAGCTAAGTTGATCTTGGTATTGGTTATATACTGAGATGATGCACCATCGCGGCGACACTGCAGGGTAAAACCCAAATTCCGTTATCCCGACTTTGCGACAAAGTCCACGGACTTTCGTGGTTTGTGTACGGACTTTGTCGCGAACTTTCCCCGTGCCTTGTCACGCACAAAATTCCATTAGAGCGACGCAAACGGGTTTGTCGCAGACTTGTCACTGACTTTGTCGCTACCATTTCGACATGTCGAGATGGTTTGAAGGCTCGAAACTTACCCGAGACATCTCCGTTTCATGGTTTGTGTCCGCGACTTATACCCCGTTTGCACGATTAAGCAAACATCGAGCAAACGTCGAGCAAATGTATTTAGAATACACGTGCTAATTGCTCAGCGTCTGCTCGATGTTTGCTCGATGATTGCTCGACGTTTGCTCGACGTCTAATGCTAATTAGGAGGGCGGGCGGGTAGTAATTGGAAGGCCTATATAACACGTGATCAGCTATGGGCTCTAAGTTTACATTTCAGCCAGGAGGCGGGGTTCCATCAGGCTTGCTCTGCTCGACGTTTGCTCGACGTTTGCTTGATCATGTAAACGGGGTATTAGTTTCGATGGTGAAAGTCGGCATAATTGAATTTGGGTATAACGGAGCAAATATTAGGCGTGGATGCACCTACCCACGGAGGGATGGCCAGGCTGAGCTGACGCGTTGTGTTTGTGTAGGAAGGAGAGCCCGGCACGCTGGTCGCCCCGCTGTTCAATAATCACGTCGTCGTCTGTCTGTTCGCTGACGCCCACTCGCCGCTGATAGGTCTGCGTAGTCTGGTGATGCCACTGCGAGCCAGCAACTTTCTACTCAGCGAGTTGAAACACGTCGTCATAGTCAGCGACAAGGAGTACATCGCCAAGGAGTGGAAGGGCCTCTGCAACTTCCCCAAAATCACCATCATCAACGTTAGTCGCGTGCCGCCCTTTCCATTTTTTATACCGTCTTTTTTCTGCATCTGTCTTTTTATAGGCTTCTGTTTTGTTTTGTCGATGATACTAGAAAGGTGGTTTGCTGTTTGGTGACCAATATATCGCGTCAAGTCTTAAAGTCTGCTTTGTTGAGTGAGTGAGTAGTTTCCTAACGACACGTCAGCACAAAGTAGCCCATCCAGTGCCATAAATGGTTACAAGCAGTTAAAAGCATGTAATTTATGTATTTAAAAAACATTACAAATTGTTACGATTAAGGCTGTTAAGTTAACATATAGCCATTATATCTAGTGCTTTTCGATTTTGTTCATAATTTGTGTTGTTATTGCGAACTCTGTATTGCATGCCGAGGCATAGCCAGAAATTTTCTAATGTTAGGAGGAAAATAGGGAGCTTGTGTGGGTTGGGTGTCCCCAGCGGGATCCAGGGTCTGTCCTAGTGGGGTCTGGGAGCAAAACCCCAGAAATAAATTCTCATCCACGATAAGAGGTGCATGGGCTGCACTGCGTTCAGATGCAATAATGGCTACGGCACCGATGGCACAAAATATCGTTTGTGCGTTTGGGCGTAGGGTTCGCCGTTAAACCGAGCTCACTTGCGCGCGTGTAGTATCAACATGTGCGACATGTGCATCGTTCTGTCTGCTCGCAACTGTAACGTCGAAGACGGCAATCTCGTCGACAAGGAGGCGATTCTCTGTTCACTCAACATCAAGGCCATGATGTTTGACGAAGCGACGACAAAAGCGGTCGTTCGCACCGGCTCAGGTCAATACACTGCGAACAAACACGTGACGACATGTATGCGGCCGTCCTTTTGCTTGCCGAGGGTCGTACGACGCACTCGCTGCACTGCGTTTAGATGCCGCGAGCGCGTGAGCGGGCTGCTGCTCTGAGAAAAATTCGCAGCAATTTTTGTTTTTAATCTTTTTTATTGTTTTTGAGATAGGAGCCCGTATTGAGACAGACAGACGAACGGACGAACAAGATTCATAATGCGGTCTATTAAGATTTCTTATAACGTGTGAGCGTGTTATTGCTGTTATTGCTGATTTTAAAAAGAACGTGGTTATGGCCATAGATGTAAAAACGGTTATTACGTTTTTTTGTTCTTGCCACGTTTTTACATTTTTTAACATTTTTTTATTTTGTTCAACGTTTTTTTATTTTAAAGAAACGTGCATTGAAAGTCTCATTAAAGGCTTTGTGAAGCACTTTTGGGACCACAGAAATAAATTAATTGGTCATAGTGATGTAGTTTACTTAGTTAGTCCAAATATACTAAATAAAAAGTTTTGTTAACTAGTGTATTTAGTTAGTTTAATGCTATGGTCTTATGACCTCACAGCTAAATTGAAATTAAATGAGGTTCTCGCTATCTAAACTATAATTCCAGGTATACTGCACTTACAGCATTAGGCATTAGGCAAGAAGCTGAACAAATTATGGCCAACGTTTTTTATTCAATGTTTTTAAAACGTTTTTTCATTTTTGCCACGTTTTTTTACGTTTTTAACGTTTTTATAGATTTTCCTGGAACGTTTCTACATCTATGTTTATGGCGGCATGATGTGAACAGACTTTAACACACTTTAAGGTTTACACGAAGAAAAAGTAAAAATCGAAACGACAATGAGGCGCTGCTCGAAGTAGAAATACGTAGATACAAAATCTCGGACGCTGGCGAAGCTGTTGACATACTGAAAGAAAGGGTAGGCCTATGTACACTCAATTATTTACAGTGTGTTGTTAAATTCATCCAATTCTAGGGATGTGTTTTTCCTAGTCTTAGGTTGTTGATGATTACTGTAGCCTGTTCTCGAATGTCAAGTGTTAATGAATTTTCGGTCGCTGAAGCCGCATAACGGAAACACTGCAGGCCACTGAGCGCTGAGCGACAGTGCTGTGAGCAAACTGGACCTACTTACTTTGATTATACCCCGTTTACACGATTAAGCTGGCTCGACGAGCTGGCTATGTGTTAACTGGACGAGCCAGTTCGATGTTTGCTTTACGTTTGCTCGACGTTTGCTCGATGTCTGCTCGATGCTTGCTCGATCGTGTAAAGGGGGTATGTATCATGGCAAACATCGAGCAGACATCGAGCAAACGTCGAGCAAACATCAAACTGGCTCGTCCAGTTAACATATAGCCAGCTCGTCGAGCCAGCTTGATCGTGTAAACGGGGTATTATTGGCAGACGTAGATGCACTCGCGAGTTGAAGTAGTCAAGGCCAGATGATACAATATCCGAGCCAGCTAAAATATTTTGTAGCATAGGCTTAACTGGTGAAAAGACTTGTAAAATTAACATGTCACATATGTGATATTATATTTTCACGCTTCTCTCTTTTTCTCTGATGTCCATTTCACCGCTTGTTTAGCATTGCTGTAATCACTTCTCTCCTTTTATTTACTAGATATCGCACTGCTGGAATGGTTAAGCGAGCACGCAGTACGAGCTACGCTTACACCACTCCAGACAGTGCGGTATCGTACTTAAACCGCGCTTAGATGGCTTTATGACGCACGACTACAGCCGAAAATTGTGGAAAAAAGTAGCAGTGCAAGCTGAATGTGGTTTGAAAACTGCTCCGGCTTCTGGGCTTCTGGTATTGGCGCTAAATATTAGTGCGTATTAAATGTCAGCATTTCGGTGAGTGTTGAACTGTTGATGACGTTTGTGCAGGTTTTTCGACGTCGTCGACACAGACGTCACAACTCAGTGGGGTCGGTCGGCCACTGGTACTTCACGGCTCGCATCTACCTATGATCGCCGAACTAGGTCTGCCTGTCTCTGTGTCTCTGTCACTGTCACCGTTACTCTGTCTGTCTGTCGGTCTATATGCCGTTGTCCGACATTGTCTGAATAAGTTTGTCTGTAGTATCCCGTTTACACGATCGAGCGAAAATGGACAAGACATCGAGCAAACGTCGAGCAAACATCGAGCTGGCTCGTCAAGCTAACATATAGCCAGCTGTGTAAACGTGGTATAAGTAATGATGCAATGTCCACTGTTCTATCTGTCTCTAGGTTAGCATGTTTCTTGTCACTCTCACTACGTTCATCTCTCTTTTTCTTTGTCCGTCTCCCTGTTCCTTTGCCGTCTGTGGGTCGTTGTCCGTCACTCTGTCGGTCCCTCTCTCTGGTGGAGGGAGTCGGCATGGTGCCTGGAACACCGTCCAGGGACTGTCTGTTCCTGTGTTCATCTGTGTCGGTCCGTGTCTGTAGGTAATGACGCTAATGTTCAGTTCATGGACCAGGACGATGATGACGATCCAGGTACAGAGCTCTATATGACGCAGCCCTTCGCCTGCGGTACGGCCTTCGCCGTCAGCGTTCTCGACTCGCTCATGAGCACTGTACGTTTAAGCATCTCTATGTTGGCAACTAGGCCTTTTACAACTACAGCTATATTACTGAATACTTGTCAAAAACTAAACCATCTCAGTTCAGTTCAGTTACGTCGCTCTGTATATAGTGAGTGAATTTGTAAACCGCACAATGTTAGCGAGAAGCTTCTCCCCAAAAGTGCGCGGTTTACAGATTTGTCTGTTAGTTTTCCGGCGCAAATTCATACCGTATCGTATCGTACCTACCGGTATAAATGTAATTTGGTGTGTGGTCTGTCTAGACGTATTTTAACGAGAACGCGATGACATTGATACGTACGTTGATTACTGGCGGCGCGACCCCAGAGCTAGAACAAATCCTGGCGGAGGGAGTCGGCATGGTGCCTGGAACACCGTCCTTTGAGGCCCAGGCCGCCAGACATCGATGTCGACTGACGCAGATAGCTCTTTACGACGGACCCTTCGTCGAGTTCGGGGTAAACACGCCATCACCACACTTCGTCCTTTATTCCTTTATTCGTGTTTCACTTTATTTTTGTTTTTTTTATTGTTTCAGTGTATTAACTTGCAGTTTTGTATTTCGCTGTGCTGTAATCTTGCATTTATTGCCAACGGCGTTTGACTCTTGAGATCTAAAGGATTACTTACTTACTTACTTACTTACGTTCACCATTTTATCCATCTACCCACGCGTTTATGTTCAATCGGCAGTTGAGTTTGTGCCGTTATTACTCCGGTTTATATCAGCTAAAAGATCTCAGTAATTTTGATGACTAGGATCGGTGATATAAATTACTCTTAATCAAATGAAGCTTTGACTAACGATCATGCATTCGAATAGTTGAAATCGTTTTCGAATAGCCACGCTAAGCAGGTCCGCATTAAGCATTGATTGACAATAGGCAACCACAGTCATTATCACTCGTTCAGAGTAATTTCACTAAAAGATCTTTTAACAGTGAAATCAAGAAGCTGTAAATTGCTCTTATTGAATGCAGCCTTGCTGTACGTGTATTGTCTGCTATACAGATGCGTGGCTCGTATGGCCAGTTATTCGTTTACGCGTTGCGTAAGTTCGGAATCCTCTGTATCGGCATTTACCGGTTCCGCGACTTGACGTGTACGATCGCCCTCAACCCGTACGCCAAACGTTACGTCATCACCAATCCGCCGGACGACTTCCAACTGCTGCCCACTGATAAGGCCAGTTGTTCTACTGCCAGCCGCTGGTTCTAATAGTCCGCATTACGGCTTTTGCTCGCCTGTCTGTCTGTCTCTCAATTAATCGGGGGGAGGGGTTAAAGTCTCCTAAGTAAAGTAAGCTTCTGCTGGGTCCACTAGAGAAAAAGAGTTAGTCCAGGAAATAGTCAAAAAAGGGATTTGGTGAAGAGGTGAGTTTTGAGACGCTGGCGGAAGCTGGACAGCGATTCGGCAGATGTCGCTTTGTCTGGCAGACCGTTCCAGGTCCGTGAACCGACAACTGGAAAAGCCCAGTTGGTGACGGTTGTAAACTTGACAGGAGGTAGGCTGCTAACTCGAAAAGAAAAAGCGTAGAAAACCGCAATTGGTGACGAACGTTTCTCAGGGCTGGGTGGAATAATCACTGTGCCAATTTTTACTTGCAAAGGTCGGGTTTGGGGTTAGAATGTGATGTGAATTGCAGAGGGTAAAAAGCAGAGAGAGAGCTAAACGGACAGCCGCATGCCATTTCGACACTCGACCGACATTTTCGCTTGTCTCGTTTATACTTCAACGACTCGGAATTTTTCGTCGTCATAAATAAAAAAACTTTCAGTCCCACTGTACAACGTTCAGAAAATGCATTAGCATTAGTGGTTTTTATGTGCGAGAGCTAGCTAGCTAGCTATAGCGCATATTAGCTATGGTAATTCTGTCCGTCCGTCAATCTGTCACGACCCGTTACCGATACAAGAGCAGGTGAAATGAAGACTTCGGGTTTTCACCATATGATAGCTTAGTGTCTCTAGTATTTTTTTGACAAAAACTTCATGCCACTGGGTGAAAGGAGTCCCCATGAACTAGGGGCGAAAGAGGGTCTCCCCTCCTAAAAAGACGTTATTCTACTGCTATTGGCTTATCATAACAAGCACTGGCGACGAGCTTTTTAGAAATGTCAACATTGATGACTCTGAATGACCTTGAACTCCCAGAATAGGGGGTTTTAGTTAATTTTTCGTGATTTTGGGCTGCGACATGCATTTCAAGAGTGAATTGCGTCGAAGTGGCTGGAGATAGACCAAGACAACTTGCATATGAAATTTTCAGCATTGAATGTAGATTTTAGCACTCTAAGTCCGGACACTTTAGATTCAAGGAAGCCTTCGCAGGCGGGTGTCAAAAAGGGGTACCGCTCTAGAAAGTGGTTATTCATCCGGTGTTGGCTTGTCTAGCGTGAACATGGTTGCAGATAGGTACAGACATGCTGTTTATCATAACAAGCACTGGCGACGAGCTTCTTAGGAATGTCAACGTCGATGACCTTGAACGACCTTGAATTCTAAAAATATTGATTTTGAGTGATTTTGGCGATTTTTGGCTGCAAAAGAGTGAATTGCGAAAAATTGATGGGGATAGACCAAGATTAGGCCTGACTGCGAACAGGAACTGCCATAGGCTCTTGCGCGTCTCATAAGCATTAGCTCAGATTTTTTGTTTTTATCCCACAGCTTCAAAGTCGTTGAAGAACGATGGTCGCTCGATTGGTTCTTTGCTAAAATGTCGATCGATTTTCAAAAATTTTTTCACCGGCACACTCCGCTGAAGATTTTCGCAAAGTACTCTAGCATAACAGCTTTCATCAAAATTCATAAAAAAAATCTTACTTGAAAGTTAATCTACATTTAGCAAAAACGTGTACAGAAGTTTGGTGGCGTGTGTTTCGACTCAGAGTTTTGTTATGGGCGGCCATTACTGATGAGCGTGTGCCCTCTTGGCCACTTTCTTATGTTATCAAGTATTTGTTCGTTGTTAATACAACATATTTCTGTGCTCTGGAAATAAACAGTTTGAATTAGTATCCTTTCGGCTACAGCTGCTAAAATTTTCACGTCAACTGATTTTCGTTCGACTGAGTTATGAAAGAAACAAACCTGTCGAAACACCGTTATGTTATCGTGCTGGCAGGCGTTCTGTCTGCGTCCGTTCGAGATAGTGGAGCGCAGCACGGCACGACGACGACGACGACGTCGACCGCGCTCGTTTGACATGGTCGCCAGCATCAGCTGATTGACAGCTCAGCTCACCTTCAGTCCAGTGACTCCAGTCCATGCACCAACCATCCAGACGACACTGTGTGCATGGTGTGGGGCCTCTCTACAAGCACCGGGCAGGGCGGGGTTGGACGGCAGAAAATGACCACCACACCGGTGCCGATAAACGGACAGGTCAGACGGAGGTCCCATTCACTTCCAGGGTGATCTAGTTGATCGCTCGCACCTGCTCTGTCCGTTGTCAGGCCGGTCAGGAGCCAGTCTTTCCCGGACCAGCAGTACGTGACCGGGAGTGCAAGAGACAGATCGCAGCGGTGAATGCTCCATGTAGGTCTATGCTGTGTGATGATGGAAGGAAGGCATGCACTGTGAACCGCCAGGGCCGAAGCATTCAAACCCGCCTAGGCCTTGATCGGCGGTAAAAACTTGGCGGCACTCACAACATAAATTGTGCGTTCAGGAAATGAATAACTGAGTGACGTCGTATATTTCAGATTTCGCATTATGGGGTGCTTAGCTCCCGGGCCAGAGAATGCCGCGCTGCAACAAGTGAAGTGCCCCAAGGGCCAAAAAATGTCGCGCTGCTGTCGGACATTCTCTGGCTCGTGGGGGCCCCTTTTCGAAGGGGCCCCTGTTCGGCCGAACGTGTTGAATATAAAGACATAAATCCGCCTGTGCTGTGAACTGTTTGTCGTTGTTGTTGATGTCATGATCTGATCGTGATCACGTGTCTTTCCTGCATGCACGCTGCCCGCGTTGCTTCACCTCATTACGGCCAAGCTCTACTCGCTTCGTTTTGTTGTAGGGACGACAAGTCGTGCAACAGGCAGTGCAACGTCTGTTAGGCTTTTATCTGTAAAAGGCTTTTATCTATAAACATTATGGGGTTAAGGTTAGAGTTAGTTATGGTTGGAATTAACCCCAGATCGGCCATCCACGGTTTTTACAGATAATGGCCTAAGTAACGTCTTGTCACGTCAGTGTCGATCTTCGCTGCAAACGCTTTGATTGCGCGGGTTTTTTGTTGTAAAAATCGTTGTCAATTTCGTGCTGTAGATTTTGTTTCGATTTGTGATAAATATATGCAGCTTGTTGTACGGCACGTTGTACAACTAATCATTCGCGACAGAACGAAGTGAGTGGAATTCGGTCTTTGCCTTCGGTATTTGCCTTTGCTTACAAAACAGTCCGCCGACTAAAGTCGAGTACAGAGCGACTTAATTGAACTGAAATAAACTGATTAATGGGCGAGCAGTAGTGCATTATATATTGTAGGAACTGGGTCTGGTCCGGCCGGTAATGTGGTGACTAGACGATTGCGCTAAGAGGGATAGGTGACTGAGTATTTTCTAAGATGATAGGGATAGTCCTTCATCATGTCACGACTAAAGGGGAGGATCCGGTGTCCGTTCGACACCGGGGAGGGGGGTTTGGTTAGGCTAAAATGGGGCTCAATTTTTTCCCGAAATTTTGCGGACCACGTAGACCGACTAGCGGCCCGAAATTTCCAAGGATACCGAAATCCGGAAAATATCGCAGTAGCGAAGCATTACTTTGCCGAACGAACTTCCAGAGATAAATATGGGGATAAAATTTAGGGGATAAATTTAGAGAGAAAATTTAATTTAGAGAAAAAGTATTAATTTTGATAACTAAATAAATTTGAGATGAAACAATGTCCGAAAAGGTAAAAAAATAATTTAGTAGAATAAATCCGAAACCGCTATCTTTCAGTATACTGCTCGTTCATTGGGAGGTCAGTTCAGTTAACGCCGCAAATTGTCGAGTTTCTGGATTAACGCAGTCGCTTTCGTTTATTTCTGCTGTTTCGTGCAACTTATGACGAGTGAGATTGCAACGTCTGTGAATTCCAGCAAAGCTGTATACGTAAGCCAAAACAGGGTGCAGGGTTCGTTTACGTTTCTTGGTGTTTGTGTGAAAAAAAAAACTGTCAGTACTTACGTCTCATAATGCCGATTATGCGGTTGTGCACGCATTATGCGCTTTGCATGTTCGTCTGTTCATGCGTTTTGTATAGGCT
>Ga0209671_1000720_pt1 | contig 23919 bp, 16 predicted proteins | sample WorMetHERISLAND2_2_FD_187401 | JGI IMG/M metagenome (GOLD analysis project Ga0209671, IMG submission 187401) | Marine gutless worms symbiont microbial communities from Max Planck institute for Marine Microbiology, Germany - Olavius geniculatus... | ecosystem: Host-associated > Annelida >... | reverse complement strand
GTTTAATTCGGACTAACCTAGCACAAATCTAGGCTTTTATCTATCGGCAACATAAAACGTTGAGTAACAATTTCTTGGACAATACAAAACGCACTGGGATGCAGTGTATAATATAGGCTATACGCTACGATCTGCGTGGAATAGCAGCAGCATGAAGCGCGCTCATCGTCGTAGTTGACAATGATGATGTACAGGGTGCGGCAAAAAAGTGGATCCCTAAAGTTTTTCGCCATTTTTTTCAGCAACAGTTTGATATTAAATACGAAATTTTGCAGCTTTATTTATTAACCTGCTACATCTAACTGCCAAGTGAAATTTGATTCTGTTGAAAAACGATGAAGTTATAAACTTTTTAACATGACTGCTTATCGATTTTTCAGCATTAAAAATGTTCAAGCTAACAATGTTATTTAATTTTCAAAAACTGTGGTTACACGTTACTGCCGATGACGTCACAGTGACGTTTTGATGAATAATAATTTATATTGCTTATAAATTGTCACAAAATCATCGTTCTTTTAAAGCAATCGCCGGCTGCCCACCGGGTTCATCTTCCAGCAGGACGGCACGTCAGCACACACAATTACACTCAGCGCACGGAACGGACTCCGGGCCAACTGTCCAGATTTCACCACAAAGGACCAGTGGCCTCCAAATTTGCGGAATCTAAACCCAATGGACTATCGCGTGTGGGGTGCAATGTTGGAGGCTTATTGCAAGCTGAAAACAAAGCCGAAAACAATCGCCGAAGTCAAGGAAGCGCTTCAGCTTATCTTGGGCAACCTGCCATAAGGACTGATTGACAAGGCTGTGAAAAACTTATCAAATTAAGCGACTGAAGGCTTATATTGAAGCTTGGAGCTGGCGGTGAACACTTCGAACATTCACAGTGACAATGAAATTCTGGCATCTAATCATTAGTTAACTGTGTTGTTTCAACGGCGTTATTGCATTGGTGTTGTAGCTTGAACATTTTTAGTGCTTAAAAATCGGTAAGCGGTCATGTTAAAAAGTCTATAACTTAGTCTTTTTTAACAGAATCACATTTTACTCGGCAGTTAGATGTAGAAAGTTTTAGTTAATAAAGCTGTAGAATTTCAAATTAAAACTTCAAACGGTTGCTGAGAAAACAGCGAAAAACTTTAGGGGTCCACTTTTTTGCCGCACCCTGTAGGCCTACAGCAGAATTATCAATGCATCCAGCCACACTTCAGCGACTACCCGTGATCAACCGCGCCAATACTTGCAGCAGACCGTCGATCATACAGGCGGCATTATCACACCAGACACATGCCGTACGTCCAGACGTCCAATCTGTCTTATCCGCGCTCAGAACGTAGGCGTGCGATGTACGAAACTTGTCGACCAACCAATGAATATTCTCCATCTCCCGGCAACTCCCAGCTTCCCTTGTCTTTCCTCCATCCCCCGGTCGCTTGCCTGCAGTCGTCGTCGTCTGTAGCTGTTTTATCGTGGTCCGGCCTCAGATAATCGAGCGACGATTACACTCTCATAAACAAGACGAACGAGAGCAGAGAAACAAGAAAATGGTACGGACCGCAAAGTGTTTTCGTGTAAGACGGCAACACTGACGAATCCCAGGTATTTTCTGTATGCCTATCCACACATTCTGTACCTTTTTGCTTAAACAATTTTTTAAAAGTTTCTTTGTAAAACATCGGCCAATTCCAATAATGTTTGGCATGCAACACTGTGATAAAACTTGGCGTAAGCGACTGCAGTTTTGCTCACCTCGCCTTAATATTATACAGGGTGTGCCCAAAAATGACCCAACTTGTTTTGTTAGAACTTTGTCAAATCTCTACCAAATTTGATTTCTTTTGGCATACGGACAGCCAAGACGATATAAATATGTAAGGTATACTCAGTGTCTACCTCACCTAGTTTACGTCAACGCACTACCGTGTAAAACGCAGATGCTCCAAATTGTTGCATAATGCTCAGTTGTTGTCTCCGTAAAAGTTCTAACGATGAAGTAAGCACGCAATAAATTAAAATATAATTTATTTAGCAGATTTATAAGTTTTTGTAACAACTTGCTTTTAAATTATTAGAATTTATGCCCGAAGTGTACAGGGTGCAACAAAAAAGTAGCCTTCTAAAGTTTTTTGCTGTTTTCTCAGCAACCTTTTGAAAGTTTAATTTAAAATTTTGCAGTTATATTAAGTAAAATCTTCTACACCTAACTGCCAAGTAAAGTATGATTCTGTACAAAAACGACGAAGTTATAGACTTTTCATCATGACCGCCTACCAATTTTTCAGCAGTAAAATCGTTCAAGCTACTACACCAATGCAATAACATCGTTGAAACAACACAGTTAACTAATGATCAAATGCCAGAATTTCATTGTCAATGTGAATGTTCGAAGTGTCCACCACCAGCTCCAAGCTCCAATACAAGCCTTCAGTCGCTTACTTTGATAAGTCATTCACCGTCTTGTCGATCGGTCCCTATAACAGGTTGCCCCAGATAACCTGAAGCACTTCCTTGACTTCGACTTCGGCGATTGTTTTCGACATTGTTTTAAGCTCAGAGTAAGCCTCCAACATTGCACACCACATGCAATAGTCCATTAAGTTTATATTCGGCAAATTTGAAGGCCATTGGTCTTTTGTGATGAAATCTGGACAGTTGGCCCGTAGTCCGTTCCGTGCGCTGCGCGCTGTGTTTGCTGGCGCGCCGTCCTGAAAGATGAACCCGGTGGGCAGCCGGCGATTGCTTTAAAAGAGCGATAACTAAGTGATAATTTATAAACAAAACAAATTACTGTTTATTAAAACGTCACTGTGACGTCATCGGCAGTAACGTGGTAACCGGTTTTTGAAAATTAAATAGCATTTTTAGCTTGATCATTTTAACGCTGAAAAATCGGTAGGCGGAAATGTTAAAAAGTTTATAACTTCGTCGTTTTTCAACAGAATCAAATTTTATACGGCAGTAAAATGTACGAGGTTTCATTTTAAAAACTGTAAAATTTCGCGTTAAAATCCCAAACGGTTGCTGAGAAAACAGCGAAAAACTTTAGGGGGCTACTTTTTTGCCGCACTCTGTATACAATGGCTTAGACGTAATGCAGCTGGCGTCATTTAGCGGGGGGGGGTGCTGGAAGAGTCTACGGACCCCCCAAAGGATTTACGATTTTAGTGTTTTCCTGTAAATCGTACCTTTGAAACAGTGTTACTGCTGCAAAAAAACAATACGTTACGCAGACTTAGACCCCAAAGATGGCACCCAACGATTTACTGAAATGACGCCACTGACATGACGCCATGACTGACAGCGGCATAAACGATTAACTAATCAAAATCCACGGCACTCATTCATGGATAAAGTGTGCATTAAGCTCATCAATCAGTTGTGTTGTTGTTTGCTGTTTTCAGCGTAAAATGTTTAATACCACACAATTATTAAATCCCATGGTGTCCTTTGTGGAATTGATATTGCACAAGTGAGCAATCTGATACTGATAATCACTGCGTAATGTAACAAGGGAGTTATTAATAAAATAAAATTGGCACATTTTTTAGATACGGTGAAAGTTGACCGTTGACCTATCGCCTCCTTGGAAAGTAACTAATTAGGCCTACGCCTATATTTGTTCGTCGGAACTCCAACATATGCGACCTAGTCTTACGATTACGTTTCTAACTTCGACCGGAATAAGGACAGTTGGCTAGCTATTTTCAACAGAGAACGCGCAATCTCTCTTAAATGGTGATCAACGTTGCTAAGCTTATTGCTTAGCCTACTAATAGAATTATAAGAATAGCATGTATGCGCCATCGATTGGTATAAAAATCAACGACCTTGTATGACCTTGAACGGCCATTACATTACTCTACTGCACAAAACATGCAACATTTGGAGCCACAAAAATAATCTGAATTAAGATAGACCCATGCAGTCAGCGGCAAACATGTAGCTCGCCATGGCCGGATTCACCACTAGGCTGACTAGGCTGCAGTTTAGGGCCCCCGAATTTTTTTTTTTTGGGGGGGGGAGGGCTAAGGGCCTCACTTAGCAGACTATGTGCCATGTCATTCACTGTGACAGTCCTGAAATCAATGCCAGTTAAAGTAGTAGCCTAATTGCAAGTTTAAACTTACACAGGGGCCCCGCGGGAATGTTTCTCCGGGCCCCGCTGTGGCTCTCGAGAAATATGGAAGAAAAAAAAGACAAAGGAAAAAAGAAAAAGGAGACAGGAGGATAGGAAAAAGGAAAGAAGAAATAAACAAAAAGTTAGGAGGAAAGGAGAGGAAAATAAAACGAAAAGGGGGAGGAAAAGAAAGAAAAAAGGAAAAAAGAGAATAATACGGAAGAACCGCTAGATTTACTTCACCGGGAAAAAATTATTAGCAACGCCACTGCTGAAAAATCCATGCTCTAATACACAAAATAGATTCATCTTCTGGGAGACTACATCCAGAGACCCCTTACAGGGGCTTTGCCCTGAACCCCAGTGGGAACTTCCGTCCGTCAGACCCATAATACTTCACGCCACCCCTAACTTGAAATCCTGAATACGCCCCTGCCTTTATAACTGGTGGGCAAAGGGCTCGCTGGCCCTCCTAAGAACACAACCTCCACTCTCGACCTTTTGCCTCGATTTTCGGTTTTCCGGATCTTCTCCTTCTGATGTTTTGTTCTTATAGGGAGAACCCTGAAAAGGCTGAAAGTCTCTACTCAAAATGGTCGTTTACACTGCCGTTTCGGCATTGTAGTCGAGAAATACATTACGTGCTAGTTCTGCCGACGCAGCGTATGCACCAGAAAACGTAAAAACGCTATTTGATACATGAATTTAAAAAAATGGGAAGACCGCTCCCCTCTGAGGAGAAAACACCTCTCCCCACAGCCCACTCCTTCGGCGCCTATGGCGCCTTCACATTCTCGCTCCTTTGGCGCTCGACCTAGCTAGCTCGTCTACATCGCTTTTTATTTTTGTCTGGCGTCGGAAATAACAAAAGGTAGCCAGGGCCCCATAATTATGTCTAGCCTTGCCCCCCCCCAAAAAAAAAAATAGGCACGCGTAGCCTGAATCCGGCTGTGTAGCCCGCAAAATGATTACGGCATCGCGCGATTTCTTGCGACAGCACGACTTTCTTGTGCTACTATTTTATGCATCACTCGAGTACGTTATATAGCACGTCTATCTCGAATATTTTATTATGAGCCTATTTATGTCATACGTTTCGAATCAATATTCGTCTCACACAATGCTGCTTGCTCATTTCATTTGGTGGCAACTAGCGACGTTTCTGGCAGCATAGCTGATAGTGGTGTCATCTGTCGAATAACAATGAAATGAAACCAAGTTTTATAATCGTTGTGCATTTCAACAATCCAGACAGACTTCAGAAGATGCCACATTTCCAAAATAATGATCCCGAGCATCTCAGCTCACAAACAGAATTTGGTAGTATAGGCCTACCTATAGGTCTTATGCATCCGTTAAATATAGCTTATAGCCGTAACCCAGTCCAATAAATCCCGATCCTTTTTTCCCTCTAACCAGCAAGACCACGTAGGCCCTACGAGCTGCAGGGAGGTTGAGAAATTTAATTGAACATAACACTTTCACAAGAGCTATATTGTAGGCCTTGAACTCATTTTGTACGACATAATTCTCGACTGGTGTGTCTTTGAAATCTTGCATGCCAAACATTATTAAAATCGGCCAATGTTTCACGGAGTTATTCAAAAAATAAGTGATCACAAATATAACTTAGGCCTATACACTGTGGGCCATAAAAAGTGGCACTTTACTTTTGTCCATATCTTCGCTAATTATTGACCGATTTTCAAAATTCTTTCACTAGCACACTTTGCGGACAATTTGCAATAATGTGATTATTATATATTGCACCACATCGTAAATGCATTTTTACACTACCTTGTGAAATAGGCCTACATGCCTAAATGTAGGAAAACACTAACGATAATAACAAACATCTATAGGTTTCTGCATGTCGAGTCATTATAATTGTTTCAGTCAGCAGTGCATGCACACGTACGGGACATTAGTTTTGTTCACACGTTTCAGGCAAGGTAGCCTGTATGACAGTAGCCACTCGTTTGCGGTGGTGACCCGGCAACGGTCGATCACAAGGTCGAAAGTGCAAGTTTTCTGTTGAATAAACCTATGCAAAATTCTGGAAATCGCCAACAGCATGTTGCTAGGCTTAAGCTGTAGGCTAGCGGACGTGGCGACTTTAAATATTATTGCTTTGGTGTTTGCAAAATAGCCTATCCACGCAGTATATTCATGCAGCATTCTTTGCTGTGCAGTTTAAAGGTTTTAAACAACAACATTACAGTCAAATCTTGATTTTTCATTATTAAGCATATACTAGAGAAGTAATTTGAGCAAAGCTCATGAAAAGCACGACAACCATAACAGTTTTTGTTTGCAGGCTGTCTTGGTCTATCCACCAGCCATTTCGTTCATTTCGTTGCAATTTACACTTGAAGTGTGCACCGCAACCCAAAATCGCCAAAAAATCACCAAAGCCCTCTATTTTTTGGGGTTAAAGGTTATTCAAGGTTATTGATGTTAATACCACTATAAAGCTCGTCACCACCAGGGCTCGTTATGATAAGCAGCATGTCTGTGCCTATCTGCAATTGTTTTCACGCTAGACGAACCACCGTTGACGAGCTACCGTTAAGTATCGGAAAAATAACCGCTTTTGCGTGAGAGGTACCCGTCTTTGACGCCCTCGTGCACAGGCCTCCTTGAACCTAAGGGCCGGGACTTTCACTGCTAAAATTTACGCTTGATGTTTAAAAATTTTACTTTTAAAACGTGCGTCGCAGCCCGAGATCGCGAAAGAATCACTAAAACCCTTTATTTTGAGGGTTCATGGTCGTTTAAGGTCATCAATGTCGATACTCTTAAATTAAAAGCTCGTTATTAGTGCTTGTTATGATAAGCAGCATGTCTGTGCCTATCGGCAATTGTTTTCACACTAGACGAGCCAATATCGGAAAAAATTACCACTTTTTGAGGGGTACCCTTCTTCGATGCCCGCGTGCGCAGACCTCCTTAAACCTAGGGGTCGGGACTTAGATTGCTAAAATCTACTGCTAAAATTTTGGCGCAATTCACTCTTAAAATGTGTGTGTGTCGCAACCCGATATTGCGAAAAAATCACTAAAACCCCTTATTTTGAGAATTTAAGATCGTTCAAAGTCATCGACGTCGATACCTTTAAAAAGCTAGTCATTAGTGCACGTGTCTGTCTATCTGCAACCGTTTTCACGCTAGACGAGCCAATAGCAGTAAAATAAAAACTTTTCAGGAGGTAGGCCTACCTCTTTTACGCTCTCGTTTAAGGGAAACCTCTTCTACCAGCAACACGAAATTTTGTGACAACAAAAAACAGAGTCCTTGGGGCAGCCACAGTGAAGATTTGGTGATTCTATTTAGCACCGTTTTGATACAGTACAGCAGTGTGACGGACCGACGGACAGACAAACAGACGCCCAGGCCATAATATAAGACGCGCAAATCATTCTGCTGTTGCGCGAAAAAATGATTAAGTTTGCAAAACAACAAGATCAACGAAAACGACCAAAATGAATTCTTTTACGCGATACAGCTATGCTGTGGGCGTTTTTGACACGGTTGTCGTCAGTCTGTCATTGTCATCGTCATCTGTAACAGATGTATTGTGGCTAAACGGTAAGTTTTAGGGGGTCGGCGATTGTACCGTCGGATAGGGCGCTAGTAAGCTGTCAATAGTAACCATGTTTCCATCTGCAGCAGTTTGGTCGCAATTTTTAATGGAAAGTTTTAAGCTATAACTGTCCGTATCTCGGAAACGGTGAAAGAGGGCTAAGGTTGCTATTAATCACTAATAAGAAAGATAAATATAAAAATAAGATAAAAAATCCTCGACCTTGAGTGACCTTGAAAGTTAGTACTGCAACAGGAACTGTATAGGCTGTAGCGCGTTTTTCTTAGCGACAGCAGGGCTTTCTTGTTTTCTGTCCTACTTGTAAGAAAAGTAAGTACAGATAAGAAGTAAGAAAGTACAGATTTTAAAGTTTTCGAATTGAACTTTATGCAATGTATTGTACTAAATTTTAAGAAATAGTTTTTTGCATTATTTCCACTGTAGGCCTACATGTATATGCCTAGAGAGTTCTTCAACAGTTTGTCAAATAGAATGCATTCTATCGTCATCGTCAACGTAGAGGCCTGCAATATTCGTTTGCGCATTCTCGTGGACTTTGAGTTGAGTCTGCTACTGAAAAAAACAAATAAATCAAAAATAAGTAAATCTGTTAATTTTTCTTATTTTTTTGCACGAAGACCTGTGTTTGAAGATTTAACGCTAGTATTACGCAACATAAAAATGATGAATGGCAATTACTGCCGTGCTTCAGAATAGCGTTAGAAGTCTATAGAGAGATGCGTAATGACCGGCTACGGTCTTTGGCTGTCATTCAGTCTGGTCGGGCGTGTACTGTCTCTGTCCGTGTGTAAAGACACGACAGTCTCCCGCCCATCGCATCTGTCCACCTGCAGCCGGTCCGTTGTTGAGTTGACTCTTGTGTCTTTATCTCCGCTCAACTCCTGCAGACTTGCTCCTAATGCGATCAAGCACGGCACAGCATGCGATGCACACAACGACAACGCGTGCAGCCAACCCTCAACGACTTAATAATAGATTGTCGGACATACAGGTCGTCATCTGCAGCCAGCCTCTCCCGCACCCAGCAGTTCGATCATCTGTCACTTCGTGTGTCCACGCTTCACGGCTCTTGGCTGCTGCGATCGGTTAGGCTACCATATTTTATTGCTGTAGCAGCTTACTTTTTACGCGCGAAAGCAGCAACACTGCTTTAGAGCGTCTTAGCCATCGCAATTCTGTCCGTCTGTCTGTCTGTCTGTCCGTCCGTTATACGGGTGGATCAGTCAAAAACGTTGCAAGCTAGGATCACCAACTTTACCGTCGGCTGCCCGGAAGACTCTAGTTTTAGGAACCGAAAGCTTTTCCATAAATACGAAGGGGGTCACCCCGAACGAGAGCGCTAAATGAGAGGGGGTGGAAAAAAATTTGCGATTTTTAGCCAATAAGTCGCTGTATCTCAATAACGGTGCGAGATAGGGCCTAGGTTATTAATCACTAATAGGAAGTCGTACATTGGCTCTCGATTGGCGCCGAATTGAATAACCTTGGATGACTTTGAACGCTAAAATAGGGGTTTTTATAATTTTTTTGGCGATTTCGGGCTGCGAGACACATTTCAAGAGCGAATTGCGCCGAAACCAATTATGATAGAGATGGAAAAGCTACGTATAAAATGTTTAGCATTGAACGTAGATTTTGACGGTCCAAGTCTCGATTTTCTAGGTTCAAGGAAGCCTGCGCACGAAGGCATCAAAGAGCGGTACCCCCATAAAAGTCGCGACGAAATGGCTGGAGATATCCTGACAGTTTGCGAACAGGAACTGCTATAGGCTTTCGCGCGTCTCGTGAGCATTAGCTCAAATTTCTTATTTGTTCAAGTTATAAACCGCACTGCTTAAACATACCTGTCATTTTTGACATGGTCTTTCACAGACGTGGTAAAGACTAATTGTTTCCAAGTTAGATCAGAAGAAGTTTTCCTGTGAAATCTGAGTTGAGAAGATTACCATAATAAATAAATAAAATAAATAAACTCACCAATCACCATACGCCAAAGCTTTAATATTGAGTTGTGTTACTTTTAATTTGTGACAGTAGTGAAAAGTTAAGCATCAGCAGCGGTTACTGCACATAGCCATATAACAATTACTTTAGCTTTTAGGTATATTGTATTTTTATGAACTTAAATTAGCCTTTTGATACCATTGCATTTCATTGACAGCTTTTCGCAAAGAAATGACATTTGCAGCATAACGTTGATGAAAAAGACTAAATGTTGAAAGTCAAAGGAACATGGTCCTGCGTTTTTTAATTTTTAATTTTAATTTTTTTAATTTGTACAAACTTTGACATTTTTTGCATTCGCGAACGTGGACGCAATTGCTCAAACTTTCATTAGGCCTACACGTATATAGCAAATATTGAATTACGAATGCGAGTAAAGTAATCCGTTTGGCTGGCGTCGTTCTCAAACAAACAGCAAGACTCGTCACTAATTTGACTCGTGCAATTCGTTGGGCGTAGCATCGCCCGTTCATTTGTCTCTTCTTATCGCACGGCAATAAGCATTATCTGGTCTTGCCGGGCAATTTGCATTTCGTGACCCGTCGATACGCTGACTGCCTTCGTGTCGCTAGTCGCTAGGCGTCGCTTCCATCGCTTCGTCGTCGTCGTTGTCGTCGTCGAAATCCAAGCTGCGGCCGCTGGTTCAATCACAATGGCTCGCAATGATTCTTCATAATTGCATCCCTGACCGACCGGGCGGCCAGGCGGGCGCGGTCCATCGTATCCGTCGGTTGGTCGGTCTTGTCGCGGCCCGCCCCAGCAAGATCTGATGACGTCGAGCGGCCGGGACGCACCGACCGAGCGTCGCAGATTTAGCCGCGGCGGGCGACCGGTCAAGATCTCTCGGTGCGATGCACGATGTCCAGTCGTTACGTGATCGCGGCGTAATGCCGCCCGGGCGGTATCGTGTCATGAGCAGGGCCTCGGACCCCGTGCCGAAAGAAATGAGCGAGATTTGCTTCCCGGCGGCAAATCCCTCTCGCATCGCTTAATCGACGTACGTTCGTCCGTAGCAATAGGCAGCAGCAGCACTACAGGCGCCAGACAGATGTCGCTATATCTACACCGTATAGGCCGCACGTCTCGCTGATAAATAGGCCTATACCGACTCCAGTAGCTAGTAGAATCACAGTGAAGCTGCCGCAACCCGCTGACTGACCACCACTGTCCCGTCTCTTTCCTTTTTCTTTACCAGCAGTTCACTTACGTCATCAGAACAAAGTATATCAGTTTTCTCGGCAGAAGATGGACACGTAATCGATGAACAAATATTTTCCTGGGCCTATACCACTAGTTGCAATTTTTGGCCGACCGTTATAGGTCTAGCCTTAGGTACGATACAGGTCTATCGTCTGTCTGTTTGTCTGTAAACGCATGTATTGTGGTTAAACCGTACGTCGTAGAGGGTCAGCGATTATCGTTGGATAGGGCGATATCGACTATATCTATGGCTGCCAATTGTAACCATGTCTCTATCTGCAGCAGTTTGGCCGCAATATTAAATGCAAAGTTGCTGTCTGTAGTCATCGCCCATGTGCGCCGAATTACCGTGTCGTATCATAGCATTGATTGTAGCGTTTGATATATCAGCGTCGCCGTCACGATAGCGTGTAGGCCTATGGGACTGCAGTCACTCTGGGAAATCTTTTTTTTTCAGCTGTTGGCTGCAACACAATAAAATGTTTCATTCTATAATATGGTATAAATTTTCGATGCGCTTGATCACTAAAATCTGCGAAACTGTGTCATTGTCCAAATCCGTATACCCGGTACATTAGATAAAAGAAGAGTGCCAGTAGATCTCATTGAGATTTATAAAATAGTTCGTGGTTTCGGTAACATAGACTGTAGTATTTTTCCACTTAGGCACGGTCTGCAATAACAAAGAAAAATAATTCTTAGTTACATAAAAAACATTAGGTTAAACTGCCGTAAATATAGTCTTTTTGAGTCAAAGGGTTCTGAATGCATAGAATAGACTACCAGGAAATGTCGTTGGTGCGTGTCTGCATTAAGAATGGGTTCGACGGCTCGACAAATAGATGTTGAGACCTGGACATGGCAGTGTTTTTTAGTCCACTGATTGTAACTGTAACTGTAACTGTTCATTGCAGTAGCACTTGGCCTAATTGTCGTTGCCGTGTAAAGAGTTAACCTGTAACTTGGCTGCGCGGTAGAGGCCTAGAGGCCTATCTGATGCGTTGAAGCGATGATGCGTGACGTCATGCTGCTGCTGCTGCTGCCGCTGCCGTTGCTACTGGCAACGCGCCGATGCGTATTGAGTGAGTAATCAGACAAGATGCTACCAGACAAAACTGCATGGTGAACAGTGATGGATATTCTGTTACGTTACTGTATATGCCTAGTTAACTGATCAGATTTGACTGTCATAAGTTTTAGCCTATATGAGATAGCTACTGTAATCGCTGACAATATCGCCGAAAATATTATACACAGTGTCTCAATAAACGTGTGCCACTTTTATTTTTTGAATAACTCCGCAAACAAAGTGAAATATTTTAATACTAATTTTAATAATTTTTGCCAAGCAAACATCAAGAAAAAAACTTGACTATAATTTTGCCCACTTCGTCATAATACTGTTGCTACACTAACTTGCGAAATGCAGAAGTCGTAGTTTGGTTTGGTCGTTAACAACAGTGAATTCATACTGGTATAGCGCAAACGTTTGCCACTTCTGAGCTAGTTTCATGCCCTGCAATTTCATATCCTGCATTTTCATGCCATGCAAATTTGACGGTCCGTCCTTTTCAGTCAACCCGCTTTGATCACCATGCAGCTAGTGTAGCCCACTGAAAACTTCATATAAGCCTACAGTATACAGGCCTACTGTCGTGCATGATACGGTGGTATTTTTATGGCATGTCTCTCGTGACATCTGCTATTAGGCATACTTTTGCAGCCATTTTTGCCGTTTAGTTGCCAGACAAACAACAACGTTGTATACGCTTATCTTCTCACTATACCGTAACGATCACGAAACCGTACACACATTCAGTACCGTACGTCAGTGCTGTTAGGCCTTGGCGTTAAAATTTTAACGTTTTGGTCACGGCCTTAACCATATAACACAGCGTTGAGTGACTGTTAATGCAATTATCATATTTTTTTACAGATGACCTTTTACAGACCACTTTACAACGTTTCACGTGACCTGTAGAAATGAAATATGATGACATACAGATTTAATTCCTATGTGGCATTTTTGGTTTAAAAATTACCCGCGACCACTCCAGCCAGCCTCGGGGCTAAAATCAAATTTTTGGTTTTTGCCTTTGGCATTCAAGCCTTTCAGCCTTGGCATAATCAGTCTGACAGCCCAAATGACAACATCACTGAGTGACTTACGTACAACGAACAGCCATACACAATACACATCGACGTACGCGATCGAGATTATCTACAGTACATTACACAACGTAGGCCTACAATAACAAATAATTATATCTGCACAAAATACATTGAACTATCGAGCTATCGGGCGGCCATTAGATTAGTCAGAAAAAGGCAAATAATTTTTGACTAAAAGTTGCCCATGCAGTGCGGCTGTCTGCAAGCCTAGCCCTCACCTTAAACATAGATTTTCTGAAGTCAAAATTGGCATGCTGGTTATTACTGTCTTGCGGAACGTTTATAGTATCCGTTTTTGTTTTTGAATTAAAAGCCCGTGCATAGGACATACGGACGGACGGACAAGACCCGTAATTTGGCCCATGAAGACGGCGGTACCATGAGATACTCCACTTTATAGCCCCAACAAACGTAAACACAAAACCGACTTATATGGCGTTGTTCATCCCGGAGGGGCTGCATGTGGTGGTGTATGGCCTAAGTCGTGTGTGGTCCTACGCTATAGAAAAAAGTACAGCAGCCCGATAGCCGGACATTGTGGCCACACTGTTATAGATACGCCGTGACACGAAGTACTGCTGATTAACTTGAGCTACTGCAGCAGACAGAATGAATGGCATGAGAATGCCGACAGGTCACAACGTGGAGCTGAAAGAAGTGACAGACTAGTTATAGGCCTAGTACATTCGACGAATAAATTGCACGCGCTTGACTAGCAGACAGATAACGACACTAACAACTGAGATACATTCCCGAAATAGATTCATCGATAGAGTTTTCACAAATCAGAGGCAGATCCAACATCACCTTACACATACAAAATGCAGGCTAACACATGTAGTGTTTACACAATCCAGCAAACGTCCTGCAAACTTCCAGCAGACGTCCAGAAAACGTCCAGCAATTCACGTGTATTTTGAATACATCTGCTAGAAGTCTGCTGGACGTTTGCTGGATCGTATTAACACCCTATAAGATAATCGGACTGGACGCAGCATTTGATGGCGTCTTCACTTTTCCATTTTCTGTCAAACGTAGGTGTAAATAACATAATCTGCAGACTCTATAGCAACGATAAACCATACAAATTCGAGATTGACAAACTAAAGCTAGAAACCTAGCGTTCTCTGTCCTGACACTGATCTGCCTCTGTAAATTATGCTAAACAATTATACAGACACCACACAACAGCTGACGTGTGTTCTTAATAATGATCAGTACCTACATGCCATAAACAGCAACAATGAGTTTCACCATCTCCGTATATAAAGTCGCAGCATTTTTACCAATTAGTTAGGCCTACAAGTTGCAATCACTGCAAAATCCATATACGTCATCTCTAAAATCGGCATGTACGACGATTCTTGGATATATGCACAAATGTTATCTATTAACAGACAGGTAGGCTATTCCGCAAATAAAGTCTAAAAATACAAAAAAACTGTTCTGGCAATTTCGCATAAAATAACTGATTGACTAGCAGACAGATAACGACACCAACAACTGAAACGTTTAGTGATCAGGTGTTAAGACGTTGATAACTTGATATAGTGGACTAGTTCGTAGAGTTTTTTTATAATATTACGTGTCCTTGTAGTCTATTTCGGGCTAAATGCCACGCTAATCTTTTCGTTCATAATAATAATAATAATAATAATAATAATAATGTTGAATTTCTTCTGTCGTTTATTATCGTAATCTAATTTACGCGCATGTGAAGTGAATTGTTTCAACTGCATTAACTGCGTGACACGGACGAATTCTGTCTGACTCGATTAGTTCATATCTGCAGAGACATAGCTTTCGATGATCGTTTGAGTACAGAACCGCACTAGGTATTGTGGACTCGTTTCGACAATCAGGCATAGCAGTGGGCTCGCTTTACATTCAGTTACAGACGTAAGTTTTTATAAATTTTTTCTTGCCGTAAATGTCGTAAATGTTGATTGCTATTTGCAGCAACGATAACCAAATACTATAGCGCGCAGTCGTGTTGTCGACATTTAAATACAAGTAATTTGAGCAAAGCTCACGTGACGTGCGATAGCAGCGGTTTTGCCACTTTGGCAATCAGTGTAGGCCTAGGGCCTACAGCAATAAGATATTAATGCATCTTGAAAGAGTACTCAAATATGAAGCCTCCGTAAGAAAAACTACTTGAATTTAAAAGATCGAAACTTAGATTCTTAAAAATGTACGTTCTATGCTAAAAATGTCATACGCAGGTTTTCCAGCTCCATCTTCAACCGTTTCGGCGCAATTTACTCTAAAAAATGTGTGTCGCAGCCAGAAATCGCTAAAAAATTCACTAAAACCTTTATTTTGGAAGTTCAAGGTCATTTTAGGTCATCGACATTAACACCAGTAAAAAGCTTGTCACTATTGCTTGTTACGATAAGCAGCATGTATGTACATATCTGCAATCGTTTTCACGCTGCACGAGATAATAGAGGTAAAATAACCACTTTTTAAGGGGTAGCTGTCTTTGACGCCCGCCTGCGCCGGCCTCCTTGAACCTAGGAGGTCGTAAGTTAGACTGCTAAAATCTACGTTTAATGCTGAAAATTTCATACGCAGGTTGTCTTGGTCTATTTCCAGCCATTTCGTCGCAATTCTGTGTTGAAATGTGCGCTGTATCCAAAAATTGTGAAAAATTTACTAAAAACCCCTTTTTGGGAGTTCAAAATCGTTCAAGGTCATCGATGTTGATAAATCTAAAAAGCCTGTCACCAGTGCTTGTTATGATAAGCAACATGTCTGTACCTATCTGCAACCGTTTTTACACTACATGAGCTAATAACCTCAAAATAACGTTTTTAGAGGAGGTACCCCTCTTTGATGCCTTCGTTTGACGGGAACCCCAGCACCCAGTGGCACGAAATTTTGTCACGAAAAACTAGAGACCTTGAGGCAGCCCATGGTGAAGTTTTCGTGATCCTAGCTTGCATCGTTTTGACACAATACAGCAGTGTGACGGACGGACGGACGGACAGACGGACAGACGGACAGACGCCCAGGCCATGGCTAAGACACGCGAAGCATTTCGCTATCGCGCGTAAAAAACTACCAAAGCTCGGGCATATGTTACGTGAACAGCCAGAAAGTTGTTTCAATTTAACGCAACGCATGCAACAAATAGACACTGCTTCTATCTTTGTGTCACGTCTCCTGCGTCGCTTGCGCACTTGCTTGCATTCACTGCGTTCGACACATGAGCAAAATACTGCTAGCAAGAGCCATGCGTTGCGTGCTTTGCGTTGATGGAAACCCGGCTTAATAACAACGAGTTCCGAGTTTCGTCGACAAAACAACGATGACCAGGCCCGTCGAGAGGGGGAAGGGAGGGGGAGTTTTCCCCGGGCCCCGCGACGGTGCCCCGCCGTCGCTCAAAAAATATATAAAGTACACCAGAGTGCACCGTTTTAAAAGAGTAAATTCACTAATTTCAAAAAATTTCTCTACAGACGGGCTCCGCAAAAAAGTTACCCCCGGGCCCGCTGTGACTCTCGACGTTCCTGACGATGACGCCGCAGTGACGTCAGCAGTCGGCGAGCTGCTCCAGCCAGTTGGAGGATTTGAAATACTCTGGGACGACTTCGTCGAGACGGGCGATGACCTTGTAGATGGCTTTCTTCCACGACTGTTCTTGGTCCTTTTCCGCCGCTATCGACATGTAGAACTCCCTCAGTGCCGCCTGCACGACGAACCGGAAGCCTTCAGGTACCTACCGCCGAAACCATCGACAGAACGAACGAATTAACTTTACCAGCAAATGATTTCTACAGCGCCGAAGCATCTCGTTTTGTAAGTCGTTCAGCACTTTGCTTGATTATGTTAGCGAGTATACGGAATAGTCTCATCATTCGGTGTACTGGAAAAACATAGACCAAACATACGAGAAAAATATGTTATTAATAATACGCTTGTACGCCAAAAAGCCGAACAAAACTCGGACTGTGTGGTGCTGTGTTAATTAATCAGCAAATATTTACATCCTAGAAAAATGAAAAATGATCGAATCATCTTAATGCACACGGCACACATAAAACATCTTTCAGTGTACAGTAAAGAACGAAACATTGAAATACAAAATTTCTGCGTTTGTCTCTGGGTATAAGTTTTTTTCAGCCCTCACGACACTCCGAAGTCGCTGAGTGCTTTATAGTTTATTGCTGTTTTCGTCTGGTATCGCATTACCAAATCCATACTTGCTACAGGTTGACCACTGGCTGCAGGCCGCAACGCCATAACGCACCGGTCGGTAACAGACAAAGAAGAGACGAACTCAAGCAGAAGGTTCGACCGGTGTCCTCACAGGTCGTCCTGTGGGCCGTGCGCGGTCATTCAAGCCACAAGTAAAGACAGCGGCACAGCACAACACGTGCGCGTAACAAAAGTTCATTAGAAACGCATTTAAAACGGCGCACGACGTTAATAGTCACCGCCACCGCAGCAGCAGCAGCAGCAGCGCCAGCGGCGACATCAGCAACAGATGAGCGACATCCGATGCGCAGACGTCCATTACACTTCACCCGCTGACAATAACTGACCGACGGCCACTTCGCCTGCTAACTGGTCCCTCAAGGCAGACGACGAGACGCATGCATAATACCTGTAACTGATCAGATCAAGTCTCGGGCGACCTGAGCTCGTAACGGTGAGACGTGAAGACCGATACTACTGCATGACCAACCGACAGACACTGCTGATCCATTGTCACCACGCGACATCGGCAAACTGAACAGCTGCTCTCTGCCCAACCCAACCATGTCTCCAGCCTATATGCGCTCTAAAAAATAAAAGTTGAAAACGCTCTTTATTGTGCAAGCTGTGGCGTAGTCGTGTCGCAAGCTTAGCTCATACTTGTATCAGAACAGCTGGACATCAGATAAAAGAACGATTGATGAGTTCTAAACTTGCGTATAGCACAGTCCAGCGTGACCGACACAAAAGCAGCGGACAAACAGCTTCATGCGTGCAAATAGCGACTCCCAATCATTCGCTGCAACTTTTCGTTGCTGTTACCTTGATTTGGACGAGCGTTATTTATCACTGCTGCGGTCACGCGTTGATATTATTGGCAGGTGCTCGTCGTCAGTGCGCATGCGTGCGTCCCGATGCTGTTTCCGGAAAAACACGTGCGCGCTGTCATTGTTTCCATCGCTGCTTTGTTTTTTGTCGTCGGCGATTGCAGACCGACGCATTTGCTTGAGACCAAGCGACCGTTTGACCGCGTGTCAACGAAGCACTTAGCGCAATTCGCGCACGCATGCAGAGCAAGTCGCCTGTATACGTGACGCAAGCGACTACTGGCCTACCTACCGCACGCAGGCTGCTTAGCAATCAACCCGTGCATTATCTACGGTAGCTGAATAGACGCTATTTTCTATAAGGCGACAATGACGTGTAAGTCTGGAAAACGCATAAATTATTATAGATTCAGCAGCAAACATGCACTTAAAATCGAGACAAAACGACACAAAATACAAAGCCGCCAGGTTGATAAGATTCTTGACAAAAAATAAAAAAATACCTAAAAATGCACTAACGCAGCAAAATCTAAACTACAGTATGTATTAAATGCAGTATATCGACCACAGTGCATCAATATCGTTGTAAAATTTTCGTTTTGAATGAGATGAAAGACAACTAGATACTAGATACTAGATTTCATACACCGAAATACTAAAACTATATAGGCTACATGTACTAATGTCAATAGTTTTGACCGACGACAAATTTTTAGGGGTAATGCACAATTTCTAAAAAACGACCCGTTGCTTCGTGTGAGGTCCATACGCACCTGCGATCACTGCGAGTACGGAAAAATGCGTATAAATGCTGTGATGTGTCGCGAGTTTAGATGCGAACCTCGATCTGGTTGTTGCGATTGTAATGAAGAACAAGAACGCGGTAGAGTTCGCAGTCGGTGGAAACCACCAAATCAGTCACGTTCTTCACGCCTTCTGCCAAAGCTTGTCTCGAGTATTTCTCCATTTGGATGTAGAAAAACTCCCTATACAACACGCAGCACACAAACATACGTGCAGTTTCTGTGTTGTAAAAACTTAACTGACCACATCATGCGTTATTCTCTTAAAACTTCGTGAACTGTCGTTTAGAAAATTTGTCATTAAACGTTAAGTCGTTTCCAAAGAATTACAGTTACAATTTAATTTTTAAGCAGAAATATTTTGCAGAAAGCAACTTCAAAATATCTCCGAAGAGAAATTCCCGGACCCCCATTTAGTGGGGCATCCGGTTGGCCGCCTTAGTCTTCAAGTTCACCCCCAACCATCGGAAATTCCCGGATCCGCTCTAGCACGCAACGCAAAAATAAATAAACATATTGACGCGACTAGAGAATGAAACGCAGTGGATGAAGTCGCCAAGGTGACGACGTGAAAGACTGCGTAGTATGACGCGTTAGCGAGTAATTAATATAGCGCGGAGCGGAAACACAATCAGCAGACGAATGTCGCAGTCATGTGGCTAAGTGCACGGAATTCTGTCGCCGAGATCGATCCGCGACCAATAAACAACGCAACGACGACAGACAGACAGACAGACGAGCAAACATTATTGACACTTCCGCCGAGTAACAACGGTACGTGCTATTAGTGCGCCATCTATCGCCCGGCGTCGACACTAAAAGTCTTCGTCGCGCAATCGAAGACCAGTCGGTCGCCGCGTTAAGCTCTGCATCTGCATAGAGAACTGCCATCTACTTGTTACCGTGACAGTTGACAGTCATATACAATGAGTCGTTTGAACGTGGTACCTGAAACCATCCGCTGACTAACCCTTCCGTGCACACTTTGTACTTCATGTCGAATGCAGCTTTCAACTGGAACTCTCATTGTCTTCTTCTCGGCTGTCTGTAGAAAGCGCAGTCTTTTACGAAATTTTTAGATCTGAATCTGAATCCTAATGACGGCCATCGAAATCTAAAAATGACTGCTCCCTATGGCTAAATACGTTTATAACTTTTTGGACAATCTTGCGAAGGTTAGGTTAAGAAAATGTAAAACATTATTTCTAAATAAAAAAAAAACATAATTTCTAAAATTCTAAATTCATTACGCACTTTCTCCGACGTCATAAATTGGCAAAAAATAATTTTAAAAATTTTTCAGATATTTTTGGCGTACACGGTAAATAACACGCGTGCATTTGACACTGGCGGATGAAACTGACGCATTTGTTACGCAGTGGCTATAGCCTATTATGATCCTTCCTTTTGATCCTGCACGTTTTTTTCACATCACAAGCGCATTTAAGGGCATGTGTTACAATGCCCGCCATCTAGCTGCCTTCTAAAAGGCTAAGAGCTGACAGCAGTTGCTGAGCAATCAACTCGCGCATGCGCAGTCATTGTATTTGGACATCTTCAGCTTCCGGTATGCGCGACAGGTAATGTCGCCAACGTAATGAGATAAAAGCTCCTTGGTGGCGACGCCATGACGACAGGCCGACACGTGACGCGATAACCTGGTACTCGACCGAGGATCGATGTCTAATGTCGACGTCGGCGTCGGCGGCGGCGGTTATTTACGGAGCGGATCGAGAGGCGAGACCTCGGCAATGTGTCGGCAGAGGAAACCACAACTCGGCGGCGACAATGCAATGCCACCGGCAATGGCTATTAGTGATCGGTGATCGTTGTCGCAGTCGGGTCAGTGCGACGAAACAAAGTCCGTTGATTACGCACACGTTCTCGTCTCGGTAGAGGCGCCGTTGTAAGACGTTGTGGTGGTGATCACGGTGGCGACACAGTGACATCACGGCGACTATCTGCATGACACTGCTAAGGGATAGCAATGTGTAGAACTGTTCCTCATCTAAATCTTTTGTTTGGGGTTCATGTGCGTTTTATCTGTCTGTCTCGGCGCCATGGGACACTGTTTCAAGATATGATGCATGTCGCGAGGTTAAAGGCTGTGTAGTACGATATACTTTTAGCTTTAGTTAGCACTCAGCTGAAGTATATTACATCCGCGGGCCATTTACGCGCATGAGCTCTTTTACGATAATGCGCTATATAAATTGACATTTGACATTAACAATGACGTTGACATTGACATTACTCGTGCAGGTCGGCTACTCTTGCTTCGGTTAAACCGGGTTCCAGCTTCTGCTGGATATGACTATTAGCCAGTGGCACCACTAGTTTCCGACGATCTCGTCGACTCTGTAGTGAGGCCCTTGGCCTATAGGGAATTAAGGCACAAAGACCGCCAAAGTCGTCTCCAATGTAAGACAAATGAATGAACTGAGCACCGAGTCACAGCTAAACCGCGAACTATAGAAAATGGCATATTGTGGTCTTCCGTGTATGGTTACCAATAACCACAACGTCAGAATTGCGATTTTAGTTACTAGAATGTCTGCACTTCAAATCTAACAACCCAGTCAATTTTTACGAGTGCACGGCAGGTTACTTTTGGCAACGTCTCCAAATTTCCATAACTTTCGAGACGGCGTTAAAATTGTGTCTGCTGAAAATTTTTGCTCGATTTGCTAGACGTGTACCCGTATAGTGAACAGTGACTACATGATTGCGCAATGTGAACAGTTTCTTGCCATCGTCATACGGTGTCCATTTTGACATGCCACGCCGGGCAGGTGAAGTGAGCAGTAACTTCGAACACGCAGGCTCCAAAGCGTCATTCTCTTGACTCACACTCACCGTGTCGCAGATCTATCTCCTCTCTCCCTCTCTGAGTACATCTCGCCAGCACGGTGACAGAAAGCTACCGTGTCCGCGTGAGACAAAGCCTGCAGGCAGACGAAGAATCGATGATGTGGCAGTGATTCGGAGCAGCAGTAGCAGCAGCATCGCGGCGGTGGAGTTAATTGTTTTCTGCAACGGTGTCAGCTACTGTTATACCTCAGCTTTGTCGTCCGTCCATTAGTGCCAACAAAAAGCATCGTATTCGTCACGCGTGCCGCTTCGATCTTTGATTAGTAAAATGCGCCACCGCGCCGTCTGCTGCAGATAGAAACAGACACCGCAGCCGATGCTGATGGAGGTTAGCGTGGGTGATGGCGACGAGCTACAGAACTATACAGATGATCGATGTCAAGCGCATGAGAAGTTCGATCGCTGCTAACACAAACGCTGCAGATCACTCGCGCGACTCGTGTCGTGTCATGTGACATTGCTACTGACTGCCTCGGCTCCAATATCTCTCGGCATCACCTTACGTTCAACGATTTGTGCAGGCATCAGTCGCCGACAGTTGTAATACTGCAAATTAATTGCAGTGACTAATGAAAATCTGCATTCACAGTCTGGTTTTCAAACTATTTCTTATTATTTAGGTCACGCTAAACTTTTTATAATGACACTGATGATCGTTATCATCATAATGGCAGCCAGTGGTTAGTTTTCTGTATGATATTCACATTTCATTTTATTCAAAAAATTTAGTATAAAGTGTGTTAGAGAAAAATTGTTCAGAATCGGTCAATATTTGGCAAAACTCGGTTTCCTACTATCTGAGTCACGGTGCAAAACAAAGTAAAGTTATATACAAAAGGTACACGTCGGAAAGTCCGGTTTTCACGGTTACACTATATTGTTCAGGACTTTCGACGACACACGGCTTGGCAAAATGGAGTGAACATTCGTAATTTTTATGCACTCTTTTTATACTTCTGCAATTTTCAAATTAAAAAAGTTGGTCTACTGTTATTGTATTAATGACTTTTATTCAACTGACGCAAAACACAATAAAAATTACCGGCAAAATGAGTAATGTTGTATATCGTGGATTGCAATTTGCTCAATTGGCGTTTTTCGAGTTTTGTTTTAAAACCGCTCAACAGACAATTAAAGCATTTGAAAAGGCAAATGCTTTTCAGTGTCCAAACTAGAGTACTGGTAATCGGGATCCTCAGATTTCTGTTGCAAGGCATTAAAATCGTAGAACGTAACGCATGCACATGCAGTGGTCTATGACTGTGATTCAGCTTCTATGGCCTCAATGTCTGGCGACGCTATGGAGACATTGTCTTCAACGCCAGGTTGAAATGCCGGAATTTCTCAGTTATATTAGAACGCGCGGGCCAGCAGTCGAATGAGTCGTGCATCGGTGTAATAGCGCGATGCCGCGATGATATTGCAACAAGTTTGTTTATTGCCGGTGATGTGCGATGGACGCGACGATCACCGACTGCTATAGATGCGACGGCGTCGATCTTGGCTGCACGCAAAAGGTCTTTCCTTTCACTGCAGCCAGCACTTCGCGCCGTTTCTGTGAGAGATATTGTGACCAACGGATGACCCGACGCCGTCCGTCTTTCAGTGCCGCTGTCGTCGTCGGAAAACGAACAAACTCCCCCTCCCTTCGGATAAAATCTCACCCGGACAAAATCCCTTCAGGTAAAACAACCCCTATTCTCGGTAAGAAGAAACACAATTGTCAATAATTATTATGAAAGTATCTCAAGTTTTCAACCGCTTGCTTCAGGATTACGCCGTATCGACTTCACTAAAATATTTTTCGAGTTTGTAAGGCTGGGCAGATTTCACCCGGAGGAGATTTGTCGGAGACTTGTGGTCAGTGGCGTATTTAGGGGAGGGCCACGGTGCGATGCCCCCCCCTTTGGCCGGACCATGAAAATTTTTTTACAGGCGACTTTATATGAAAAAGGTGCGTTTTTTGCCATTTTCCAGCAAGAATTGCAAAATTCAACAATGTTTGATGGTCTTTTGCGTTTCCAAATTTCAGAAAAATGGGCGAATTTGCGGTTTTCATTAAACATCCAGAAGCAAAAAGTGTTTCAACTTCAGGGGGGCTTCGCCCCCCTGACC
>Ga0209671_1000719_pt1 | contig 23931 bp, 15 predicted proteins | sample WorMetHERISLAND2_2_FD_187401 | JGI IMG/M metagenome (GOLD analysis project Ga0209671, IMG submission 187401) | Marine gutless worms symbiont microbial communities from Max Planck institute for Marine Microbiology, Germany - Olavius geniculatus... | ecosystem: Host-associated > Annelida >... | reverse complement strand
CGACTCACCATTTTTAGACGTGTTAAATCTGCAACGTCGCCAGGCAAGAATTTGCGTCTAGCGAGCCGCGAGGGTGACCGAAGACCACACACGATGCCACTGACCAACGCCAATTTCGTGTAGGCTTAAATAAAATTAGCAGCTAGATGCAATTCGTCGCCATGACGGAGTCTGCAGATCGCCGGCCGACAAAAAAACGGGCCTAAAGTTCGTTGGGCCCCGCGTTTGAAACAGTCTTGCCGACATATTTCTACATCTTTGACGCGTTAGCAAAAGTTTCTTTCGTTATTGCCCATTTTTGTTCAAGTTTTCTTTGACTATCTTTCACATATTGTTATACAATGAAAAATTTACAATACAATGAAAAATTTGCACTCAAAAACTGACAAACACACTGTCAGTTTAATCTAGCACATAAAAAATGTTATTGTTATTGTTATTGTTAAACGTCTCCAGTAATATCCGTCGCTTGAAATATTAATAAATTCCGTCACTTTCACGCTTCTAGCAACCAGCCTGTGTTAAAATGCAATGTTTGTTCGTTATTAAGTTAACAGTATTAGAGAAAAGACCGCAATCAAAGATTTACATCCGATGGTCGTGGAGGAGAAAAATGTGGAACAGAAGAACCAGGATTATGAGGGAATTCACTTTCTTGTACCTTCGAGCGGGTAAGGGGGCGACATTTCACACAGCTACCTATAGGGCGTCACTCAAGACAGGCAGCTGTAATTCTGACCTCTCGCAGACATTCGTTGAGCTCTCCGAGAATGCTCGCCTCGTCGAACATCTTTCCCTGGTAGCGGTGTTCATAGTAGTCGGTGATGCGCTGGCGAAGACTGCGCGGTAACTTGCGGTAGACCATGTACTCCTCCACCTGTTTAAACTGCGTCCAGCACACAACACTCCAGTTCAATTTAGCTTGGCTTGTTTCATTATTTCTATAATCACATAAATGTTAAGGCTTGCAAGATTGCATCTTCGCAACAGGTTAGGCCTATAACAGAGACAAGCTAAATTTAATCAGTTACGTAAGGCTGTACACGATTCTCAAAAAGTTTATAAGCATCGGGAGAGGACACCCTTCGAAACCCTCTAGCCTAGCTAATCCTCGACGCTTTCGACATCTTGATCTTGAAACCATGGAGCTCCGCACACGGCACAGTTACTACTTTGACGACTTCGTGATGCAGATAAACGAACGTTCATGCTGACAGGATTGTCTGTAGCATGTGTATCAGGCGCACCGTGCTGAGTGCCATTCACACGCGGTCATTAGTCGCCAATCTCGTTATTAGCGCCACAGCATCAGCCGCAGCAAACGCTACTGAGCACTGAGCGGTATATACTATATCCACGTGGCTTCAACTTAGCACGTGTCGACAGACGATGAGGCACGTAAAACTATACGGTATACAGCAAGCTGACGACCACAAACACAGTATGCAATGAAATCCTAGTAGATGTAATACTGGCATGTATATACGGGCAGATGATATTATTAACTTACTAAGCACTGCGGGTGCGGGTTACCATGACAACAACAACTGCAGACTCCCGACACGAGACAGTCGCAGTCTGCTCATGCACAGAATCACTGCACGATTGATTGACAGACAACATCACACTCTAAGCTATACTTAATGGCGCGTAGAATCATGATTTACTCACATCAACTCACACAAACTACATAACAATATCAGCAAACGACGTTATCCCGAAAACGAAAATTAAATTGCCCAAATTACTGAACCAGAAATCCACACAGGCTTGCCGTGGTTAACATATAAAGAACCGACTGTCATACAGCGTATGCGCTGATTGCGTGGGACAGAAACTTGTCGCGGCTGTTGATTTGGGTAAACATTGGCGCCGAAAATCATCCATAGAGGAATTCATATTACACGCTAACTTAGTTGGCGATTCTGTTGTCAAATAAACGTTCAAATTCTTAACAACCGTCACTTGGTTAAATCTGCAAATCCATATTGTGAATGAGCCGTTAGAAAATGATGAGTTTTGGGACTGTTGAAGGGGCAAAAAAAGTATCGAACCTTTTCGCGGTAGAGTCGTTTGGACGTGTCGAAAGACTGTATGAGAGCGGTCGTGTGTCCGACAAACAGCGCGTAGCAGATAGCACCGGACAGCATACTGACCATGGTCAACCAGACTTCGGACAAGCCTTGAGGAGGATAGCGACCATAGCCAATGCACAGCATGTGTGACAGCGCCTTGAACAGCGCCCACGTGTACTGCTCCGTCCAGTGCGCGCGCTGCACAGGTGTAACAATAATTAGCACCAGTCAGCAGGTGAGATAGATAGATGAAAACGAGATAATTAACGGTAAACACCCAGCGTTATACGATAAGCAGTAGATGTACATGGCCCAAACCACTGGCGTAGCCATATGGGGAGGGAGAACTGGGGGCAGATGCCCCCTCTAAGAGTCTACCCACTCAAAATGGTGCCAAAAATGCATCAAAACACTATTTCTACACACGAAATCGGAAAAATTGGGAAGGGGCACCCCTCCCCACACCTCATCCCTCAAGTGCCCTCTATACATCCAGATCCTGGCTGCGCCTCTGGACCAAACTCCACTTGCTTCGACTTGTTGCGTACATGTTGTCCAACATGCTGAACAACAAATCCACGAAAAAGTGGAAGCAAGTACAGCTTAGCGTTTCCAGCTGTTGTCACGTCTCGAATCGATATCAACTTAACATGGCAGTGGCCAAAAAGCCAAACGTCGATACAATTATATTGATTATTTCACATTAGCCGATGTTGATGCCGTTACACCGTGTCGCTGCCAGCAAGTGGCAGAAATGTTTGTCGTGGAATATTTCATAGTGCAGCATGGCAGACTTCACGTAGTCCAGGTGATGAGCTTGCTCAGTAGGAGCTATATAGTTCAACCAGTGCTGTAGTGGGTAAGCGAGTACGCAGTACGAGATTATACCACTCCGGACAGAGCTGTGATATACTTAATCCACTCTCAGATGGCATAGAATACATCGTCATTTGCTTTGTCAGGTACGACTGCAGCCGAAAGTTGTGAAAACAACACCAATGCAAGCTGACTGTCATTTATCTATCAGGTAACCATGCCTATATGTAAAAATTCGTATTGCCGCTAACAAGACTCCGGGAATCGTTCTATAACTTCTTCCATAATACTTGCACTATTAATAACGCTGTAAAGACGACCGACACCGTGTAGCGACCTGGAGTTCGTTGATGGCGACCCACGTATTGGACGGAAAGTCTTGAAGCATCGGGACGAGGAACTGTAGACAGCCGTTCCAGTGTCCGATCAACAACATCATGCAGATGAGGTTAAATATTCGCATGAACATACCGGCCACACTGAGAAACTGCAGACATACACAAAAACACACACGAACGTACGTCATTGCAGACTCAGCAGCCGCAACCAACCGCGTTAGACATCATAATAATGACACATAAAGACCCACTACTTTCAGTCAGCCTTTTCTGCCACCTAGCGTCCATCATCCTATGCGCCCTGATTTTTTCCGAGACTTTGGCGCTTTATAAATCATTTACTTACTTACTTACTTACTCATTTAGACCCGAATAATAATTAGTTCGCCGGGGCAATCACTTACACCTTGCTCAGTTTTTTACCCTCGGAAAATGAGTATTGAGGGTTTTCAAAATAATACTAATACGTCACTGGTGATGATAGGGAGACCAGCTGCCAAATCTATAGCAAAGGATTTCTGTTTTGGTGCAGCGCTTCAATGCTGTTCTTCTGCATGACAGCTTTGGCTTACAAACACGCATGATGCTAAACGTAGTAGGCTAATACGGTTAAAACAATATCAAAGGTAGGCTACGTAAAAATCTATTAGTTTTATATATCGCAGGTTTACGTTTCATCTACTTAATTATAATTACATCGTCTGAAATTTAATATTCTGATCCAAACGCCGAGTGCCGATGCTGCTGTCGTCTTTCCTCCATGAAACCCAGCTATCGCAAACAAATCGCGAGACGCCCAACGTTATTTCATTCAAAAATGAAAAAAAACAATACAAACAAAATGTGGCCATGATATGACCTTGAAAAAAACGTACAAAGTAACTCATACATGGAAAGGGTCAATTTGGGGGAAAGTAAAAGCACATGGAGTTGGTTAATCGCATTGCACCTTTACAGTGCCAAATGGCTGGTCCTTGTTATAATTAGAAAGCTGAAGTCATCGAGCCTCTAACTTTAAAATAGTTCGATATAATATCTGACGCATTGCGTAGTTTTAACTGTCTGAGTTTAAAGTTACAGTGGCTGTCTTTTTTAATTTAATGCATTTCTTTCTTGACGGCTATTAGTTAGTTTACGTATTTGCAATTATTATGCAAGTTCATGCTGAAACGTCAATGTACTGTTTTATATAAAGTCTGCAGAAATTCGTAAAATATGTGTATAGTTTATTACTCGCAGTTTACTACTAGAGTGGTTGTATGAGAACTTTATCAAGAGGTGTTTTGTTGTGAAGCGTTCAACTATGTTTTTGTTTTGTCCGATGCAATGTGAGAAAGAAACTGTACGTGAAACAGTGTTATTAATGGTGAGATTAAAGAGTAACGTCAGGTTGCAGCTTTCAACGACGCTTCATCCGCAGTGTATAATAATCGTGTTGACTAATGGCATCAAGACGTGCGCCTGCATAACCTGCTCAGTCACCGGCGTCGTCGATAAGTTACAGTAGCAGACGGGACTGAAAGTCGACCAGAACGTTATTCCAATATGAACACGAGAAAGTAACATGACAGACTGAGCCATATTTGTCAGCGATCTAGGTTTGCCCATGCCCGAAACTGTCGACCCCCTGATAAAGTCGAAAAACAAGTAATGTGCGTCATCATATTTGACGGATGTTTATTAACCTACTTCGTGTTTTATAGTCACTGCGGTTCATTTTTTCGTCCGAGAATTGCGACGCCTCTAATTGGAATGTGCCAATTACGATCCTGGTAGCAAAACTGATTATTATTACAGGAACTTGAGCGACGAGAGATCACAGCATGCAGCCTACTGCAAATGCAAGTAGCTGCGTGGTGAAACTGACATTGAACTAGTTAGAAACACATCTGCCCAGAATTGATGACTACAAGATGAAATGCAGGCCTGCTGTGTGCAGAGACAATACGTCATAATCTAGGCTATACCTATGCTCATGGCAGGTGCACGAGATCTCCACTGCAGCCTACGCTTTTTCCCTACACATCGCAGTATAAAGTGGTCCAAATAAATTAGCCACCGAGTTTTAACACGACAGACTTTGTAATGTCTGTTACTGGCTGATAAACAAGGCATTTCATGCAATAAAATAATCATTAAAGATCCAATCAAACCTCAAACGCGTTGCGCTTTTATTTTGTGAAATATTAGTCTCAACGCCGTTACCGTATTAAAGTTTTTACAGGAATTAAGACAGCTTGTCGCTTTTGTCGTCAAATACGATTAAAACGTGGCCAGATCGACAAAAATTTTATCGAGTTTATTTTGACATTATGGCTTATTTTTGGACAAACACAAAAATGCAATACAGTTCAAAAACTACGCTGGTTGCAATTAAATCATACCAAATATCCGCAGAGTAATTATGCTATGGTCAATCTTCAGTTAACAAGCATCAAGATGCAACAACAATAATAATTTCAGTCTGACTAAGACTTCGCTGTACACACGTCGTAAGACAATTACCATGCACTCATGCAGTCTCTATAAATTTATGTAATTTCAGCGCAATGTGCAATTTTGCTTTGTCGTTATTTTTGTAGCCGTCGTGTACGGTAACAAATTCCATATTCACAAAAGCGAGATCCACAAGACAGCAAACCAAATGCGATTGACAACTTTCTACGTAGTATTTTGCATATTATAATATTTTTACTCCGTAGCGAAATCCACAGCGTGGTTAAAAATTCTTAGGCGGAAGTTATAGACCAACAGCGCGACAAACTGACGTAATCACTATCAGATATACGAAGCATGCAATTGAGTTGCATGCAACGCGTTGCCATGCTACTAAACTTTTTCATGCCACAACCGGCTGACTGGCGGCCAGTCAAGCAAACAACGCTCTACCAACCACAACTAGGAGAAACGACGACAGCAAAATACCTGTCCAATGTCCTGAACCACGGCGTAAACATGACAACACGTTCACTCTTTAACATTCATCGAACATTCACTTCTAATTGTTATCGGACTCAGTCAACAGCGTTGCTCCTTGGGAGTTGGAATACGAAAATAAATAGAGCTGTTTCTCTGGCAACAGATCCATAAAGGTAAATCGAAATTCAACGAACATGATCTGCAGTGCTATAAACGGATCGGCTCTGCGGGCGGCCTATAATCTAATTTGGTTCTTACTGAGAGCCAATCTTGCATTTCATCCGCACATCGCAGAACTATTAGGACTTCGTGATCTATAGAATGGTTGTTGGTGGGCAAACATTCAGAAACAGTGTCACCAAAAGCTGCTCAACAAGAAAAATAGGTCTAAATCACTTAAAACTACGCAAAAAGCACACATGTCCTCCAATGTCCCGGAGCCAGTAGGCCTATAAGTTGGCTTAATGGATCCACAGAATGTCAAAGACGGCAGTGTTTGTCGATGGCAAACCGTAAGCAGAAATGTCCGCAGACAACGGCGAGAAACATATGCGCCGGATACATTACTTCTACGGCACCGAATGACGATCTAAGCAGAAAGATTAGATCGTTCTGGTAATTGATGTCGTAGTCTATCTACCCACTGCTCTGGCACTGTTCTAACATCGGTCTTTGTCACTGTTATATACTTAGTTCATTATTAGCATCATCGTCGTAATCATCGCCATTAACAACACCGCCATTACGCATATACACTGTGTCTCAAAAAACGTCCGACTTTGTGATTGTCTATATCTTCGCCAATTTTCAAAATTCTTTCACTGTTACATTCTGTGGACAATTAGCAATAAAGTGATTATTGAATATCCTGCCACGCATTAACTATGTCGCTACACTACCTTGTGAATTTATAAATGCAAGAAAAACTAGCAATTATAAACAGTAAGCGTGTTGGTAAACAAAATACACTTCCAGCCAAAAATGCACTGAATGATCTGTACGATGCTAAAGTTTGTTAAATATGTTTCTTTGGATATCTGGCGTATTAAACGATGTGTTTGTTTCTGGCCAGTAGGCGTATGCTTCAGTCTGCTGGTTTCATGCTTTTGGTCGGTGCTGCATGTTTCTCAAATCTCTGCTAACAACATTCCTACTCTTTTTGCCATTGCAGTTTATCTTCAAAAATGTTGCCATTATTCTCCAAAAACTGTATTTTTTGAACCGGTACAAGTTCCTTATCAGAGCCTTGTCTCCACTACTAAATGGCACATTACATCGCCGGTATATCGTCAGTGCATTAAAAATTATTATTTACGACAATATCATCTGCTTTTGTTTACAAACATCAGAAATGCATGTTACACTTAACATAATTTAATTTATGTATGAAAATTAGTAAAAATTGCTTCAGAAGATGATTTTTGCATATGTACTAGAATAATTTTAATGATTTTTGAAAATTTATGTTTCACGTAATAGTGTAGCAATGCAGTAAAAGTGTGGTGAGATATTTTGTTGCTAATTGTCCACAGTATACGCCCGCGAAAAAATTTTAAAATCGGTTAATATTTAGCGAAGATATGAAAAATGACAAAGTGGGACGTTTTTGGGGACACGGTGTACACGCAACACTAACACTACTAACGCTAATCTCATCTGTACTGACTTCTAGGTTACATAGCCTATTTACAAAGTGAAAACTAGGACATCAGCTATAGCAGGAAGTAACGATCATTGTGTGTTCTCACGTTGTGTTCATCAATAACATCTTACCTCTTCCCATTGGCTGACGTATCGGACGAGACGCGACAGCCGAAGTAGTCGCAGCAGACTCAGAAGCTTCACCAACCTGAAGATACGCAGTGCGCGACCTGGGCACACACAACAGTCCTCCCAGGTTCCAGTTAAGTCATAGATATTGGTAATTCACTTGTTCGTCTGACACTAACTCATTTTTGTCATAACGTCATCAAATACTGAACAATTTTCAATTTTTTACCGACACCCTTCATCACTTATTGTACTCGTAACTAAAACTATGGCAACTATGGCTGTCTGTGAGTTGTGGCAGTCTTGCTAAAAGATGGCCTCGCCTGAGTCCGTCCTATAGCAAACAACAACTACAAGTTTTCACAAAAATTATTAACTAAAATTTTTTGACTAAATAACTGCATTAATTTTTGATGCTGTTTGTGTTTAGGCAGATAATTATTTTTTTGCAAACTTTCTCCCTGGCCTTCCTGTAGAGCTTACGTACTGTGTTATTGATGTGGCATTTCTTTTCGTTGGCAAATAAAAATTCATACATAAAATAGTGTATTCAACAAATTTCTGGAAACTAAAAAAAAATTGCCATCACTGCGCTGCGGGCAGTTAAACAGGTAGCATATCACATAACATGATTAAATACCTATGATGAAACACGACACCTGTACTAAGAGACATTACGACGCGTTGCACGTGCGCATGCGAACCTCTCACAGGCCTACAGTGACGTCACGCGCGCGTCAGGACAGCACGTCTAATGACGCCTTTAAGCGTGCGTCACGCGACTTACAGACAGACAGACAGATAGACTGACAGACGAACGGACAAACAGAGAGACATGCAGAGAGACTGAGAGACCGCCAGCGGACAAACAGCATCCGTCAATACGAGCAAAATGGTCATAACTCACATGACGCAGTCAGTCGATCACCAATCAATGTATTTGTTAGCCTCAGTGACAATATACAGTCATTTGATCATACACAAAGCCGCCAGAATAGACTGACATTGCCGAAAAATGGCCGAGTGGTTGCAAGAGAACCCGGCAATATGGCAGTGAGTGACGAAGTTCGAAAAAATATTTATGTCCTTCAATTTACCGCCGGTTAAGACTGTGCGCTTTAGTTTATACTAATCAAGCCATGGCGTCGTTTGTAAAGTAAGCGTTTCTGTAGGCCCATGTTAGCGCAACATACTTACTAAGAAAATTTTCCAAAAAACGTCACGAATTCTTTGACATTAATTCAAGTCGAGATCATCGCGGGCGAAAGTAGCGGAACAGTCAACGCACCTGCATGCAGGAGCTGGGTTAGATTGGCACCGGGGGAAGAGCGATGACGACCGGCCGCGCAGAAGTGATAATGATCATTGGCACCGGGGGAGAAGAGGAGCATGATGTAGTCGAGCGGAATGGAACTGATGAAATCGAGCAAGAACCAAGTCTTGAGGTAGTGCTTGGCGATCTGACGCGGGTCGAGGATGATTTCGTCGGCGAAATTGTCGGCGATGATACCTGCAGAAACACGTGCGTCATTGATCACATCACACACGACAGGGCATCACGTGCACGCAGCTACTGAGAGAAAATAATATAGCCATAGCACATCAGATCCCTATACACCAGTCAGCGCAAGCACGATAGTCGCTGCTGCTGTCTATTAAGTCCAATTAATCGATTTCTTACCCCATTCATTACTGCAGTGTATCACGCAATGAATGGCTTTTATTTGCGTCAATAAATGCAATAAAAAACCGAAGTTGATACGTTAACGACAGCGTTGATATTTTACTTGCTATTGCAAACTTTGTTAGCACGACGTACTATCGTAATTTCGAGCAATGAAGTTGTCAATCCGCGTTATGTGAACGTGAAACAGTGCAAGCAGATTAAGGCGTGTGTGTCGCAGTATCAGGTAACAATGCAATAGGGCGAAAATAAAACATAGTCATCAGCCGACTCGCTCTAATGACGTCAGAGATAATGACTGCCCGGATGTATAAGCTTTCAGCAGCATCAGAAGATCAATGGAGACTCGATCCGTCGACATGACGAGAGCTTGTCATGGCATACTAATAACCAATAACTGGCTGGTCATGCAGTGACGTGTCAGATAAAATCCTGTCGATGTGGACTCGGAAGTTTTACATTCGCCGTCTCCAATACCGGAAGTCACTGCATCCAAATGACTATATGGTCGGTATTAATATAAAATAGCAATCGAACGCGCGTTGTTAGAAAAAATAGATCGCGTGCTTTTGATGCGGTGAGGCAGTAAAACACGCGTTGGTTATCGGAAGACGGCAAATGACGTTAGCAAACTCTGCAACTGTTGGGGCTTCTCTCTTGTTTTGTGGGTTTAACCATTCGCCTCCCTTCCTCTCTCTTCTGTAATCTTTACGTTACTCTTTCTTATTTTTTCTTCTATTTTATTCTTTCTCTTCGTCCCTTTTTCTTTTTTTCTCGTCTCTCCCTAAATCCAGTTGGAGTTACGCGGAGAGCTGTGCTTAAGTACACCCAGCTTAAGAAGCTTTACCACCAAAAGCATTACGATATGTTTAAGGAAAACCTACTATTGCAAAAAAATCCAGTTTATTAACCACGGTCCTGAAAAAAAACACAAAAATATTCGTTATCTGCAAACGTTTAAGAATTGAAACCACAAAGCTATCGTTCGAACTGAATACGTGTTCGGGCGCATAGTACCTACAACTGTGCGTCAAAATACATTTGACTCTTGATAGACAGGACGCTTGCGACGTTCGTCATAACGGCGACGATGACGTTGGTAAATCAGATTTGCTAAGTTTCGTTACAGCAGTGTTGAGATCGCAAGCAATGACGACGACCGAGCGATTACGTCTCAAATCGTCGACTTCATGCCTCACTTTAGTTGTGCAGCCTCGCGTGATATCGACTGGAAATACTAGCAAATTGTTTTAGTCCTCATACCGAGTTGCATAAAAGACCGAAGATCAAAGGTTGTGTATAGCGGTTTGTGGGAAAACCACTGTAAAGCTACGGAGCGTCACCTGCCATATGAAATCACACAGTAAACGCGCCTTGTCTTAGTCTTAGCCAGACAAGCCGGCACTCGATAATCCTACCCAGGAGGGATAGAAGGCTGAGTTGACCTTGGTGTTGGGTTATATACCCAGATGGTTTACCAGTTCACAGACAGTCACCCACCCAAGTAGTAACTACTTGATACCGACCAGACCGGAAGTCGCACCCACAACATCACGATCGTGAGTGCGACACCCTGCCGTTACGTCACCAATGACGTCGCACTGTTCCCATGTGACCGACTGGAAGCCGATTTTCACCGATGCTCTGCCGGCATCTGACCGGAAGTAGAGGCTAGTAGATCGCCGCCGGCTCTGAGCTTCAGTTATTAGCCAGCTACGTGTCCGTCTGCATGGCAAGCTCGGGCACGGCATATACTCGCACTGTGATCGGTCCATTGCTATTCGTCATATCGCAAGCGAAGCTCATCAGCCGCTAAGCCTCCTAAGTGCTGTTGGTTCTCTAATATCGGCCATAAACCCCCGAGTATATTGCCATATTTCTTGAGGATGGCGAAATAAACGAATCGACGAAGACCGAATAGAAAATTGAAATAAAATGACATTTAATCTACAATTGGATTTAGCTTTCTGACGGCTGTCTATAAGCATTAACTTGTAAGTTTCGACGTGTCTATGAATTCCTTACGGTATATAAACTGTTAGAAATTTGAGGTGCGTAAAAATAAAATAATTTATATGGAAATTTATATGGTTGGCCTTGGCATAAATGCTAAGAAGACCAAGGGCCTGCCTATCAATATTGAGGACCCTCCCCCGCTACACACTTTAGACGGCACAGAACTAGAATGAGTCGATGACTTCAAATATCTGGGATCATGGGTCGAGTAAACAGAGAGAGACATAGCCGTACGAAAATCCTTGGCCTGGAAGGCTCTCAATAGCATGTCTCGTATCTGAAAGTCTAGTTTGAGCAAAGAACTGAAAGTTCGCTTCTTCAAAGGGACTGTCGAGTCCATCCTCTTATACGGATGCGAAGCCTGGGCACTCACAGAGGCCATGAAGCACTCACTGGACGGAACATACACCAGAATGCTGCGTAAGGCCCTCAACATTCACTGGTCCAGCCACACTCCCAATGAGGTCCTATATGGAGACCTCCCTCATGTCAGCAACACAATTGCTGCCAGAAGACTACAGCTTGCAGGCCACTGCATCCGCCACCCAGAACTCAGCGCACAACCTCTGGTGCTATGGGAGCCCAGCTACGGTCGCAGAGGACGGGGAAGACCCAAGGCAACATACGTGGACACCCTGAAGAGGGACACGGGTGCGCGAGACGCGGCGGAGCTGGCCACACTCATGAGGGATAGGGACATCTGGCACGGACACGTGGTCGGTCGCCAACAGGCGACCAAGTAGTAAGTAGTAGTAGTATATGGAAAATTAACACAAACATTCTCCGCTGAGCTTTTGTTAGATTAAATTTAAATTCTGTTTTACATTAAAAGATATTACCGGTGCGGAAGTTGATGATGAGGTCGACGAGAAAGACGGCATCGGAGACGCTGTTGAAGACGATCCAATGCAAACTGAGGTCGTCGTTGAAGAACGATATTGCAACCGGAAGTATCACGACGTTGGCGATCAGTAGCACGAGCATAAACAAATCCCAGTAGAACCTTTACATTCGCACATCCACCTGCTATTTATTACCTGTTCGTCATTTTCATTACCGTTACAGACAAGCAAGACTGCCACCGGACTTCAATAACAAACAACGAACTTGAGTGTATACATAGGCCTACTGTACAGAGCCTATTGCACACGGCTCGTGCATAATTATTGTGAGTGCCGACTAAAGTAGACAAATACGGAGCATAACTTCTTCATCTGTAGGTTTCTATTCAATTTTTCATCCATTCTGCAGACTTTCGGCCTATTCTACTGCATCAGTAGTCACGTCAGTCGCTCCTGGCTCATCAGATTGCTCTCTCTTGCTTGAATTTCTAGCTTATCTGTCCGCCAGCACGTTCCACATGCAAATCAACCGGCACGGAACTTTGTTAAGAGACGACGCTGGTCGTTGACACACGGCTGCGGTAGCGATTTAGCGACGAAATACTAAGATTCCGGCGCTCCACGCAGTCGATGGGGGAGCGCTATTACACGTCGCTGTACTTCAGTCTTTGCTTAAGTCGTACAAAACACGCTCAGAACACTGTTATTTTTGATTCGTTAACTGCATTAGATCCGTTCTTGGGCAAATGTTTTTTTTTTGCATTATTTATTTGTAGTTTTGACACATGTGTTGTTATTTGTCGCTCTGTAACGCATGTGTTGTGGTAAACAATATGTTGTACAAGGTCGGCGACGGTACCATTGAATAGGGTGATGGCGAGTTTCTGGGGGCTGACAATACTATCCATCTCTCTATCTGTAGCGGTTTAGCCGCAATTTTGAATGCAAAGTTGCTGCCTGCAGCAAATCACCCATGTGGGTGAATATTATTCTAGCGTTGACTGTAACGTTCGATATAGCAGCGTCAACATAAAGTATATAAACCGTACTCACTGTGGAAAGCCGTTTTTTCTGCAACCGGAAGTCGGACGCTTTCGTTTGAATATAAGCGGTACGGTCAGCTTACCATATCAACAGCTGGGCTTCTTGTTTACAAATAGATCTGGCAACATAGCCTCTGCGGAAAACAAACGAATTCCGCTGGGCATAATCCCCGGACAGAATCCCCGTCTTAAAAGTCAAATCTAAGACAAAATCCATGTTCCGGGAATTCTGTCTTTCAGTATTATCGAGGCAGGAGTTTGTTTGGGAATTTTGTCCGGAGGGATTGTCCGGAAAAATTATGACCAGTGGGATTATATTTTGGGTTCAGCCCCAGCTATAAGCAATACGTCACTGCACGTGCAGCTGTTACGTCAGTCAGTCTGTCAGTCTGTCTGATCTGTCTGTCTGTCACATGCTGGTGATGTGTCGATAGAATTATACACGTTGCACCACCACAATACGTAGTTTTCCTAAAGGCGTCACCCACATTTTCAGAAGGGTTTTCGTTAGTGATAGCTAGAAAAGTTGACATCAGCAACCGTATATAATTCTGAACTAACTTTTCGTTAGTTCTACTATATTGTGCATTGTCACTTGATGTGGTTTCTCGGAGTAGAACAGTTTACGATTTTGGACTGTTTCTCTGACTGGTCGTTAAGGAAGTACTGTCGAAGTGATGATTACTGTAACCTGAAGTGTATTGGTACGTGTTTATGCGGTCCTTGCCAAGTAATAACTCAGTTCTTTATAACGCTTTCTATTTACAGATGCATACAGCAAAGAAGCACATAAGCACTCCTAGTTTCGGCCTTGGATACAGCGTCATACGACCACGGCAGTCAAAAATACCACCCGAAACGTCTCGTCGCTATTTCTTGTAGGCGCTAGCTACCTTCCAATAATCGTCATTATATGGCCGCCACTTCCCTGGTGCAGGCCTAACTCGGAAGTCGCCGTGGCGCTCCCGTTAGTCACATGTCACCACTTCCTAAATTCTTGCAGCAGTTAGCAGTAAATATGCACATGTAGGCCTATAGATAAGGTATGGCGGACTAATACTGCAAGCGACATTATGCGCCTTTTTCCGAACAGCCACCCACCCATACCGCTGGGATCCGAGTGTTGCGATACGTTGGACAAAGCTCACAAAAGACTGCGGCAAGCCTCCAGTCAACAGCAGAAAGCGTTTCCCTATACAGGCCACGTCGTCTCTCTTATCAAGCTGGCAAATCTGACATTACCGGACAGTATTTTCTCTTTTTTGTCTGTCCAATGCAATGCATAGCATTGGACAGAGTATAAAATCACCTGAGTGGCCGTGCGTCCGTCCGTCCGTGCGTCCATCCGTGCGTGCATGCGTTCGTGTGTCCAACTTTTCTTCCTTCAGTCTTCCCCTTCCTTTTTCTTTCCCTTTTCCTTTTCCTTTCCGTTTTTCCTTACCCATTTTTCCCCTTCCCCTCTCCTTTTCCCTTCACTTCCCCTTCTTCTTTCCCTTTTCTTTTCCCTTTCCCTTTCCTTCACCCTTTCCTCTTCCCCTTTTCCTTTCCCTTTCCCCTTCCCTTCCCCTTACCCTTTTTCTTCCCCTTTTACTTTTCCTACCCTATCCTTTCCCATTTTCCTTCCCCTTTCCCTTTCCCCTTTTTCCTTTTCCTTTAGCTTTCCCTTTCACTTTCCCTTCCCTTTACCTTCCCATTCTCTCTCCTTCCCCTTTCCCTTTATTTCTCCTTCCACTTTCCCTTTTCCTTCCCTTCCTCTCCTCCTTCCTTTTTTTCTTTACCTTCTTCCATTTTTCCTTCCGTGTCCACGTCCGTGCGTCTAACGTTTAAAGCGCCATATCTCCACAACGGTGCAAAATAGACGCATGGTGATGATGGACCATTTATAGTAAAGCGCTGGTGACAAATCGAATGGCCTCGTGACTGACAATATTTATGGTTTAGTTATAATAAGAGCAAAGGATGACACAAACATTGCTGCTGTACAATTTAAAATTAAACTTTTTGATTTTTTTTCTACCAGTCTGAACAGCTCACTAATTTTATTTATACAGACATATACTGTAAACTATTGAAATGCATTGGGCAGACTCTGTGTTTGTATGAACATTATCTTTTTTTATTCAGAAAACTAGAGAAAAAACATAAACATTCTAAAAATAAACCAGTAATCGTCCAAATATCTAATATTTTTTAATGTTTGAAGAGGTTTCTTAATTATTTTTTACAATAGATGGACAGAATGCCGGCCGTTTTTTCAAAGTTCGAGCTAGTAGTACACCTCGCGTAGGTACGGCTAACAGTATTTAAACGAAAAGCTTAAATTTTCGGAAATATGGCAAAGCATTTTGTACAACACTATTCAAATTCGGGCTTTAAGCCGATTTTCGTAAATGGCTAAAATTTTAGCAGAATCTGTCTCTAACGAGAGACAAATTTCAGTGATCATGAGACGATGCTACAACGAGTCGCAATGAGGTCATCGGCTGCTGTCATTACAGACAGACAGTCACTGGCGCCGTTCGACGACGACATCCGCTAAGTGACGTATGACACCAGTCGCTGCTATTACTGTATAGTGTGGTCGTTGTCGTGGGCCAGTCGTTGCAGGGCTGGCTAATTCACGTATATCGTCGGACGACGTGACTCTAGCGAATGGATGTCGCCAACGTTTCAGTCGTGATTTGTAAGCTACGCTGCCGTTGTCGCTACTGCTACCGTGATACATTGTGATGCAAACGCAGTTGACAAATGCGATCGCTAACTGATCGCACAGAACGACGTAGACATTAACTGGCTACACGTCGCATCTATAGAATATAATCTACAGTATATCATGGATAATCAACAGCAGTGCAGATCGGCAACGGTCTAACAACGACGTGCCAAATATGTAGACTGCATCAGACAAGATAGCGCAATATCAGAATGTCAAATATGACGAGGCCGATGTTAAGATCACGTGACAGTCTGATAGATACTGTAGTTCGTCTTTCAGCAAGACAGTGCTTAAACGCACGGATTTACAGAACCAGCCAGTTCTCTTAGATTAATATTTCACGAGATAATGTAAAGTCACGACAAGTCAAAGTGTGATTGGATCTTTATACCTTTAGCAAAAAAACGTTAAAAGTTTTGATGGTTTGTATTTGACAGTGGTTGGTGGCGTGGAGTAGCGGTAATGTGTCGTGTCCGATCAACAAAGTTGCCTTTACGCCGTGTCGAATTAGTACTTGGATAGGTGACTGTCTGGGGGCAGGTAGACCATCTCGGTATGTAATCAGCCGCCTAGGTCAATTCAGTCTTCCATCCCTCCGGGGTAGGTAAATCGAATACCGGCTTATCTGGCTGGGGTTAAGGCCAGCGCGTTCACCTGTGTCGGGTGGCAGGTAACACTTTGTGATCCCATATGGCAGGTGACGCTCCGTAGCCCTGGTTTCCTATAAAAGCTATACAGTACCTTTAACCTTTTATTTTTCATTTACGGTGCAAAAGGAAGCTGCAGAAGTTGAGCGAACCCTGCGTGACAAAACGTGTCATAAACTATTCAAGAAACAAACAGGAGACAGAAGCTTTCGACAATTAATGACCACAATGAAAGTCAGACTTGCTGCACTGTAGATACCAATGCGAGTTTACATCTGCGCTAACTGACTGTAGTCTTGATAGACCTAATTTAAATGTTCCACGGTAATGTCGTACTTTAAACTACTAGATCATGAATTATGAGAACGTTCCGTTCATATGATTAATGCTGACCTGGTAAAGACAAAATAATTTCGAACAAAGCATCTACACCAAACAATGAAACTATTCTGGCTCAAGAATGCAAGAATATTCGCGTGTTATCGCGTAATCACATTTTAAACGTTGGGTTACTTTAGCCAGACCCTGTACGTACGACGTGAATGAGCCAAAGCGACGCTTGGTCGAGTGTGAACATGGCGGGACGCGCAGCAGAGCGTGATCAATGTAATGATTTATGAACGTAGAAAATGTCGCTGTATGGGCTTTTGAGTAAAATGCGCGAATTACGTACTAAAACGTGCAACTCAACGAAATAGATCCATCCGCCGTGCTACATGCCACTGGCGTGGAAATGATTAATATGGCATTGCGGCAGGCAGCGAATTTGTCTAAAGAATGACAAGAACGATAAGCTATACGAACAAGCTGACGTTTCTGAGTCGGCGAGAGAAAAAAAACATGCGACTTAATTACTTCCGTTCCGTCCAGTTATAGGCTATACACTCTTCGTGAAAAACTGTTATATCGATAATCGATGACGGATTTATTGCTGTGGTGAGCGGGCTGTCGGCGGATGAACCAACAGGGAAAGGAGCGTATGTCAGTGATTAGTTGGATACTGCGATGAAAGGCGTTGAGTTGACAGCCGACCTGCTGCTGCTGCTGACTATTAATCGATACGTTTGTCGAGGGGTCGAACACACACGGACAGACGGCGCAGGTGGACCAACCTCGGACAAACAGCTGATCAACTCAACCGTGGGCGTGACGACCTGTCACAGACCAGGCGCTGTCAAGCCACTAGTTCAATACTTGTCAGGCTGTCACCACCGCCTTGGTGTAGCTTATGCAATGCCGCTGCTCTATGTGATCGACAGAAATAAGATGCAACTTGCTCTAGTCGTCTTTACGGGCTGACGATTAGAGCCGCCATTCGGTTTATCACCTTTCCCATATTGAAAGATAAGACAGTTCCGGTTCCTAAGTAATCACAAGCATACGTAAATTTATGTACATACATCGTGGGTCAATAAAAAACGTGGCACTTTACTTTTGTCCATATCTTTACCAATTATTGACCGATTTTCAAAATTCTTTCACTGGCACACTCTGCGGACCAATTGCATATTAATGTGATCATTATGTATCCCACCACACCGTAAATGCGTATTTACACTACCTTGTGAAATATAAGACTAACAATAATATCAAGATTTCGGTAATTGAAAAAAACACTCCAGATCAACATTGCGGTGAATGATCTGTATGACACTAGACTGTGTTAGACCCACACAGTGACATACGAATCATTCACCGCAATGTTAGTTTAAACTGTTTTTTTTCCAATTTTACCAAAATGTTTGTTTGTTATTATCGTTATATATGCATATTTCATTTAGATTTTACAAGGTAGTGTAGAGATACATTTATAATGTGGTGGGATGTATAACAATCGTATTATTGTCAATTGTCTGCAAAGTGTGCGAGTGAAAGAATTTTGAAAATCGGTTAATAAATGGCGAAGATATGGACAAAAGTAAAGTGCCACGTTTTTTATTGGCCCACCCTGTATAACGTAACATATAATTATATTTTGGTCGCCTGCTGTCTGTTGGACCGTGCTGCAGTGTGCTACGCATCAAGCGTCGCTTTCCAATCTGCTGGTCCACGTGACCGAAACCGTGATTGCATAAGACATGACATTACATTTGTCGCTGCCGATAATCTATTAACATCTTAAAATTTGGCTTCAATGACAGGCCCGTCGAGAGAGAGGAGATAGAAAGAGGAGTAAGTTCGGGGGCTCCGCCGTCGCTCAAAAATATAAAGTACACCGAAATGCGCCATATTGAAAAGGAAAATTCAAAAATTTTCTCCCCAGACAGGACTCGCGAGAATGTTGCCCAGGCCCCGCGGAGGCTCTCGACGTCTCTGTTACCTGGAATTAGGCTACTCGTTAGTCGACTAATTACTATGCAATGTTATAGCAGATCTCGGTGTTGCTGTGTTACCTATATGGTCATAGAGGTAACGAATAATGCTTTGACTGACTGACCGATATGTGTTGTACATGTACATCTTGTCGTCTGACTCCTACCATCGCACGTTCTTGCTTGGTTAGAATAAGCTTGATAGGCTAACTTAATTTCCGACCGCAACAATAATAATGATGCAAATTTGCACCACGGGAACAACATGGTGGCGCGCCTTCACCTGTAGCCATCAGTAGCTTATAGCAGTTTTCACTGACCACTGACGAACGACACTGAGTTTTTATGTGTTCAGAAGACGACTGCCACTCTGAAGGATATAAAATCACGACCTACATCGGGCGGCTGACACAGTTAGCAGTAAAAGTGGTTTCATGATTGTGTTAGTTGTGGGCGGCAAAGGATGGTGCGTCGTAAAGCCACCCCCATGTGACGTCATCAAACTTCTTCGCCATCCAGCGCTAAACTATACGTCGCTGTAGCGGCTCACCTCATTGTTCGGTAGCCGCAAAAATTTTGCCAAGCCGCCGCCGCCGCCGCGAAAATCGCGAAAAAAATTGCGGCTAAGCCGCCGAGAAAATCGTGACTAGAAAAGCGCTGAAAAACCACAAAGCGACGTATAGAAGTTACATCTACAGCATGAATGGGATGGTTGCTACTGTTTGTCAAATGAAATACCGTTGCTGAACTCGATACCGTAGTTTGATTTATCGACGATGTACAACTCTAGTGTTGCAATGGTTTTTCTAGATACGTGCGTTGCAATTAGGGGGGGGGAAATTACCGCCAAATGTATATCAAGTTTCTGTGCTATGTTAGAGACAAAATATTAACGACTATACCCACATTTTCAGAGGTTTACGTTTTAGCGGTCTCTATGCCAACCTTTACTGGTGTTTTTTTACCCGGCAAATGAAAATGGCAGCCGGAAACCGGAAACGATTTTAGTTTCGCATGCATTGCTCGTGTTTGAATGTCGTTAGTGTCGATTCTTATGCATTTATCGTCAGTGAAATAAACACAAATGTTTACAAGTATTTTGAGTTGTTATCGGTGTCATTTACGCATCACGTTAACTATTTATCCGGCAGCTGGATAAATAGGCTATTTATCCGGTTGAACAAAAACGAGGCCCTTAAGGGCTCAGTCAAAACGTCACAGTAACTATTCTGTGTAGACTGTTTTTTTTCAAAATTCTTTCACTTACATATTCAACAAAAAAATACAACGTGGTTGTCACGAAAAATCACACTACTCTGTTAACGTGCATACTAACGTCATACGCAGTCGCTCTTTCTGTGAATTTTTTAGTGCGACTCATGTGAATAGTGAAGCTGAACCGAAAAATGAAGCTATAAAGCTGACCAACACCATTCAGTGACTGTGTAGCTAAATAATGAATGGCGGCTTGCTTCATTAGTTTCTTTTCAGACGTCTCTTTTGATACATCAAACAGAAACGTGATGAAAAATGAGCAGTACAATAGTAGACTGTGCACTATGGCTACAGTACAAGCTTACGAAAGTCACGTTTCCTTGCATGTGTGCTCTCGTAATCTGCCTTTAGCTCGTGACCATGCAGTTTTGAAAACAATTCTTTCGCACCGTAGTATGGCGATGCTTCCAGATTCCGGTGGAATCTTTGGATTATCTTTACCGCACATTTGCTGACAGTGTCAATGACAGAATTGTGAAAATCAGTTAATATGTGTTAAACACTTAGTACAGGGATATATTGTAGTGATATCATTAGTAATTTGTTGATATTGATATTAATAATTTCCAACCACTTCTTTTGCCATCTGTGTAGTGTAGCAGACTTCATGTTTTAACATAACATCCAGCTAACACGACACCAGCATTTATCTAATATAATATAATTTTGACTTTACATTTTAACGGTTTTTCGATACAAAATCATCGACAGCATGCAAATCTATAATAATCTTGGCACTAACCGGAAGTTGCTGCAAGGATGTATAACCCAGTTTCCGGCGGCTTTCTGTCGCAGTTTTTCTTTAATCAACGCGTTCTTGTTTCCGAAGAGTTTCATGGCGAGTTTGTTGTCGGACGGCTGGAAGAAGGCCACGATCTGATCACGCAGGTAGTTGGTCGGAGAGTTGGAGGTTCGATGTCTGGCCTCCAGTTCGCGGAACGGCGTCATCATCTCCTCCTTCGGCGTGCCGTACAAACTGATGTCGTCTCCGACGTTGGCGAACGGACTGGCCAGGTGGTCGACGTTCTTGCCGCCGGCGGTGTACGACGAGAAGTAAGGACTGGGCGTGATGTAGTCGCTGATGAGTGAATCGTCGTCAACGTCCTGCGTCACGGTCAGCGTTGGGACTGGTATGCCCGCGCTGGCTGACGCTGACGTCGCGCCGACTGCGTCCGTGGCGTGTCGGCTTTGCAGTGGGCGGCGCTGTCGACAGGCCGGGGAGCCCGGGCGCCGGTGTCGAGGCGGCGGCGGGGCGCCAAGTGTAAACATTGGCGTCTGGCCGTTGTATGTCGACGTCGGCGTGATAGCGACGTCGATCTGCGGCACGTTGTTCTCGTCCATCTTGATGGCTGGTAGAGGCGACGGCAGATGACCTGGCTGGTGTGGTCGGCTCAACTGGTTCTGGTGGACAGGTACAGTGGAGCCGCTGGCGACTGCGCGTCGACGACTCGGTACCGTGGACGGTGTGGCCACTGTAATGACGATGGGTGCGTCGGGTGTGATGGGTTGCAGATCGTTCGGCTGCGGCGACGGTGGCAGTTCGAGGCCGGTGAGACGTTCGTACGACTTGCGACTTAGGTTGATGCTGGTGCTGGAGTCTGCGCGATTCATCGCTGTGTAACTGTGCTGCAGTAAAGAAATATACTCATTCACTGACTGACTGACTGACTGTGCTGCAGTCTGGCTCGTCGACGTGTCGTCGTCGCGCCGTTTGTCAACGTCATCGTCGTCGTCTGTTCTGCTCCGCTGTCTGCAGTCACCGTTCTCTCGCATCGAGCACTGTCACTACGACGTGCCGCCTTCAACGAACCCCGCCCAGGACGACCGGTGCGATTTCTCCCCCTCTCAGAACGAGCCATAAATACCCCTAGGACGATTCTTTCAACCTCTCTCTTGGACGACCGGTGCGACCCCATAAAACGATCCATGCAACAGAACGACCCCTGAAACACCCAGGACGACCGTTGCGATCTTGGTCGTCGTTAGCGACGGCGACGCTGACGTAGCTGTCGTGGCTGTCTGGAACGGAAACGGCGCGCTCTAGCGGCGGGACGCTGCGAATGACGGCGGAGACGACACGGTCGTCAAGCAACGGAGCGCGAACCACTGCGACGTTTGCGACTGGCGAACAGCGCTGAGTGAACGCACTGCGATTGAACGCTGGAGAAGACATCGACTGGAACATGGAATACGACGGCGGGGGCTGCGTCGACGAGTTGTTTAACTTCCGGTCTAACAGAGAGTTTGTCTCCTCACCTCCCGCCATCTCCAAATCTGACATTTGCACAGAACACTCTCTTTAACTTGTGCACTGCGTCCGGAAAAAAAGTTTTACAATATATCTTTAACAAATTCAAATACGCGCTCACAGTTTTTGGCAGAAATAATTCTGAGACTACACTTAACTGAAATATCACAAAAACTATTTTGTCCATTAGCACATGATGTCGTCGTGCTGACGTAATTATGACGCCATCAAGAATGTCGCTTTTATAGTATCAGAAACAAAACAGTTAGCAATATTCTGAACAATCACATAATGTTCAAACTTCAAGTCATCAACACCGCCACCATCCACAGTGACTGCAATGATCAAGGCTAACCGTTTTCAAAAATTCTCGATTGCTCTATTTAAAAAGGCTAAAAAAGACCTATCAACACAAATTCAATAATTTCAAAATTTCAGTTTTGTAGGATTTTTTGCGGTTACTAAGAAAAACATGTACCTTGAATACAACAAATTTTTGTGCAATTCTATACATTGGCTTGCGTAAATTTTGCGACATTTGGTTTTAAGGCTTTATTTTTATTTTCAAGTGATTGCGCCTCTATGACTTTTTTTACAAGTATACCAAAATACTTGCCATTTGTCTAAATTAAAACTGCCAAACAGCCGATTACTAGCTTAATAATAACGTCATATCATATGTAAATGAGTGCCTGCTTTGCAAACAAATTATTGATGACTGGAGGAGCTACCGCAAGAAGCGATCAGAAAATCAATCTTCAGCTTCCGTCTGCGCGCTTGCATCATTCAACGCAAAAGGCGGACACTTTAAACATTCACTGTAAAACTGTCTAGTAAACTTAGTGATTGATCTTTCTGTTATTAACGACAAATAACTAGATTTTATTTTTCTGCGCAATTGAAAAAATCGTCTTTTATAGTGAAAGTTGTGATACTTGCTAATAACAAAAGGTGAAGTGACAAAATTTGCTACAATAACAGCAAATTGTGAAAAAAATATCTCTGAATTTTTTCCAAAATGTTGAGCTACACCGTAAGTAACGTAGATGTTTGTTTAAGGTGATCTACAGGGTGCGGCAAAAAGTAACCCGTAAAGACTTTAGCTGTTTTCTTAGCTACCGCTTGGGATTTTAATTTGAAATTTTATAGATTTATTAACTGAAACCTTCGACATCTAACTGCCAAGCAAAATGTGATTCTGTTGAAAAACGACAAAGTTATAGACAACAT
>Ga0209671_1000716_pt1 | contig 23939 bp, 11 predicted proteins | sample WorMetHERISLAND2_2_FD_187401 | JGI IMG/M metagenome (GOLD analysis project Ga0209671, IMG submission 187401) | Marine gutless worms symbiont microbial communities from Max Planck institute for Marine Microbiology, Germany - Olavius geniculatus... | ecosystem: Host-associated > Annelida >... | reverse complement strand
CATGGCCCCGGTCACTGCTTGCTCCCCCAACTTTCAAACACTTCCAACGCCCTTGTACTGGTAGGGCCTGTAGCCTACTATTAGGCCTAGGCATAAACTGCAGAATTTTCTCAGAAATCGCCCCCCCCAAAGTTGACCCAATTTTTCGGCATTTTTTGATAGTTATTGAAAAAATTCTCCTAGAAAATCTGCAAGCGGCCCAAAAATTTTTAATACCGGGCACGATAGACTGGGTATCCCTGAACGTAAAGCGCGATTCACTTGAGAACTGTGCGTTGGAGGTTTGGGGTCGCAGGCCCCCAAAAGGGCCCCAAAATGTGGCCTAGAAATCGCCCATTTGCGCGCAATTTTCGCCGTTTTATATCTCGCTTATTTTCCTTCCGATCGGCGCGATTCTTTTACTGTCTGGTAGGCCTCACTTAGCTTTGTGCGACGCCCCATCACGATCCCGCTTTGCGCTTACGGTTTTTGACTCAGTGCCAAAAAACGAAAATTACATACCCCAATATCGAGGTTATTGTCGCGCGGTAATGCGCGGTTTGTTTACCACCTGGTCGGCCTAGCCGAAGGCCATGCGACATCCCATCGCAATCCCGATTTACGCTTTCGATTTTCTTTAGATACAGACATCTAGATTTTTGGGGATTGGCGTTCAAGCCCTCCTTTTCGACTCCGAACACGCTGAGTGTCTCAGCAACAGGCTATACATGCAGTCTGTGCTACGGAAGCTATAATTTTATACAGTTAAACTTGAATACGTTACTAATAAAATTGGGCTATACAGATACACTTTTAGAGACGTGTGGTCTAATGTTCCGAGTCCCATATTCCAAGTTCAATCCTAACTATACTTGAATTGCGATATGTAGCCTATGTTGGACAGAAGCTGCATGTCGTCTGTGTCCTTAAACGCTTCTGCCTGTCGTTTTCAGAAACGAAGACAGAGCGCTGCAATGAAGCATGACAAGCGGCGTGTCATCACATGAGATCGGCGTGACTGCTGAAACTGCTGCGTTCGTTTTATGCACAATCGACAGATTCATATGCATCACAGCTCCGGCATGCAGTGGCATCGTCGCAGAGAGAGCCGGAGGGCAGTCCCCGCCCCCTTAATTTTTTGGTTGTCGGAAAACTGGCGGATAATCTTGTTCTTTTGTCGAAAAGGTTGTTCAAAATGCAAAATTTAGGGCTGAAAACTGCCATTTTTGGGGTCATTTAAATTTTGAGCATTCATAATCTCTTCCGTCAAAAACTTGCATTGTCTGTCGGAAAGTAAATGCAACTTCTTGCCGCGCCTACTTTTTTTCACCCAAGCCCGATGCCGCTGCCGACATACGAGGGTTGATCAGTAGCCTAAGTAATAAGAATTAATGTGTTAGACTTAAATTTTTTTACAATCTATATTCCTGTAAAAAGTACATTTTCTTCAAACACATACGGATTTGTTGCAGATGTAACGTCATTGTAGCCTAATTTATGACGTCACAGCGAGTTAAACAGAAACGATTTGGAGTGTTAACGCGAACAGCGCAGAATTAGGCTCGTTGTTGCACGACAATTCTCCAGTCTGCAGCCGAATTTAGCAATGTGGTGCCCTGAAGCATCTGATTTTTTGAAAGCCCTAACAAATTCGTTTACGAATTTCTCATTTGCACCTTCGAATATACGATAGCCTTAATCTGCGCTGGCCGTAAATAAGAGAGCGAGAGCTAATTGTGACGTCGCGTCAAAATTTAACACTACCAGTTAAATTTTATCGAGAAGTTAACAGTTTATAACGTCTGTTGTGTTGACGAAGAAAGTAACAACATTCTTGACTTGTTGCCCGAAAGCCCTTAATGTGCGGGGGCCCGAGAGCAAGCCCCGGGCGCCTTGCCATAAATCCACTACTGCACTTAACACCACAAGTCAATGATTGCCCAACAAAATGTTGGCGACTCTGCCTTTATACAATAAGATCATCCTACACACAATAACGACCAAACCCCCAGTAACTATTATCGATTTCGATATCTGAAATTTCTATCTCTGTGATGTCCGCTAGATACGATTCAATGTTGTTTGCACTGATTCGACGAATTGTTTTTATATGACGGTCTATGGCGTCATACATTACCAAAACGTCACATCCACAACAAACCTATGCGTGTTCGTGGAAAATGTACTTTTTACTGATATATTGACCGTGAAAAAAATGTAGGTCTAATACCTTGATTCTCATTACTTATTGATCAACCCTCGTATGATCTATAAGAGGACGCATCTGACTGCAGCGATGGAGATACAACTCTATCACTTTTGTTTCTTCTAAGATTGTTTATTTTACTTAACGTAGCGTTTTTAGATTTGTTTTTTTTGTCATTTTAGATGTTTTATTGTAACTTGTGTACTGGCATAGTCATTGTAGGCCTATGCATTCTTAGGCTACATAATAATTGATTGCGCTACTGCACATTTTGTAATTGGCGCATGCACTACAACTTACAAATGCCCTATTATTATTATTTTTTTGACCCTCGGTACTCCATTTCCGAGGGAGCCTAAAAATTAACTACGCAATACAAAGGTGGGTACGATCGTCAGTCCGTGCAGTAAGCGGCCGGCAAACTGTCGTGCAACAAAACAGCATTGAAACGCTGCACCGAAACAGAAATCCTCTGAAACAAATAACTGGTCTCTGTAGTATTATTATAATAATTATTTTTTTATTATTTTTTATACCCCCGGTAGTAAATATCCCGGGGGTTAAAAACATTTATTTATTTATTACAGTAGCTTTCTATTTCATGTCGACTAGATAACAAAGCCTTTCAAAATTGTTAAAATGTGTTGGTATTTGTAAAACAGCTGTCTGTTTTAAAGCATAGTGTTCTGATGTTGTTGGGCTTACATTCATTGACTGATGTATAGGGGGCCTATGTAGGCCTATATAACTCCTGTACAAAAAGTCTAAAATTGTTCGGCGTTGGATTTCTATTCTGAAATAATTTAGGTGTCTTAATTGTTGTGTAAATAGGCCTAGTAATAATAGCATTATTTTACAACATAGGTTTACATTTACTTAGTTTATGCAAAAATGAATTATACTAATAAGAATAAATTTATCGGGTGGTCCAAAAAAACGGATACCCAGTTTTATTTTTGGGATAACTTCGGTAATTTAGCACCGATTTTAACCGTTCTTTCACTGTTACAAGCAGAAATTTATGGCGCGTATACGTGAAGTTCTTCCGCCCACCGCACCTTTGTTATGTGACCACATTACCTAGCAAAACAAACACTACTGCTAATATCGGTGTTCAGTGTTTTGTTTTATTGACTAAACTTATCTGTCGATAGTATTAAAATGATGTGCAGCTGCTCAAGCTAAGTTGCAGTGCTCGATGTGTCCGCCGCCATTCTTGATAACAGCTTCAAGACGTCGACGCCATTCAATGATACTGTTATCAATGAAACGCTGTGAGAGTTTTTGCCACTCGATGACCGATATTAGCAGTAGTGTTTGTTTTGCTAGGTAATGTGGTCACACAATAAAGGTGCGGTGGGCGGAAGAACTTCACGTTTACGCGCCATAAATCTTTGCTTGTAACAGTGAAAGAATGGTTAAAATCGGTGCTGAATTACCGAAGTTATCCCAAAAATAAAACTGGGTATCCGTTTTTTTGGACCACCCTGTATCTTGTCGACAGAATATCAGCCAGTGTTCATCATTGCTTGTGGTTGAGACTTGAGATAACTTTTGCTTTGTGCACGAATTTTGTTCTTACCGAAGCTGATGATAACAGAAAAGCATCAATATGTCGAAATTTGGGTGACAAATTCAAACAGTATGCCTAAGCAATAGGCCTATTCACTATAAAAAGCCTGACGAGAGCAGCGGTTATGCTGCTTTTAGAAATTAGGTTTTATTTATTTCCGGCAGTTATATACTAGCAGGACTGGTTAACCTTACTATACTGTTCGTAAGTTCGCCCTCAAAAAAACGAAAAATATTTTCTGTGTAAACATTTCAAACACGTTTTGGATCGAGTATCTACGCCCTCCATCAGAGTGCACGAGCCGGTATAGTAAGTCTAAATGCAGAATAATTTTGGACTCACGCTAGAGCTTTTGAAAGCACGGGGATAAAAATAAGGTAAAAATAATACTCCCGGTAAGCCCTTTACTGTTGAGGGGCTACGCGCCTTCGCATCTTGCTTGGGACCCATTTTTGGTCTCTCCATCGTCCACACTCAGCTCGACGCCTCTAAATTATTTTATTAAATTAAAATTTTATTAAATTTTTTTGTAACGTTACTAGTTTGCATTACAAGCATTAATACTCACACAGTTGAAGTTTAAGCATTAGTTTAAACATCAGTGCACAACAATTTAAGCTCGACAGCTATCGATTCGAATACCGATTCGAGTGGAAACTAGGAATTAGGGATATCCGCGCACCTCTACGTTTATCTGCTGCTATCAATTTCCGTTTCCGGAGGTGTGTCAGCGTCGAAGTAAACAAAGCAAATTTGTAATTTTTTGTCGGTATGCGGGTCGTAATCGGAGGGAGGAAATATGTTTTCGCTGCAGTTATATTATTGTCGACATGTGTCTTATTGATATTTGCGTCGGAACACAGTGACTCGACAGTGTTTGGTACAAACTTCAAAGATACTTGTCTCGGTGGTGAATGTTTGCTTGACGACGCTGGGTCTAGTTCTACTGCCGGTGCTAGCCAGAATATTTCGCCTATACACGTCGTGATAACGTTCACGAATGCAGAGTATAAGCGCGAGCTGCAGAAAAAATTTTCTGTGACAGTCAGTTCATTGTTTCAGTACTCTACACTGCCTCTGACGTTGTACATCATTGGTGATTCTGCAAGTCAACTTATTGCTAGAAAGATCTTAGCTGAACATGTTACACAACCAGATAAATATACAGTAAGAAGAATCTTTTATTATCATTGGATGTTTAGTTGTGTTATTAGAGTGACAGGTTAATAGGTTTTGGATTCCGGTTATGACCGTTGTGATTTTGATAATAAAGTGCAAAAAGTGGCCATATTTTGTAGTTTGCTTTGCTAAGTTTTGTTCATGTTATTCTTCACAATAGATACACTTTTTAACATAGTAAGATTACTTATGATCAGCATTCCAGTGAATGACTTAACATGCGTATAAACTTTATAATAAATAAATTAGAAATAACTGAGTCTGTTGACGTAGGAAGTCATTGTTATTGATTTATATCATGCTAGCATATTGTTATACTGTTTACTGTTGAAGGATTTTGCTTTTAGTATGTTAATGTAATGACATTTGTAGTTTATGTCGCTGAACGTTGTTGAGCTGGCAAAGACACTCGACTTCATTATTCGGCCAATGCAGGATCATTTCAGCTACAAGTCCGGTGCATATTACAACCATGCATTGTTCTTTCTGTCAGTTGCAATGCATCGTATCATGCCAGAATCCATCGACCGAGTCATTATGCTTGATGCTGATCTTAAGTTCCTTGCAGATATAGCAAAGCTGTATAGACAATTTGATGAATTTGACGATGCAAACATCATCGGCATTGCTTATGAAGCACAGCCTGTAAGTCACTTTTTGAAAGAATTTGCAATTTATATTTTTGTTCAGAGTTGGTAATATAACATTGCTTATTTCTTTTTAGGTATAGATAAATCTTGATATCAGAACTAACTATTTTTAATCTTTAACAATATAGTTGTCTTGATGCGACTAGCCCGATGGCCTATTTTTAAAAATAGCTATAGGCTACGGGCTGTTGGCCTGTGGACGTCGCTGCCAAGCATGTTGCAGAAAATTTCAGTTAGTCAGTGCGTTGCGAGCTTTTGAACAGAACAACTAAGCTTAATTTTCTGTGATATAAAGCTGTGATCGGAAAAAATGTGGAAATTTAAATTGCATTATTTGTGTTTATTTCTGAAAAAATGGCTTAAAATAAATTAATAAACAATCAACGTAAGCCTTGTTTTCAGCAAAGTATATTGTATATATTATAGTCAAAATTTGCTTGAGCTATTTTCCAGACACTTTAGTTTCTTCTTTGTTATCAAAAGTCCTTAAATGACACATGATGGAGAATGCAGGCATCGATCCCGCTACTTCTCGCAACCTTTGAGGCTTTGATATTTGAATAAAAATCGATTATAAGTTTATTGTAATTATATTGTTTTTATCACTGACTGACTAGTCTTATGCAGTCTATGTCTTTCAGTTTTTGTTTCAGTTTTCTGTTAAATTTGTGTTTGTTAGTTGTATTTTGTTGCAGCTCTTGACGTCAGATACTAGCCATAGCACCTTTCAACGCGTGATGCATTGGAGCGTCGAGTTTGGCCATTCGCCGTGGTGCTGCGCGGATCAGTTGAGCAGCGCTGGAACCATCGCCGCAGTACCTTCTTTGGCAAGCAATATCGCTGTTGGCCGACAATCGATGCCTTACTCTTTTTACCTGCTATCTACTGAACTAACAGTCTTCGTCTGACTCGCTGTATGCCATTGACGTCATACCGGCGGCGCAGTACGTCGGGAGTGGCTGTTTGGTGAAAGGGTGAGCCAGTTGAGGCGAGGCGAGTGTGTGCTGTTATTGGTGCGAGCCACACCATGGGTTGAGACGAACAGACAGGCGAGCAAGGTTTTGCTGTCTGTCTCGATTCCATCTTACATCAGGCGCTGGACTTCGCGCCTGCAAACTGTCTGATGTTCAGTCCATTGTTCGCTGCACGCTTAATGTCGTGCGCAGCGACTGATAGCATCCGGTACCTGGACGGTTTCGCTACAGGGCTTTGATGCCGAACAGTGCCAGAACAGTATCGTGAGCGTGGACCGTGATCGTGGGTTGGTGAGACAGCAGTCATCGTTCCTGCAGTACCGGGTCTGCAGATGTGGGCGTGCTGTGGGTGTGACATTGAGACTATATGCCGTCTTTCCCAATTCCAATCTGGTCATTCAAAAAACACAATTCCAAAGCCTGAACCTTCACTGTATATGATGATCATGTATTGTATTGACATTATATATGTATTGTAAGTTACTGCATGTACAGTGTTGTGTATGCAGTATGGACATTACCGTTATTTTTTAAAAAGTACAAAAAAGTACATAAGTAAAAAAACAAAAAAAAATACAATACTAAAAAATACGAAAAATATTATGTCACAATGTCTTTGGGATGAAAACACAGTTATAATGTTGAACATTTTTGGAGAGGGGGATAGTAGTTGTCAATATTTTAAAATACATTATTTGTTATTTGAATAAATTTTGACTATCACCTAATTTTTTGATACGAAGTTAAATTTATTTTTAAATTAAATTATAAATGTTTATCTGATTCTTGTTACTGACTTTATCAAGACATTGAGAAAGGTTTCAGTTGTTTTCAGTTCTTTCAGTTATATGTGTTATCAGACTGCATAAACGATTTTCTTTAAATTAAATAAATTAAACAAGCGAGGCACTTGTCATTTGAGGAGGTGCGTGTGTCTTCAAGCGACTAGGCCAATGGCCCGTTTCAAAAAATAGTTATAGGCTACAGGCTACTGGCCAGCGGACGTCGCTGCTAAGCACGTTGCAGAAAATTTCAGTCAGTCAGTGTATTGCGAGCTTTCGAACAGACAACAACTTAGCTTAATTTTCTGTGATATAAAATTGTGATCGAAAAAAGTGTGGAAATTCTAATTGCACTGTTTGTGTTTATTTCTGAAAAATGGCTTAAAATAAATTAATAAACCATCAACGTAAGCCTTGTTTTCAGTGAAGTATATTGTATATATCGTAGTAAAAATTGGTTTGAGCTATTCCCCAGAGTCTTTAGTATCTTCTTTGTTATCAAAAGTCATTACATGACAAGTACACATTTGTGGTTCAAGTATTCACAGCTATGTGTTTTGCTATTTGACATAATTTAACCAAAACATTCATATTTACAACATAACTCTGGCAACATGCAGCAATATTTTTGATGCATTTCTTTACATCTGGTTGAGTCAAACGTTTGTACAGAGCACGACAGGGCCGATGGGCCAAGAAAGGAAGCTGTTGTACTTTTTCCATATCTTTGCTAAATATTGGCAAATTTTTACAATTTTTCACCAGTAGACTCTGGAAGAAATTTGTTACTCAGTGACATGCACATCACACCTTTATGTCACTACACTACTTTGAAAAATATAAATATCCAAACACGTACAATATCTACAGGTCGATTGGTAAATTTTCAAAGTACTAAGGTAAAATGTTGAATATAAGTTATAACAAGTGTCAAGAAGTTTTAGATGTAGCTACGGAGTAAGTTTTCATGTTTCAAAGAATAGCGCGCAGCTGGTAGAGCTGCACAACTGAAATATGTCGCTCTGTATGCTCATGCAGTTAACTGAGCAAGATTGCAGCCATCAACCAGCATTAGTGTACATTGAAAATTAGTGCACAGTAAAATTGTTGAAATTATTTGAAAAAAAAATATTTAATATGTCCTCCAATGGTTTGACACTATAACTCATATTTTAACATATATGTTAAATACTTTAAAAATTTACCATTAGATCTTCTGTCCATCTGTAGATATTGTATGTTTTTAGATATTTATATTTTGCAAGGTAGTGGAGCGACATAATAAGTGTGCTGTGCATGCCGCCGAGTAGCAAATTTCTTGCAGAGTCCACTGGTGAAAAAATTGTGAATATCGATCAATATTTAGCTAAGATATGGACAAAGTGCAATAGCTTACTTTTTTTGGCCCACCCGGTATATCTTGGTTCTATCTATCAATTTTATGCTTGTGCTGAATTTCATCATAGGTATATCGGCATACTTTTTGGAAGTTCCGACAAGAGAATCTTGGGACACGTATTGGAGAGCCGCCACCACATGGCCTCCCAGGATTCAACAGCGGTGTTCTGCTGCTGGATCTAAACCGCATGCGTCAGTCATCACTGTATAACTCATTGCTGGAAGCTATGGCAATCAGTCGTTTGAGTGAAGAGATGCACTTCAAGGGACATCTTGGTGATCAGGATTTCTTCACACTAGTGGGCATGCGGTATGAGCAGCTCTTTCATGTGCTTCCGTGCCAGTGGAACCGACAGCTCTGTCGATGGTGGGCCGACAATGGCTACAAGGATGTTTTTGAATTATATCATCACTGCGATGGTGATGTTATGGTTTACCATGGCAACTGCAATACCCCGATACCTTGAGCTGCCACTAATTGTCCATAATGGTTTGTCATTCTGTTGTGGTTATTGGTGCCTCAAGTTGTTCCTAAAAATTGGGATGTCATGTTGAATTCAACTGCATAGTGGTAATAGGTTTTTTGTTCGTAGTGAGTGCAATATTATTGGATGATGAGGCATTGGAAATACAGGTTAAAAGTAAAACAAACAGGCAAAAAAACTAGCAAGTTGCGGAATGTGAATATTCATTCTTACGTGCGACAGCAGCTACTGCTGTAGCGCGTCTTAGCCATCGCGATTCTCTCTGTCCGTCCGTCCGGGTGGACCAGTCAGAAACGGTGCAAGCTAGGATCACCAAATCTTCACCACTGGCTGCCTGGTTTTTCATTAATCCGAAAGGGGTCACCATCAGTGAGGGCGCCAAAGGAGAGGGGAGTGGGAAAAATTTGCGATTTTCAGCCAATACGTTTGAGCGAGACAGGTTGTGTCGTCTAGCGCCCTCTGGCAAGTAAAAGAAACATCGTTGCTAAGAGATTTTGTTCTCACCGGGCTTTAAAACATGCACTGCTGTTGTGCGTTCCCCTTGCATTAGCTGGGCTTTTCTTGTAAAGAAAGAGTAATGATAAAGAAAGTGGAGTTTAGCTCAGTTTTTGTTGAGTAACAGTATGTCTATTAATTGCAGTCACATGAAGTAAGAATCTTAGCATGCTCATAACAATATCATGGTTTTTTACTTTGGGAACAGAAAATTAATAGCTATTGCAAACGAAGTGGTTGTATGCTACTGTAAATGGAAAAATGGTTCAAATTACTGTAAATTGACCACAGTACATATTTTGACTGTTTAATTTTATGTGTGTATGTGTTAATATGTGCATAATTTTTTTGTTTATTTTTGTTTTTGAATTTTATCAATATATTACAGTAAAAATGTGATGGAGTGATTTGTTGATTGTTGCCATTAGATGTGTTAGTCAGTACATAATGGGACAGTCAACTTTAACATTTGCTTTATTATGTGCATTGTTATTGTTTTTCTTACCTTTCATTATTGCGTAATACTTCCATTTTTGCTCACATGTCCAATGCTTTTACTTTTTAGCTGTTATCATTAGTTGCATGCTTATTAATATTGACTTACAAGATTCTTTTTGGTTATGTTTATTTAGAATTTGAGTTTTGTTCTACCTTGTCAACATGCAGACATCAGTTTAAACTGTATAAGCATCGTACAAATCATTGTACACGTTCGTCGTTCTTCTGAACAATTATAAACGTTTGGAATTCACTTCCAAGTAACGTGAATTTCAGAAGTCTCACTAGTTTCAAGCAGTTTATACATTCTGTTGATTTTACGGTATTTTTGAAGTGTTTTGTTTGCTTATTTTTGCTTGTGTTCTCATTATCTAGGCCTACGGGCGGCTGTTAAGTGTTGTTTTAACCTTGCCACTCCTGTCTCCATGTTTTACATATTGTTATATTGGCCGAAGCACAGTTAGTTGAAGCTCTGCAGTTATTTATAACAGAGTTTATATAATCACTGTTGTTTAATCAGCTGTGAATTAGTTTGTATTATGACAGATTTTGCATGATGCTGCTGTTTAATTATATATGAATAAGCTTGTAACTCCAGTTTAGTGATATTAACATGACATTGCTCAGATCTGATGTTCTGTCAACTGCCTCTACCATCAGCTGATTGTATCGAATATCCAGGTGCAAAGTTGATTGGGGACAAAACATTTAGATTTGAAACTGAAATTTTATAGGAGGTTTAATACCATTTGTGAGGAGGCTTGCACATGTGTAATAAAGTACAAATTGCAATAAAACAACTTGAAAATTTGCTGTGAACTCTGTTTACCCTGGGTTTCTCATCCTGTGTGCTACATAAATTTACTTACTCGAAAATGAGCTCATCGTAGTTCACAGAGCATATTTTGTTGCCGTGCTTGACATAATTGCAATGCAACACAAATTGTTTCATTTGTAATTTTACTCCATTTTATTGACATGTGCGAATCCCATAAGTTAAAGCTTCCCAGCTGCACTTTTGGCTTTTCAAGGTCTTGTTTTAATCAAGGTCTCATCTTAATCATTTTGTCTCCTTGTAAGCGATAACTCAAACATGGCTATTAAATTTCACGGGCACGATCTCAAGCTGGTTGGCTGCGTAACTGCATAATGCAAGTGCCGATAGCTTTCCTGTCTCAATGTGCAATATTTTTGTGTGCATCGTGCCTAGATTATTGTAGTATATGACTAGACTTTTATTTTTCCATATGACCAACAATCTTGTCACTTAGTTTAGTGCTGTTGTGACTGTTTGCTGCTATCATATCTAAATCAGGAAATAAACAGCCAAGAATTTCTGCATAGTAAACATTTTCTACATCTTATCTGTATCATCAAGACAGTTAAATTACAATTAAAATGTTATCAAATCAGTTACACAGTATTTTAAAAACAAGCACAAGACCTGCACAAGACCTAAGCAGTTACCTAAGCCATTTACAGTTTAACAAAATATATAGGGCCTAACAGATAAAAACACAAAGTAACACGACAGTTTCTGTATATGCACAGCTAATAAAAAGTAAGCAAGAGCCCATTTGGTCACATCCAGTTATTAGTACATAAAATGATCTATGCCTCTACCTGTTACATTAAACCGCAGAACTCTAGCAATGATTAAATAGCACTTAACATCATTACGAGTACAATAAGACCTCAGTTTTGCTTTCGGATGTTAGTACAGGTGACATTACGTAAGTCCAGGAAAGAAGTTCTTTTATAGTTTTGTTATCCAAAAACTGGGCTAACAGTGCAGTTTTGCAGATGTATGTTCTGCAGAAGTCAACTAGTCACTACTTTACCTATGAAGAAGTTTTATACAAAAATGCCATCACATGAAATAAGAATCTCATAATGCTTGTCACCAAGTGTCCACTTCATACAATGCCCCCGTACGGAAGTCGCTTTACAAAATTTTTTGAAACGCTGTCAATGGAAAAATGATAGCCATTGTTAGCATTAAGAACAAATTTTACTAGAATAAAATGCACAAAGTAAACACATTCAACATGTGATGGAACTGTGCAACTCGATATACAAAATCTTCAATTGGTGATCCACGACACTAGCATCTTTAGCGGGGAATAAAACAGCATGGCGCAACTGCAGAGTTTACGGAGCACCAGTTTATAGCAAAATTTCTTTTTGTAACTTGCCATGTTCAGGCATATGATATATGCAAGAAAATATGCAAAAGTGGCCAAAATATGTAGCACATATGCATAGACTGTGGAAGGTGTTTGAAAGTGGGGTGAAGACCATGGCGAGCGCAGACTGCGAGCCTATAACATGGGTCTGGGGATGGAGCCCCCAGCGGAGTCCAAGGGCAGAGGGTGAAGCCCCCCCTGAAGCTGAAATGCTTTTGGACGTTCAGTGGAAGTGGTGCGACAAATATGCCTATTTTTCTGAAATTTAGAAACATAGAAAACCACAGATATTTGTGTTGTCTTGTCAATGTGGCCACTGTACCATCCCCAGTCTACGTCGGCGTTCGGCGAGATGATTGAGCGTTGCCCGTCTCTGCAGCAAAAACTTGGAATAGACTGCCAAGTGACATCACCAAAGTGACTACGATCATTAAGACTAAACTTAAGTCTCTAAACCCCCTCTGTTTTCCATGTTTCCCATAGCCGACTAGGCCTATAAAGTGACTAAAATACTAGGCATTTTTACTTTAAACTGTAATATAATGTAACGCAAAGCATCAACACCAACAATTTATTTATGCGTGGGCATGAAAAGTGGTCAACTTGCCCCCCACTCGAAAAAGTGAGGGGGCAATTGCCCCCTTGCCCCGGCGGTTCTGCGGTCTATGCATATATGTAACATCTATGTGCATATGACACACATGGAATATGTTTACACAAATATGTGACAGAAATGACAAATATACAAAAAATACTTAACTGACTTATGCGTTACAGAAAATGCACCAAGTTGGCTTTAAAAAGCAATCATGTGCACAGAAACATGCATTTAGATGCAAATCTGTGTAATAAAAACCTGACTAAACAATGCAAAACCTACTAAGAGACCGAGACTTCGGCATTGTGTAAAATGTACAAAATTTCTTTAAAAAATGTGATCGTACATGTGGAAATATGCAAATATGAAATACTCGTAAGTTTGTAAATGGGAAAATGTGATATGTGCACTTTTGCAAAATAAGTGATGCAGGCTGAGATGCTATGTTTGCACATAACAGTTACTAGCAGTGTTCTTTAGAGACAGTGTTCGAAGCTAAAAGATGGGAAATGATTCAACGGCAATGCTTTCAACAGCACACTCGTCAACTCCTCGCCTAATACGGAAGTATCCTTCTTCTCCCCATGCAGAACCCCAACTGTTCTTGATTGTCCAGAACTTCTCTCCTGTTGCTGTATCAGCCCCATAGCCAACCAACAGTACAGCATGATTGGTCAACTCAAACGGACCGTGGCTGCCATGCATACCTGAAATTCAAACACTATTATGATTACTAAAAATGCGTTCTGTGGAATGAGGTATCTGTCCCACAGCATAGCGTTTGACGCTCTTGTGAGCCTACAGTTACCACGGTGCATGGGAGCTAGTGAGGCCAGCGTATAACTAGTTCAGCATAGATGTTTACAACGTCAGCGAACTGCAAGTGTAAAGACACGTTTATTAACTACATAAAAGTTTAACAACGCAAAGAAATGTTGTTTTAACAACTTAAATGTAGGTATACAAATGTAAAATGACAGGACTTGCAGTAGCTTCACAAATTTAATCTAGGGCCTAATTGTAATGATGCATACACACTACACAGGTAGCGACACCTAGTGAACACAATATAATATTTTTACATTGACACAATAAGGCCTTGTCTAAAATAGTTTAGTTTCTCGAATTTCTAGCATTTTGTTACCTTTTTATACACGTCTGTGAATTAAATTCTGTAACGAATAGTATTTCAGCCGTTTTGTTGCAATAATCTGCACAGAAGCGACTTTATGTCGCAAAACATTAATCGTTTGTGGTACAGCTCATTTCCATTGAAAATGAGTGATCACAATTTTGAGGGCTGAGGGCTCAAATTGAGAAATTAAATGGTTTTCCTTTTTTTGTGCCTATAGCGGTTGCTGAGACACACTTTTTGAACTATTAAATGCTACTATAAGCCCACAGGATTTTCTACTGTGGTACAAGAACCTTCCCATTGAAAATACATCATGGAGGTTAAAATTTGGGTAAAATAGGGGAAGGAGTTATCAGATTTTTATCCCAAACAAACCCGATCTTACTTTTCGGGCCCCAAAACACTGTGCAAAATTTCATCAAAATCGAATCAAAATTGCGGCCGTAGGAGTGTTTACAGGCAGACTGACAGAATGACAGACAGACGCAAGTGATTTTATAATCTATCCCATGCTATGCTCTAGCAATGGGACAGATAATAAAACATCAGAATCACAACGTCCTCTAACAGATTAATATTCTTTATGATCATTACTAGCTCATAAAATCTGCTCAAAACAGCTAGCATGCTACTATGTTCAGCATAATCAGACAAAAAAAAGCAAGCCACAGAACTAAATAAAATTCAACTCAACAAAATTATTAACAAAATGTGCAGAAATACAAGAGCCTGACTGAGTCGACTGACCAGTGTGATGGTAGATGCCACCCTTATAGTGAAGGAAGTCATCGTAGACTTCAAACGAAACTGAAAGTGGTCCATTTCTCACCAACTGCAGCATCATGTGCTGCTCGTTGCAACTGCAAAACAAACAACGAGCTGCTATCAATTAATGTCATTCAGATGTTACAGGACTCATGATATGCTCACCTCCAAGATGGAAGTTTTTCCAGTGACTTGCCACGCAGCAATTCTGTTTCTAAAGTCAGCCTTATTACGTCACTTGTTTTCTGTTCATCTTTCAAACTGCAATGCTTAAATTACTTACACTAGCAGCCCAAGTAACTACAGAATAAACATTAAACAATTACAAATTATCACAGAAATGTCAGTGATTAATTAACACTTAGAAAGCATGAATCATTAAGTTACAACATCAGCTTGAGGAACTAGAAAATTAGCATTAACTAATCACATTATTAAAAAAATGCAAGTGGCTTATCAATACTCAGGAAATATGTCAGCGATGTCACTGGGTTTACTCCTATGTTCAGTAATTGTGCTTCAGCTGTATCAAACTATGCAATGACAATAATGACATGGAGAAACTAAAATAATGGTAAATAGGTACGATAAGCAGCAATACGTACGCGCCATAATATCCACCAACGTACTGATAGGCAGTTGAATAGTGTCGCCGACAATTCGGCCTTGTTGTACACTGTCCACTGACGTTGCCGGTATACGGATTACACGATTCCTCAACTAAACCATAGTCCTCTGCATACTTGCCACCAATCAAGTATGGAAAACCTCCGTCACAAGCTATGCCAGCAGACAAACAACTTCAATCGCTTTATTCTCTGAGCTCAGCTCTGAAAAAGCCAAGATCTCAACATATAGCTGGCTAGCTGTGACGCAAGCATTCTGAATTTTACTTGCCTAAATCTAATGTTCTTGATTAGTGGCAGGAAAAACATATGGTCTATAAAAACATGTGGTCTGTAAAATTCTGCCAACACACTCTTTAAAAGACCTAATCAAAAGCAATTCTGGAAAAATAGCCTTTTGTTCTCAGCATGTTAAGGATTGCATTACGATAATAGAAATGTGTGCTGTGGGACAAGATATCCATCACACAGCTGTGTCATACCTGTTGCATTTAACCCTGGTTATACCAAACATTTTTTTACAACAACTGTTGATCTCCAGACAGTATTCAACCCCAGTCTTACACAAGTTACACTGTCACCCCTTGGGTCAGTTTGCAACACACAAATTATTTATTTAAGGTATCTAATTTGAACCAACCACCCAACTTGGTTGTCAAGATATGGAGCCTCAAAGACTGACTTTATCTTCTATAGCAGTGATTTTCAATTGGGGTTCCGCAGAACCCAAGGGTTCCGTGAGCATCTGCCAAGGGTTCCGCGACTGATTAGTAGAACGCTTTAAAAAATAACCCAGCATGCAAAATTATGTCAGACCAGGTCACAGAAGTACTAAGCATAAATACTTAGTTCAAAATTAGCGTTTCTAGATGTCTACTTTTGCATACAATGTTGAATATTTTTGTTAACAGTCTTAACATATTTGCATTAAACAATAAACTCTTAAAGTGTTAGTGTTAAGAAATTGTTTGTCCATTTATTGGAAAATTTTAAATTCCTGAAACGTTTTGTTCGAAAGATATAAAAAGCCTCACACAGCAGCGTATCTAGCCGAAGGATCCAGACCGCTGAGATCATCAAGGGCGTCCACGTAAAAAGTAAAAAGTCATATGATATTTTTTGAATTCGTGGAAGAAAGCTAAACAGCTGTTGATGACCGCCTCGCAATGTTTCTGGTTAAAAACAATAACGTACTGCTGTTTATGGGAGAAAAAAATTGCTAAATAATATTATTTAATACGATCAAATTTAACGAGTATTTTGCCTGCTGCTTTGTTACCAGCTTTTGAAGGCTTTGCCCCAGACACCCAAAGGTTCTCTGCCTCTTGACTCCGTTGATGGAGCCCTCGGTCTCCGGACACCCTAAAAATTCCACCTTGCCTAAGCCGTTGGACTCACGTATCATTGCATAGTGTTCCATGAGTGATCATCAGACTTTTGTAGGGTTCTGCTGCAGCACAAAGGTTGAAAAACACTGTACCAATAAAATTTTCTTTAAAACAGAAAAAACAATTATGCTAATAAACATTAATAACTGAGTAATGGCTATGCTACTAATGCTAATGTGTGTAACAAATGAAGAGATAAAGACAAACCCTGAGAATAACAGCTGCAGTCAACAATGTCTTGTGGAGAAAATGTCAGCTGCATCGTGTTATTTGATGCAATCCGCAGCCGTGCCTCACTCATCCCAACGGCAGAAAATGCATAGCAGCTACCACATTTACCTTCACAAATAACAACCACACATACTCATACTGCAGAATTCATTAACTGGAAATACAAAATTGTACTTTGCAAAAATCATTTTAAAAATACACTAGCTACAAGTCAAGTCAAGAAGTCAGAAAAGTAAGTTATAGAAAGAGAGAAACAACAGACAGATTTAACTATAAATCTGTTATTATAATGAACATAGAAACACTCACTCTCCTATACTTATCGTATACACTAGACAACAGTGTACAAAACAAAAAATTCTGAACAAATTTTTGACCAACGGCTGACTTATGCATGAGAATATACAACACAGTGTATTCATTAAAGACAAAATTCGGAGCTGAGCTTACCTTGATTACGCACTGGAGACACATAACTGACACCTTTCACATTGCGCCAGTCCCACTCAGCAGGAAGTGCCGAGACTTGCTTCAGCAAATCATCCGTGGCTGGTGACGGCTTCGGAAATCTGCACCAAAATATATAACACACAACCAATAATGGTCAGAAATTTCTTCCTGAATTATGGTACAAAACTTACCAGCAACATGTATCATAATCTGTGACAAACGAACGTCCATCACAGCAAAATCTGGTAGATAGCCTTTCCAAGAAGGACAGCAGTGCTTGCCAAAACATCAACAACAAACTACACCTGTAATTGAAGGTTCTACAATTTGTAATTTCTGCAATTTAGTAAATTTCTATAACTTACTAGTTACCTTTTAAACCTATAATTTTATTCGAAGAACACATGCAGATACTTGTAATAAACTTCTACAACCTGTTAACCTAAAAGTACAGATGACTCGTAGTTAGGGTTGAATCAACCCAGTTGAGTAAATGTTTGCACAACTTTTTGCTCACGATATATTGCAATCTACTGGTACACATGATTTACTCTACAGAGCTTGTTACAAATATCTAAAACAGAAATATAACAGGCTGACTAACGGTGAGTGGCGTAATGCTGTTCCTCCAGCCAAGGCAATCAAGTCATCAACAGTCATCTGTTCAAACATCTCGTAACGCTTAGCAGTCCATGACGATTGAATGCTGTTGATCACGGCAATAAACTTGTCATCGGTTTTGTACATACGCTGGCCAAACTTACCTCTATAACAAAAACAATGTATCTCTCAATCAGTCATCAAGACACACTCATATAGCACCATGTATCACAAATCACTCAGAAACACACAAAAGTAGCAAGCACTGCAGATAGATATGCTAACATCAGTAGTATACCCCAGTAACCCCACCAGTGGCTGCAACAGAAATCAATAACTTAGCAGTCAGAAATAAACCAAGACCAGTAACTAGTAGTCAACTAAAAATACAATATCATAAAAAATGGAACCACAATGAAAGTCTTCCATGGACTCAGTTTATAAGTTGTAGTGTTGGTTCACAAAGAATATTGTTTAAATATCACGAATTACTATACTGGATACAACAATTAAGTGCTTTTACTCGTAAACATAGAAATGAGATTGTTGTTGTTGTTGACGTAATGAGCCCAATCAGGCGCTGCCTATATGGGGAAAATGCCCCGAAGAGGAGGAATCCCACTTGAAGGTAAGTCTGGGTTTCCATCTCTCCCTCGTAAAGTTGACAGCCATTTCATTAAACGGGGGCACCACTCAAAGGCGGCTGTCATTGCCCACAGCTGACACACTGGCAGGCATTGTCGATTGTCACTGTTGCTGAACAGTAATCGTTGGTGAACGTTGATGATTGACAAGCACTGCCAAACTGCTGTCAAACTGCACCGGTTCTCCATGTCCGGGTCGCTGGACTTCAACGATGAGGTGACCAATGAGGTGACCGCCTAAGTTTAGCCTACAGCCGGCCATGTGCAAACACACTGACCGGCTGTAGTTGCCCGGAGGGGCGGGGGGAGCTCATGCAGGTATCAGATGGTCTCCTATGTGAGAGGCTATACCAGCAGTGAGGGACTTCCACCTCAATGAGGCTGCCCTCCTTTTCACCCCCAGAGGGGCTAGCTGGTGCCTGCACGTCACAAGTAGAACAGGACTGTCTCCACATCAACACAGCCAGGGGCTATTGCAAAAATTAGGCTATCCCTGATTTAAAAATATAATATATCCAAGACAGAACACTAACATGTGATAATACAAACTATGCTGCATGAATGTAGATTTATACAAACCGTAAATATTGTGGTGTGGACTTTGGTGGTAATGGATCAAATTTTCGTCCATAAAAGCAAGCCCAGTCATGCCCCAGCACATCGTGGGTCCAACCTGGTAATGTCTGGTCACAGAAGCTCGTAGCATTCCCACCGGTTCCAGTGTAGTTGGAAAATGCAAAATACTTCCTGCCGTGAATCACTACCTCAAAACCCTAAAACATGAACACAACACTTTAAGAATGAAAACTCAAGTTAGCATCAATCAATCAAAACATGTTTATGTAGCACTATATGCCACAAACAAATCAAGAGGCAAAGCAAGCGAAATGGCTGTGACTTTAGATGACTGCATAGAATAAACAGATTAGATAAGTAAGTAAGTAACTCATGTATCGCTTTAACTATAACAACCTTGAACGTGCTCGATGTGCTAGTAAAACGAGAAGTAGAAATGTTTTGTATGACGTCTGAAACTAGGTAAACAGTGTGAACTGCATTTGAGAGTGTTCGGCAGAGCGTTCCATTAACATCCAGCCAGTGTAAAACATGGTGCCAGAAATAGTGTGTAATAAGTGATCAATAATTTAACTATACACTGTATATACTGTTTAGCAGAAAAACTACAAACTTCTGCAACAATCATTTTAATAAATAGCAAAACTAGCAATCTAGTGCAAGTAGTACTTGGTAAAGTGTACCAGTATTTATTACTCTTGTTTCAACGATTTATTACTGTAAATGGATTCGTCTAATGTGCAAGTATAAAATACAAACACAAAGATGAATTATCCAGTAAAACTAGAAAAAAAACTGTCTCAGCATTTTAGTTTAATTTTGACAAAATTATAAAAACAATCTAAATTATGGAAACAAAGAAGAACAAACATTGCACCTGGTTGTAGATGAGAGTCCAAAATCCAAAATTGCCAAATTCATCTATAACAAAATTAGGAGAAGCCAGATCCAGATGATATTTACGCTTGTAATTCACTGCAAGTACATGCAATTAAGACACAATATAAAAGTTAAAAACCAACTACAAAGGTTACTGAAGTCTGGTGTGATTACGCGGCAGATACATTGACAGGGCTGCCATACCCATACCCATCCCAGGACCCATATCCATGTAAATCCCCATGGTCCCATGGCAACCCTGTACATTAGTGATTTGTAGTAGAAACCAGATACTAGGACCCCGTTTCAAAATTCATTACCCTGTTCCAAAACTAGACAACTGATAGCCGTTTTGCACTGATTACTGAGAAAACAGAAAATTTGCACTTCTAACTGCCACTGTGGCAAAGTTCTACACTGCAAGAGGTTCAACTTCAGCCATTTTTGCCGACAGACCTCTACAGGGCCTACATATTTGATATCATAGACAGATTATAAGTGTCTTCCCCATCTTCTCCCATCCGTTCAGAGCAACCAATGCAAGTATCGATGGCAAGTCTGAATGGCAAAGACAACAGAAGTAAACATAGACAAGATCAGCAGCGACGGCAAAGAGAAGAGACGTCTCATGTTTTCGCTGTCGCCTTCGTTGTCTGTTTTTTCCCCATCATCTTTCCGTCTCATTTGACTTCGCCATGTCATCGACATTTATGTCTGTTCGTTTATGCCATACAATCGCTGATCTTGGCTTTTGACATCTCTGTCCATTTGTCTTTCAGGCCGTCTCTTCGTCTTTGACATCGTCTTGTCCGTCGTTATGGTCCATTGTGGTAATTAGTCATACTCCGCGTGGAGTGCAAATAGGCGGTGGTTATTATTGGCCTTATTCGCACTCTGGAGGGCGCACTAATAACCTCCGCCTATTCGCACTCTGGAGTGCGAATAAGACCATGTCACAGTCACAGTTGTACAAGTCCCAGTTGTACATTGTTTTAAAATGTTAGCCGATTTGATCAAAATAAAACGTATTACCAAATGAAGAACAATCAACAGTGCGGTCTTTGCTTCCTTCGCCAACGTAGAATACCCAGCTGCCTACTATTTCTTTATACGTGCAGTTTGCAGGAGTATCGGCGCGCGAATACGCAAACAGCAACAACAGACAACTAAGTTCACCAATCGTTAACAATGTCATCTTACAAAACTGCAAATGCATATAAACTAAATTACGAAAACAGCTAAAACGCTTCCACAACCAAAACATTGACGTTCACTGTTTACATATTTGTTTACATTACATTCGACAGGCACATGACAACCCGGAAGTGACTGTGGACTGCTTAAAATTGCGAAACGACAACTGCAAAACAGTTATTAACGTTTAATCGTTTTTACTTTCTACGTTTTTATTGGGTCGACCGTAAAGCTGTGAGCTTAAAGGTCTCGGCCCTTTGCTACGAGATGTCTGTCAATATGTCTGTCGTCTGCCCGTGTGTAACAGATGTGTTGTAGGCTGTAGCTATCTATGATCAGTAGATTTTGCAGTAAATTTTTTTTACACGAACACGAATACCGCAGTCAGCCCTATGTCAAAGCTATTAGTAGTCTTCACGTGCCAAATATGTTTGATGCAGTCACAGTTTTCAAATTTGGGGGTTATACAAAATCAATAATTTTCATTTTATATAAAAGAGCTTATGCGACTTCCTAGTTTCAGTTAGTGTTCTGTTCAACAATACTTGACCTTATCAATCATTGTTTCTGAAATAGGCTACGCTATACCGTACTAGTTACAATAAATCCGTCACAGACTGAGACAAACGAACAAACAGACGAACAGACGACAGACAGTCCTTGACATAAAACAAACCGTTAAGCTTAGCTAAGCTAAACAGTTACTTGGCCCAAAAATTAAAAGCAAGACTTATGCATTGCAAACTGCAGCAGCACATTTTTGCATTTGCGTTTTTCGCGGTTTACCCTCTTTCATAAGTGGGTGTGTCCCTGGTATTGGATACGATCCAGCATCATGTAAACAAAACTTCTGCTGAGCAAACTGTATTTTGCTAGAAATTGTGACACTGTAAAGTAATGAGGAATAATTCGATCGCTCTACCTTCTCGGAATTATGGACTGTGGACAGACGTCATCAGGTAGTTCTAATTGAATTTGTTTCAATATAATTATTCTTATTGTGTTGGCTATGGGTAATAAGCGGATGTGCAGATCTGCGGATGTGGCAACGGGTAAAAGGTAGCCTTGTTATACACGGCTCAGATTTCAGATACTATGCAATCTATGAATGTAGCTTATAACTAGGCTAGGTAAAAGGTAGCCGACGTTGGCAGCGGAGTTCAATAGCAATAGCAAGCAATAGCAATGTACTGAATGTACAGATACTGAATATGACGCTGTGTGACATAGCTAGGTAAAAGGCAGATAAAATCTGCGGATATTTGGGTAAAAGACGGATGTGCGGATAATAGTTGTCAGCTTAATTATGCATAGGCAGGCTAGGCCTACTCGTTCATTCTTATAGATCTATTTTTAACTTCAACATTGTAGTTAATGGTTGCAATTTGTCAGCTGTGTTTTGAGCTGATGTAAGGTGCATAATTATATGAATGAATGTATGAATGACACAACATAATGCGTAGCACATGCATTTATTATAACGATAATTATACGTTCATATCGGCGATCTGAATGTATCAATTTTTGCCATCTCTAGAGAGCTGACAGTCGGTCCACTAGGCTCCGTACTAGAGGGCCGACAGTTTGCCGACGAAAGTACAAGAACCATCATACTGCCACAGACAACACCTAATCTATGCCCAATGCTGGTGGCTGCTGCTGTCGGCTCTCTAGGCTGCGTACTAGAGCGTCATACCGACTGTTGGCCCTCTAGTACACAGCCTAGAGGGCTGACTGTCGGCGCTCTAGACACTTGGATCAGTTTTTACTGGTCTTTCAGATTGCTGATCTGATAGTTTTAGGCAAAATTTTATACTTTTAGATCAGCAATCTGAGCACTCAGATCGGCAAGATCTGTTAACTACAGACAACAAACTCAGCAATCTGAGTGATGAATAGTAATTAGTGCTCAGATCGAATGTATCCAAATAAGTTAAATAACACTAAAACAATAAAATTAGCCAGTACAGCATGGGCAACTGGCTGTCCATGTCCCTTGGCGTCGACCACAGCCAGAGTATACATCTTAGCATCTGGATGGTTAGTATAGGCAGGGCCCCAGCTGAGGCATCTTTGGACAGGAGACAGCTGGAATGTTAAATATCTGATGGCAAATCTAAAGTGAGTAATCTGCAGGTGAGTTTGTTGTCTGTAGTTAACAGATCTTGCCGATCTGAGTGCTCAGATTGCTGATCTGAAGGTATAAAATTGTGCCTAAAACTATCAGATCAGCAATCTGAAAGACTGGTAAAAATTGATCCAAGTGTCTAGAGAGCCAACAGCCGACTAGATTGCTGATCTGAACGTATCACCGTGCTTATTATAAATCAATACTAGTGTATAGGTTTAAGACTATATAAGTGTTGAGTGTGGACTGTGGAGGTCAGATATGTGTGGTAGGGCATAGGAAGCATGGGCGGCACCAAAGGGGAAAGGGAGGGGCAGCCG